>Ga0209737_10000556_pt1 | contig 30006 bp, 40 predicted proteins | sample TergutCu122P3_FD_187284 | JGI IMG/M metagenome (GOLD analysis project Ga0209737, IMG submission 187284) | Cubitermes ugandensis P3 segment gut microbial communities from Kakamega Forest, Kenya - Cu122 P3 (SPAdes) (version 2) | ecosystem: Host-associated > Arthropoda: Insects > Digestive system... | reverse complement strand
AAAAATTCACCCTGCGGCAACAGCCGCACCTGCGCCTACACAGGCGCAACAACCACAAGTTTTTTCAATAGAAAAATTAAGGGGGCAAGTAATATCAAATATTACTGCAATGATAGAGAATAAAATGCTCACAGCCCCAACAAACTACAAAGAAGAAATATTTTTTGCTTTTCAAATGATGGCTGATTTACCTGATATTGACAAGTGTGAAGTAAAGAATATATGCAACGAAATGGCGAAAATATTCCGAAAAGGATTATGTGTTACAAAAAAACACTGTGCCATGATGGTTATTAAATCTAAAAACAGTCCAACAGGGAAATCCCTATCCGTAAGAGACCAATATCAAGGTAAAGAATTTATCGCAAAGAGGGATTGCGGAGTTGTAAGGGTTACGCCTATTCTACGGTATCAAACCGATAAATTTTCATCAAAATATGAAAATGGTATTTTAAAAATTGAACACGAACCTGCATTTATGGATGGCGATGAAATTATTGGCGGATATTGCATTGTTGAATACGACAACGGAAAAATAGAACCACGCTATTATACAAAGTCAGAACTTGACAAAAGGCGAAAAAAATCACAAGAAGAAACAGTATGGGAAAATCGCGTGGCTGTTGGAAAAGTAGAAAGTCGTTTTTGGCGTGAATGGGACAGAGAGATGTACGAAAAGACACTCATTAATGCTACTCTTACACGAATAATTGACACAAGCCCGGATACTATTAAAGAAGATGACGAGGAAGATGAAAACGATGTTAGACAAACAAACCGGTATGTAGATATTGATATTACGCCTCAAAGCGACCCTATGGCGCAACAAAAGCCTACTAAAACTATTGAAACGCAAACGGGCGAAATAATTATTTCTGAAAGCGAACAAGTTAATCTTTGAATAAATGACTATGTTGGATTATAAAATTTTGGCTTCCAGCAGTAGTGGTAATTGTTTGATTTTAGACAATAAAATTGCTGTTGATTGTGGTATTCCATATAAGACAATCAAACCATACGAACACTCTATACAAGTTGTTTTATTCTCACACGTATCTCACAAAGACCATTACAAAAAAGAAACATTACAAAAACTACAATTCAATCGTCCCGGATTAAGGATAGGATGTTCCGAACACGATGCCGAAATATTAAAATCTGATGGTTTTTTTAATATTGATGTTTTGAATATCGGGCAACTTTATGATTATGGATTTTTTAAAATTGTTTTGTTTCAAGTTTATCACGATGTCCCAACGGTTGGATACAGAATAAATATTGCTAATAATAGCATATTTTTCGCTACCGACACTGTTACTTTGGATGGAATTACCGCAAAAGATTATGATTACTATTTTATTGAATGTAATTTTGATGAGGATACTGTTTTGGACAAAATTTATGAGAAACGCGAGCAAGGTAAATTTGTTCACAATATTGGCTCTCTAAACAGCCATCTATCTATGCAGCAAGCGCAATCTTTTGTGTTAAAAAACGTGTCGGAAGGACACAAATACGAGTTTGTACCATTACACATTTCACATGATTTTTAAAAATGATTACTAAGATGAACGAATTACAAATATGTTCATTTGAACAGGCACTGCGACTTAAAAAATTAGGGTTTAGTTGGGAAACGATATACTTCTATATTCTGGAAGATGAATTAAGAAAACCATATCCTTTTTATGTAAAATTTTGTTTTAATGATAATTGTTATGGAAGCGAACCTCAAAATTATAATAGTTTTCTTTGGGAAAGGAAAGGTATATTTTCCGCACCGACCGTTGCTTTGGCTTTGAAGTGGATACGCGATGAGAAAGGAATGTGCGGTACTGTAAGAACTAATTTTAACAGAGATTTCAAATGCAGTTACTATGTTTCAATAGACTATGTGTCTCGCAAGCCTATCGGCTATAATTGGTGTGAGGATTGGATTAATAAATCAATCTGTTACGACACATACGAATCCGCCGAATCAGCACTTTTAAATGAATTATTAACCATTTTAGAAAAATAGATATGGGAAAAGCAATTTACCAACCAAAAGGCGCAGCTGGAGAATACGCAAAATATGCCTGCAACTTTTATGTTGGATGTAGTAATAGATGCCATTATTGTTATCTCCAAAAACCGCCTTTAAAAACAGCCTGTGGCGGAAATACGCTCAAGCTCAAATCGTGTTTCAAAAATGAAGAACACGCTTTAGAAGTTTTTGAAAAGGAGTTAAAGAAAAATCTTTCGGAACTTGGGAGCGCAACCCCTATGTATTTTGTTACGAATTTATTTTGGTTAAATAGTTAATTATGAAAAATAACTTGAAAAATAACTTGAAAAATAAAGATGTAAAATTAATATGGGTTGATAGCAATGCTGCTTCTGGTTGGCGCGAAATAACAGAAGATTATAAAGCAGCAGCGTGTGTAGTTGAAAGTGTTGGAAGGGTAATTTATGAAGATTATGATGTAATAGAATTAGCGTGTAGTTACGCAACATCTTTTATAGGTAACGACCTGCCGCAAGTAAATGGAACAATAGTAATACCAAAAGTATGTATAAAAGAAACTATTATTTTTTAGATTTTTTCTTGTCAGGTGTTTGTGTTAATGCAGAAGCGGCAACGCTTTTTACCTTTGATGGTGTTTTTGGATTGCTTAAAAGTTTTGATGCTATTGTTGCTACTCTTTTAGATGTTTTTTCATTACGTGCCATTGAAAAATATTTTAAATGTAAATAATGCTGCAAAAATAAAAAAATGAACTACTTAGAATTAATTAATAACTTATGAAAAAAGACCCCGCTGTTCTATTTTATATTGACAATTGGTTAGTATCAACCGCTGAAATGGATGCAGATTGTCGTGGTTGGTATTTAAGTTTGTTGCTTCATAATTACGATAAAGAATCTTTGCCAAATGATATTGAAAAATTGGCATCACTTTGTAATGTTAGATTTTCGGAGTTTAAAAGATTTGAACAAGTGTTTGAACAAGTGCTTAAACATAAGTTTGAACAAATAGATGAAAATAGAATAACAAATGTTCAAACAAATTCAGTTTTAGAGAAGCGAAAAGCATTTAAAAATGAACGCTCTTTCGCCGGAAAAAAATCATATTTAATTAGATATTTTTATAAAAACTATCCAAAAGAGGCGAAAAATAATAAAATTTTTACTTTTTTTGATGAAAATATTAGTTTGTATCTATCTAATAATGAAATAGATTTAAAAGATGAAAACCAAATCAAACACTTGTTCAAACACTTGTTTGAACTATATATAAATAGAGATGGAAATAAAGATATAAATAAAGATATAATTAAAGATGATAAAACTAATTTTTCTTTGTTACTTTCTTTTTTGGAAAAAACAGTAAATTCTTTGCCAAAAGAAAAAACACGAGATTCAAGAATTTTTCACAATTCTGTTTTTTATGAATTAAAAAATAATGGTTATAACTGTGAATACGAATATGTTTTTAAAAATGGTAGAATTGATATTTTGGTAATATTACCAGAAAACGAATATGTTGCAATAGAATTAGACAATAGAACACCAAGAGCAAAAAACTTAATGAAAATAGAGGGGTTTGATTGCAAAATAGTATCAATATTGCGAGACCCTTATTTAGAAAATTCATATAGTCAATTCAATGTTGATGGTTTAATTTTGTATAAAGGGACAGAAAAAACATGGAGAGACGATTTTGATATTTACCTCAACGAACTATTAACGGAATATAATTTACTCATTAATGATAATGAGTGGATAGCAAAAAACGAAAAACTTAATCCCGGATTAGATATTTTACTTACACTTGAAAAAGCGTGTACTAATTTTTGGGGGTTAGAAGATGGGTGGAAAAACAAAAAGGGAAAAAGAATAAAAATAATAGATTGGAAAAAAACACTAACAAACTCACTTTCGCAACAAATGAATAAAGTTTACAAACAAAAAACGTATCAAAATGGAAATTTACAGCAACAGACAAACGGAAAATTATCAAACAGGTCAATACACGCCATTAGCCAAAGCATCAGACTTGGAAAAGAAACAGAATTTACCGGCACAGGTTTATAGCGAAAGCGAAATTGTAAAATTCAATAATGAACTGAATCTAAAGCAACACCCAACGCTATATTCACAGGTTTTGCAATTTGTTATTGGTATTGGTTTGGCTTGTGGCTGTAATACTGACGATGCTACAATTAAATTGATTACAAATGAAATTACGTCATATCTCAAAAAGTGGATTGGTAAAAAAACATCTTTCAATGATTTCAAAGAGATGACAAAAAGTGAGATTTATAAAAAAGATGTAAACAAACTTTCTGTGCAACTGTTTATTAGAAGTTTTGAAGATGCAATAAAAAACAATCCTCATCGCAAAAGTAGCATACCGGAAGAAAAAATAGAAGACAATATTAGTATTCCACAAATGGATTATGAATATTATTACAACTATTATTTCCAACAATTTCTTGAAAAAAAACTGAATGATATTTTGATAGAATATTCTTTGCCAAACTTGTATCCGTACTTGGTAAAAGAAGGAAAAATAAACCTAACAGAAGGACAAAAAGAAATTATCTTGGGAGACAAGTATATTTCCGAAAAAGAAGCCGAAACCGCATTACAGGTTGTTGATAGAGATAAAATGTGGAAATTTAATGTGGCGAAAGGCTATTTAGTTCTGAATCATTTTGAAGAAAGAAAAGAAATTGAAACTGTAAAAGAAAACGAAACAAATTAAAAATCATATTATTAACATTAAAAAATAATAAAAATGGAAATTGTTAGAAAAACATTAAAAACAGAAGATGCTATAGGTTGGTATCTATTAAAAACTGAAAAACGCCATTGGACAGAAACAATCGAAGATGACGATACAGGCGAAACTACTGAAATTGAAAAAAGCGAACCTATTTGTGGAAAAGGAACGCAAATCAATGAAATTATCGCCTCATCACTTACCGAAAACGGAATTTTAGAGGTAGAAGTTTCCGATGTTCCGGTACTCGGTGAACAAGACAAAAATACAACTTTGTGGGAAACGGTAATGAATGTTAGATACAGTCGTGGTAATCGTGCAAAAACATCGTATTACACTACCGCCGAAAGCCCTGCATCTGTAGAGAATTTTATTGCAAGTTATTTTGAATTGAATGTTGATGCCGTATTTGAACTTACAAAAGTGAACAAATTAGAATTCAACAAAATTATCAAAATGTACGAAACAGAAAAAGAAGAATTTGAAAAAGATAATTCAAAAAAATGCCATTGGTATAAATGCCAAATCTATTCAATAGTAGATGACGATGGCGAAAGAAAAAACGCCGGAACAAAAAACATACTCGTACAGGCTACATCACTTGAAAATGCTATTTCAGCAGTAAAGGTTGTTGTGAACAGAGATGTGTTTGATTCCATCTATAATACAATCAAATTAATGCAGGAATTGAACATTATTGACGTGTTTATTCCCGATGAAATGGTTGCTTACTACTCCACCGAAGAAGTTTTTGACAACCTTGACAAAGAGTCACACCAAAGAAGAATTGAATTTGCAACCGCACAATAACTATGAAAAAAGAGATAAGATTATTATGGGACGTTACGAAATGCGGTATATATTTCAAAAAAGATTCCGTATTTGTTGTAAAACTTCTTAAAACGGAAATGGGTGGGTACATTCAACGCTATCCACAAGATAATACAATGGAAAGCCATTTTTGTTATTTGGCATTGGTAGAGTTTGATAATGGATGTATGATGTCCTTTCAAATTGATTATGAAATTCATATAGTACAGAACGCAGAATGATTACATTACGAAAAAACCAAAAAGAACCGATTGACAAGGCAATAGGCTTTTTTAACGAAAAGAAGCCTTTGCCATCGTTAATCGTGCTTCCGACCGCTTGGGGGAAGTCAATATTAACCGCATTTACCGCAAAAAGCATAGAAGATAAACTATTGGTATTACAACCTTCAAAGGAACTTTTAGAGCAAAACTACAAAAAGTATGTTTCTCTATGCAGCGAATTTGAGATTGATGCTGGCGTTTACTCCGCTTCTTTCGGGCGAAAAGATATTAATAAAATTACCTATGCAACAATCGGTAGCATAAAGAATTTTGGTAAACTTTTCAAACAGTTAGGATTTAAAAAGTTGCTCATTGATGAGGCACACTTATATCCACGCGAAGCCGATAGTATGATAGGAAAATTCCTTGCCGATAGTGAAATTACCCATGTACTCGGCATAACGGCTACCCCCATTAAATTGCAACAAAATACCGACTTGAATGGCGAAAGATTTTCAAAACTCGTAATGCTCACAAGCCGTTCAAAAAAAGGTAATTTCTTCAAAAATATAATCCATGTTGGGCAAGTGCAAGAAATGGTTGAAATGGGGTTTTGGTCTCCACTTCGCTACGATGCACCGTTATTTGATGGCTCAATGTTGGTTTATAATTCCGCAAAGTCTGAATATACAGAGGAAAGCATAAAACGTGCTTTTAACTCAAACAACATTCATTCAAAAACACTAAACAATCTTGATGGAATTTCTGACCGTAAGCATATTTTAGTCTTTGTGCCGTCTGTTCAGGAAGCCATAGAATTGAGCCATCAATATCCGAACTCCGCAGCGGTTTACGGTGATATGGATAAAACAGAACGAGAAAGAGTAATTGATGATTTTAGACGTGGAAAAATACGTGTGATATTCAATGTTAGGGTACTTTCTACCGGCTTTGACTATACAGGTATTGACTGTATTATTTTAGGTATTTCTACCGCTTCAATTGCTCTATATTATCAAATTATAGGGCGCGGCACTCGTATTGACCCAAGTAAAAAAGACTGCCTCATAATTGACTTTTGCGGAAATGTGGATAGATTTGGAAAAGTTGAAGATATTGTTTTTGAAAAAGATACTATTTGGCGTATGTATGGCTCTGGCGGAAAACTACTCTCAGGAATACCCATACATGATATTGGTAAAATTGTAAAAACAAATTCAGAAATACAAAAACACTCAAAAAGTGTAGGAATTACCAAAGTTGTCGAAGTGATGCCTTTCGGAAAATACAAAGGAGAAAAAATACTTGATATTCCAACCGAATACAAATATTGGATGTTGGATAACATCATTTGGCATTCGGGTAACGAAAACCTAAAAAACTCTATAATATTACAAATGAACGATAAAAAGTAAAATAATGAATAGATTAAAATTTACCACAACAAGCCATGTATTTGGCGATTGTACACAACGTTTTTCCGTTGCCTATGATGGAATATTAACAGTAAAAGAATTTATTGATATTGTTTTGAAAGAGAATCAAGATGAATGGGGATATATTGGAATTAAATGCAAAGGAGAAATATTTGGAAATCCAAAATGTGAATATAGTAAAGGGAAATTATTATATGAGATGACCGAAGATGTCCTTACTAAAAATATTGTAGATGTAACCGCGCAAGGCGGTTGGACGAGAGTGGATTATCTTATTGAAATATAAGTTAAAAATATAATTATGATAACAGAAACCGAACTAATTAGAATCTGTCAAGAAAATGACAACACTGAACTAAAAAAAGAAAGCAGAGAGTATTTACGCTCGCAAGAATTGCGAGAAGTAGAGATTTGTGTATTAATTTATAATTGGATCAATCCAATTAAAGATGATAATATTGATGCAGCAAAAGAGGAGATAAATAACATTATTTCAAAATATAATGCTCCATCAGATTTTATTAAAAGTAGAGAATGGGAAAAGTATAAAGGCAATGTTTTACGCTTTTACAAACACTATGACCTTAACAGTTTCTATTACCTATGCCGCAGCATTTATTTCTATTATGTGAAAGAAAAAAGAGAATCTATTGAAGAACTTTTTTTGAACACAAGTGATAAATACCACCACGAAACGATATGCAGATTATTCGGCGGAAACTCACAAATCCAAAACGAAAAAAGCAGTGGCGCGTGTGCAAACCTAAACATGATGTTGAAATATTTAGCACATGACATAAAATCATGGAAAAACATTGATAAAAACAAACTACTAATACCTGCAACACACAAAATTATAATGGCAGCACACGATTTATTAATTATCAATAATAACTCAAACGCATTAGCCAACGCAAAAAGAATAACAGAGTTTGCAAAAGAATTACTTGGCGATGACTTTATGAGTTTATATTCAGGTTTGATAAGTTATTATAATACAAATATAAAAAAGTAAATATGGAAGAAGAACATATTTTTAAAGCAAAAGCATATATACTTAAATCCTGCAAATGGAATGAATGTAAATTTATGACAGACTGTAAAATATTTAATGGCTATTTTTCTCAAAGTGATATACACACACATTGTAGGAAGAAATATCAAGGATACGCAAAAGGCTATTTAGATGCAATGAATGAATTTAGAACTTTAAAAAAATAATATATGAACGAAACACAAATTTATGAGCAAACACTTTCAAACAACTACTGCGATGATTATTTTATAAATAAAACATACTCCGGCACAATTGAATCCTCAATACTTCATCTGATTGCAGATATGTTTTCAGATGACACATTACAAATCAACGGAACGCAAATCATTTGTGAGGACGAGCGCAAGGAGCGTGTAATACAGGCAAGAGCGATGTTTTTTTGGTATCTGAACAAAAGTTTAGGATATTCCATATATGCAATTTCTATAAAGTATGGATTCCATAGTAACAATGTTGGGAAAATTATAAAAAAACACACTGTAAATATTGAAAACGAGCCATTTATATTCTTTATCCATAAAAAAATATTTGAGATTGGAGAAATATGGAAGTCTTACGGTGTTTTATCTGAAAAAAACATCGTAATTGAAGTAAAATCAAAACACGAGAAAACTATTTCAAAATTAGAAAAAAAACATAAAAATTATGATACAAAAATTTGAACAACGATGACAACCTCTTTTTTAGATTATCTTACACAAAAAAATAAATCCACATACGGTGCAATGGAGTTTTTATACGAAATTCTATACTATCATCAAAAGTCGGAATTATCATTGGTTAGTAATAGTAGAAATATTAAAACATATTTTGGAATTATGGCACACAAAAAAGCATTTGAATTTTATAACACAGATTTGAAATTTATATTAGTAATTGACAGCAAACTTAATAATGAATAAACATTATTTTAAAACATACTCAAAAATGAATAAAGAGCAAGCAAAAAATAAGACAGGAAAAATAAGAAAATGTAGTATTTTCGACAAAATTTCGAGAGTTTATTCTCGGTTGTACCAGCGGAAACAACACATTTTCAAGACATTCACATTAACGATATTTCTACCGCAGTGGAAGAAATAGAAAATACGCCGTTTTAAAAATGAACTTACAACAAAAAATAGATACAGCAATAGAACTTATACGCAAATCTGAAAAATTGGCATTGCAATACTCGGAAGATGGTTTTCATTTGGCATTTTCCGGTGGCAAAGATTCACAGGTTATCTATGAACTTGCAAAAATGGCAGGGGTGAAGTTTTACGCACAGATGCAAATAACTACACTTGACCCACCTGAACTATTATCGTTTATCCGCAAAAACTATCCCGATGTAATTTTTGAACGCCCAAAGATGAATTTCTTTGAATTGATAAAACACAAAAAAATGCTTCCAACAAGAGTGGCGCGATATTGTTGTCAGTATTTAAAAGAAAGTGCCGGAGGTGGAAAAGTAACTATTTTAGGAGTTAGAAAAGCAGAGAGCGTAAAACGTTCAAAAAGAAAAGAAATTGAACTTTTAGGACACAAATTTTCAGGAACGTATGACGAGTTTAATATTGCAGTAGAGCAAAAACATATTTGCGTTGGCGGCAAAGACAAAATTGTATTAAATCCCATTATTGACTGGAGTACAAAATACGTATGGAACTTTATACGAAAATACAACCTTCCGTATTGCAGTCTTTACGATAAAGGATATAAACGTATAGGGTGCATCTTTTGCCCTATGTCGAATAAAAAAAACAAAGCATTAGACCGCATAAAACATCCAGGAATTGAGCGAAAAATCAAACAAAGCATTCAATATTTGATTGACAATAATTATCTGAATCATTATAATTGTACAGCAGATGAAGCATTTGATTGGTGGGTTTCAGATGTATCTATTAAGAAATATTTCGGACAATTGAGAACACAAACTAAAATTGAATTTGAATGAAAAAACTAAATGTACTTTGCGCGTGTGAAGAGAGCCAAATAGTAACTATGGCTTTTCGTGATTTGGGACACAATGCTTTTTCGTGCGATTTGCAAGAATGCAGTGGCGGAAATCCTGAATTGCATATACAAGATGATATTTTGAAATATCTGTACCCGACAGTTTCTTTTACAGCGAAATGTGGAGTTGAAAAATGGGACTTACTTATAGCGTTTCCGCCATGTGATTATCTTTCATTTGCATACACAGGAAAAGAGCGTTACTCGATAGATAGATTGCAAAAGAAAATACACGCTTATCAATTTTTTCTTGACTTATGGAAAGCGAACATTCCACATATTTGTTTAGAAAATCCTATGGGCTATATCCACAGCGGATTATTGCCGTGTACACAAATTATAGAGCCTTATTATTGGGGTAAAGATTTCGGTGAAGCATATAAAAAGAGGACATGTATATGGCTTAAAAATTTGCCCAAACTTCAATACTCAAAAGAGGATACCTTGTTTTATGAAAAAACATCTGTAACCCCCAAGTACACATATATTAATTGTACGCCAAAAAAAAGAAGAAAATTACCATCTATTTTAAATGCTTTTGCAGATAAATCGAGTAAAAGCAAATTTCATCGTGGAGCTGCCAAAGCAATGGCTGAGCAATGGAGCGAATATATTTTAGAAAAAGAAAAATTAATTTATGAATTATGAAAAACGAAAAACAGAAAGTATATTTATGCGGAACTATAACAAAAGATGCAAAATATAAAATGAAGTTTGCACGAGCAGAAACAAGGCTGACAGACGCGGGTTATGAAGTCTGTAATCCGGTAAACCTTTGCATTGAAAAAATGACGTGGAGCGAATGTATGAGAATTTGCATCGGCGCATTGGTAACGTGCGATGCCATTTTTCTTGTTGATGACTTAACAAACAGCGAAGGCGGACAATTAGAGAAACATATAGCAGAAAAAATAGGAATCAAATTTATTTAATAAATATTTAGTAATATGCAAATAACAGGAAAACTCGTGGCTATAATGCCACTACAAACAGGCACAACAAAAACAGGAAACAGTTGGGAAAAACAAGATTTTGTTCTTGAAACTACAGAACAATACCCACGAAAAATTTACATCACTTCTTTTGGTAGAAAGAATGTGAATATCGAATCTGTTACAATCGGAACGAAATTAACGATTGCTATAGAAATTGAAAGTAGAGAGTGTAATGGAAAATGGTTTACCAATATTAAATGCTTAAATATTACCATTGATGAGGATACAATCACTCCGGCTGCGCTTCTTCCTACAGAATTTGACTTTACTCCGGAAGAAGAAGAAAGTAATTATGAAGCGAATTTACCTTTTTAGTCATGGAAAATAAAAAAGATTGGAAAGTAAACACACAATCCGTAATGAAAGGCATCGGTGCGAATGTTCACGCCGAACATGACTATGAAAAATACGCTTACTATGCAACAGAGCCTAAAGCGGTAAGACTTTTATTTGAATTGGAAGAATTTAGCAATAATATATGGGAGTGTGCCGCCGGAGAATTGCATCTTTCTAAAGAGATGGAACGTTTAGGAAAAACTGTAAGAAGTAGTGATATAATAGTAAGGTGTGATGGCGTTGAGCAACTTGATTTCCTTGACATCACTAACAACCAAACATGGAGCGGAGACATCATTACAAACCCACCTTATATTTATGCCAATGAATTTATTACAAAAGGACTTTCTTTATTAAGTGAATATGTAATGGGGGGGGCAAAACTTGCTCTTTTTTTACCTATTCGTTATTTGGAAGGGAAAGAGCGAAAACATATTTTTAGGCACTTTCCACCAAAAATTATATATGTTAGTAGTAGTAGATTAAAATGTGCCATGAATGGAAACTTTGAACAAATGAAAGGCAGTGCTATATGTTATGCGTGGTTTATATGGGAAAAATCATATATGGGAACTACACAATTAAAATGGTTTAATTAAAAAAATAATAAAAAAAAACATGAAAGAGAACTCAAGAAAATTAAAAATTGAAACTTGTATTAAATGCCCGAGCTTGTATTATGTAGAGAGAAGCGGAATGAATTTTCCTAAATGTTTTCTGTCTGAAAAAGAATTGGGTTTTGGAAAAATTGAAGACAAAACTAAATTTTCTATTGATAATTCAACTACCATCCCCGAATGGTGCAAACTTAAATTTTACAACGAATAATGAAACTCGTACTTAATCTATCAAAGATACCGAATGAACTTATTGATAAAAACGAAGCTGGGCAAGAGATTGTAAGATTAAGAGTTTTTAGACTTCAACAACGTGGAAGATATAATGCAACACACGCAGTAAGAGTTATTTCAGATAAAAAATTCGCTTATCCTGAAATGTGCGGCTGGGGGTGGGAAGAAAAATACGATAATACCTAAAAATATACATTATGAAAACTTTAATCAGAGGCGACCCGGAATAAATGTAACCCATATAATACATACATTAACAAATTTTATTAACATAATTTATCAAAAAATGACAACTTTAATTATTATTTTATTGGCAATTGCAGCCATTGTTTTAGGAGTTTTACTCTCTAATAAAAATGCAAAATTTGCTCTAAAAACCATTGAATTGGATGCCACTGTTTCTAAATTAAATGTAGCCGAAACGAAAATTAAATCATTAACCGATGAATTTAATGCTGAAACGAGAAAACTTAATACGTTAAAAAATGATTTTAAAATTTTAGGAGCAGCAAATGAATATTTAGATGAAGAAAATACAAAATCAATGCGTGTAAATGAGGATTTAAACAAAAAAATCGCTCACTTAGAACAAGAAAAACGATTGGCTTTACAAAAAGTAGAGGAGTTGGAAACAGAGTTGAAACCCTATATCCTATGTGAAAACGAAATGCCTGTAGAGGAAACTATGCCTATCAATGATGCACAACCAGAAGAAAAAACAGAAGATGTTGTGAGCGAAGAAACACCGCCGCCACCACAACAAGTATCTAAAAACGAAAAACACTTATTCAAAAAGAAGAAAAAAAGATAATCTACTTTATCTGTTCTTACAAACATCTTTAAAAATGGGCTGCCTTAAAACAATAGTCCATTTTTTTAATTTGAATAATGGTTTTTGTATTCTATAACAACATTCCTATCACCTTCTATTTGTTGTATTGAATTTTTCCCATGCTCGCCCGCTACCATTTTTCTGTCATTGTCGAAATCCTTTTTATCCTCTCTTGTATCAATCCAAACATCGCAGCACGGGCATTGAATAAACACACCACGAACAATATCTATTTCTTTTGAACATTTTGGACACTTTGCGTTAAAACTTTTATAAACATGATAGAAATGCGAATCAAATTTACGTTGTTCTTTTTCATCCTCATTAAACAAACCAAACTTTTCGTCATACTCTCTTATTATTTTTAGAGTTTTATCAATTTCATCCTTGCTCCATTTAGTTTTGTCGGCATTCATCAAAGAGTTATATAAAATCATAATATCTTTATGCGCCCTTTCTGCACTTAAACCTTCTCCATCCCATTCTACACGCTCAATTTCTCCAGACGATAATTTTTTCTTTGTATAACCTATTTCGTTTAATTTTTTATCTATGATAGGTTGCAATATATCCTTTATAAAAATAAAGTCTGATGTTTCTTCATATTTGCGAATATCATAGTTTATATTTACTGTATCTGAAATCTCATCTACAGCAAATCCTAAAATTTTTAGCAAACAATGAAAATATTGTTTTCTATCAATATTTATTTCTTGTTTGGATGCTCGCTGACTAATGTTTGAATAAGTTGCTTTCATTTATTAAGCGTTTTCCCATTCGTTAATTTGTTCACGCGCCCAATTTTTTGCATCTTCTACCCATTGCAGATATGAAATATAGTCTGCGTTGTCAGGATTATATCGCCCTTTTCTGTTAATTGCAATTTCTGCTCCGATAGTGTATTTTTCAGCGATTTTTCTTTCTACCAATTGCGCATAGTCGGGCTGTGGCATTTTATCGTATTCCCAACTTTGGATTATTTGCGTTTCCGTTTCTGTTAGCTTAGAGACAGGTAAATAGTGTAGTCGCGCTTCGGGCGCAGTGTAAGCAACCTCTTTGAATCCTGCTGATATAAGTTGTTCATTATTCGGATATGTTACTATCATTTCGTTAATTTGTTCCTGTGTTTTTGCGAACACTAATTCTTTGTTTATTAATTTTGCATATTTCATAATATTTTTTTAGTAAATAAAACCTCGTAATTTTGGGAAATCGTTTTCATCATCTATCTGCCATACGGTTTCCGTATCCCACCCAAGTACATCACGGTAAAATGCTTTTGATTTAAGTTGATTAACCGTTGCTGATGCTCCATTTAGTAATGTAGTACCGATGTTTATAGTTGGCACAACTCCTTTTAATGTCATTGTATCTAATCCATAGTTATTAACAAGTTGCGCTCCTGTTCTTGGAAAAATCCTTGCTGCATCTACTCCACCTGTTATACTTCCCATTGCTGCAACACAATTAATTATTGTAATATTCTGCAAAGAAGCGTTATAAAACCCACAAATACCACCATTATATCCTGTACTTGTCGTATTTGTCATAATATTACCTATTGAAATGCAATTTTCTGTTTTTGCACTTCCAGCAGGTTCAGCATTTATACCAGCAGCACCATAGTTAGTTGTTGCTGTCATTGTTATACTCACATTTGTAAAACAATTTTTAATAATAGTGTTGTTTCCATATCCACAAATACCACCCGCTCTTCCACGAGGTGTAATAATTGTTCCTTGAATGGAGCAACGTTCAATTGTGCCTAACGAACAACTCGACCCTATAAAACCGGTTGCAAATGTGCTTGCAGCAGATAGTCCTGTCCTATTTATAAGTCCATTTGTAACTCTCAAATTTTTGCAAACACCTTGCATATTTGTAAATAAACCAAAATTATCTGCATTTAAACTGCTAATAATAGTAAAATTATCAATTGTTTTAAAATTACCATCAAAAGTTCCATAATACCTGCGATTTTCTATTAAAATATTAAAATTAGCTCCTGATAGATTAATATCATTAACTAATTTATGATGGATTCCTTCAAATGTATTGCCGTTCATTATTTCGTTGCGAAATTCAACAAAATCAAAAGCCGTTTCAATTAAAAACGGATATTGCTCACTACCATCCTGTTTGTACGTTTTATTATTTCGCCTACCAACAAAATAACTCATAGTGCAGTAGTATTAAAGTGAATAATCCCGTTAATAATAGACATCTCTACTATCATGTTCGGTTTCACATCTGCTAAGTTGCCAAACACTTTCGTACCCACAGGAACGGAAAGAGAAAATGTGCTACCCGTCTCAAACAACATCACAACATCTTGCGTTGCGCTTATTGGAATAGCCGTAATAGTTAATGCTGTTAATGTCCCGAATTTGTATCTATGTGCAAGTTGAAGCGCACGTGTTTGAGTTGTGTTAGTTAAATTTATTACTTCGGTTAAGTGTGCAGTAATACTTTTATTATGTGTACTAATCATAGCGGCTACTTCTGTTGAGGTCATTCCATCGCCACCGGAAGCCTCACTCTTAAAAACCTTGTAAATCTCCGCTAATTTAATAAGCACATCGTCAATGTTTGCAAAAGTTTCCCCATTAATTTCAATTTCTGAATAATGTGCGGTAAATGGTTCGATTTTAGTCCCGCCCAAATAAGTGATAATTCTCACAGATTCATTACCTATTGCTCCAACATCCGGTCTTTGCAATACTCTTACTTTTTCCCTTGTGGTACTTTCAATGGTTAATACATTGTTTTCTAAATTGATTTTTAACATAATTTCTTAATTTTTATGTGATTTTCTTTTTTTACAATTTTCATCAAAACAGAAATGTTTCACTTTTTCTCTAATTTCTGCGTTTTCCTTTTTTAATTCATCGTTGTATTTCTTTATGCTGTTAAACTTCGTCTCTAAATTTTTCATTTGTTCCTCAATATCTTTAATGTACATTTTCAAATTCATTATTACGTCTTTTTGATCTAAAACAAGACCCACTTGTTTATCAAATTTTTCTGTCAATTCTTCAATCCTGTTAATATTCAAAGTTTCTATCTCTTTCAGTGTAGAGTGTTTTTTAAATAAAGTTTCGTACTCGAAATTATCAGCCTCATAGTTTGCTTTCCTTTTTGATGATTTTAACGTAAAAATATAAAGTAACCCGCCACCGGATATAAAACTTAAAACAGCAATGAGTATAGCATGAATATCCATACTAAAATAATTTTAATTGTTCAACATCCGCTTGATTTTCTATTTGGGCTTTTGGTTTTTGCTTTTGTTCGTTCTTTTTTGCAATGTCATCCTGCTCCCTTTCCCAACGCTCTTTTTCGTTTGTTGCACTCATGGGAGAGAGTTCTCGTTTGGTTTCATTGCTAATCCAATCGGCTTTCATCAAGTTATCAATTATTTGTTGGTCGCTTTGCGGTATCCATATAGAAAGACGTGCCATAAGTTTCATTTTCGTGTAGTTCATCTCCTCTCCATTTGTTTCAAGCCATTTCATTTCGGCGTAGAGTTGTGCCATTTTATTGGTTGTCTCTTGCCAATCTTTTATGCTTTGATTTGCAAGCCCGATATTGTTTACCATAGCAATTTGAACAACATTACCAATATTTCCGCTCGTTCCCATGTTTTGCATATTGATTTTTGAAACAAAAGAGGCATCGTAAATACGTTTTTCCAAATGGTTTTTATATTCAATAAATCCTTCATAAGAAGGGAATTTTAAAATTTCAACATCATCTTTGCTGTCTGAATTTTCAATATTGATTAACAATTGAGAATCATTAACCTTAAAATTCATTTCCCCACCCTTTGTTTTATCTAAATTACCCCTTACTTTCATCCCAAACACACCCAAACGTTTGAATATAACAGCGTGTATATTATCTATTAACTCAAACATCTCAATTAGGCTTTGGGAATATTCCCAAGCAACGCAACTGCGATAATACACACATGGTATTTGCGTGAATTTATGTTTTTTGGGTTTATCAATAGTTACCCAAGTAGTTTCCCCGCTTTTTTCATCAAAAATTTTCTTGTGTTTAACAACTAATTTGTCAAAATAAGTGTCAATATACTCTGTAATTTTATTATCCGTAGTAACGCTATAGTAAAAACTCATTCCAACCAAACCACCATATTCATCATAGTTCGGTATAACAGTATGTTTTGGGAATGATAAAACCTTTACATTTCCTTTTCCTTTTGATTTATGATATTGAAACAACAGCGCAAAATCGCCAACCTTTTTTTGTTCCGAAATCATTTTTTGTTTTACAGATTCCATTGCATCAAACTTCCATTCATTCTTATAAGATGTCAGTGTTTCAGTAAACTTTTCATCATTGTTGTTAAGAATCTCGAACACCATAGGATTAGTGGCAAGATATTGTACATGGGTAGCGTGAATATCTTTTTGGAATGAAGATGTTATAGTAAGATTTTCAGTTGTTGTAAACGTTCCGCTGTCAGTGGTAATTGTTATTTTTGCTGCACTCCTATTGTAATTTATTTTGTGTAATGTTGGATTATATTCACTTAAATAGGTATCTTGTGTAATAGTGTGTACTCTTAATTTGCTTAATGCTGCCTGTATTTTGCTGTCAATATCTGCGTATTCCGTTTTTTCCATAACCATATCTCCACCACGCCAAAACGGTTTTTTTTCTAAAAACCTTTCCGGTTTTTCCAAATACCAACGCATATTTTTCACTACTTCCATAATTAAAATCCAATTAGTTGTTCAAATAAACTATTCGCATTCATATTTACAAACGCATTTTTTCTGTGTTGGTTAATATTAAAAGCATTATTAAATTGTTCTAAAGTTTTTCCTGCATTTTCATCAAACGTTCTGTCAATTTTCCCTGCCTGTTCTAAATAACATTGTGCAATGAACAATCCTACATATTGAAATATGCAATCCAAAATATCCATTGAACGATTAGAAAGAACATCCTTTTGTTCCTCTTTTGTGATTAAACATATTTTTCCGTTCTTGTGGTAAAAACGCAAAGCATTCAATTCAAACACAACCTCATCTCTAAACGTCCAATCTCTATTTTTTCTCTTGTTTCTTACGTGCTTGTATTCCATCCTTTCAAGTTCTGGTGAAATTGTTAAAATTCCCTTTTTTATCAAGTTCATTGTTTGGTATGCACATTGAGATTTGAAATTGTTATATTTTCCATTGTTATATGGAGATTCTCCTGTGGAAAACTGTTTAAATGGCAACTTGTTTACATTATATCTACCCTTACTGTCTATTGCAAAATGTTTCTTCGCAAAATATGCCGCAACATCATCAAACCTTGCCGAATCAATGACGGTGTTTTTATTTGTCATTTCAATATTGTGTTTTCTTGCAAAGTTTTCAACAAATCGCACCCTCTCCTCTCCTACAGTATAATTATCAAAATCAATATCTTTAACATTCCAACCCTCAATATACAATGCTACACTATTGTCTGTCCCCGAGCCTGCCAAATCAAATGTTATCCCTTTAAAATTTCTTTCAAGTGGTTTATTTAAGAAACATCTTGTTATCATGCCGGAGTTAATTACATTTTTTTCAGAATCTTCCGCTTCATCTTTTGCGCTGAAATTCCAATCAGAATCCCCCATACTTGCACCAATGGCACTTTGCGCTAACCTACCCAAATATTTACCATCTTCATAAAGCGCCTTATTGTCAGCCTTATCAAATCCGATAAATAAAACTTTGAGAATGAAATTTTTATAACTGATATTTTTATTGTCGCCTATTTTATTATCAATAAGTGTTTTACATTTATTGTAACACTCTTTCATTGTGCGTCCCCAATACGTCTCATATACATTCCCATTGTTTTGGTACATATACATTATGCTACAATTCTTTTCTTGTATAACTTTTCCAAATTCATTTACCCATCCTGCCTGTTCATGTTCATTTCCTATCATGCGGCGTAGTGGGCATTCTCTTTCTGCGTTCTGAATCAGGTAAACCCTGTTTGGAATTGTTTTGTTTGAGTTTCTTATACGTGTAGAAAAAATATTGATAGTCTCCCATGATAACTTTTGCGCTTCTTCAACAATTAATATATCGTATTGATATGTTTTTGATGCCGCTGTTAATTGTTCTCTGCTCATATCTTCCGTTGCATAAAACCCAACAGCCGTTCCGTTGTTAAATCGAAGCGACATATTCTGTAACGATGTCGTTATGCTACCAATGGAATAGTTTATTTTCCTGTCATATTCGCTTAATGGATATATTTTTCTAAATTCATCAAATATTCCGCCCTTCTTTGTATAGTCTCCATAGTTTTTTGTCAAAAATGCAATTCTAATACCCGGATATTGATATATGTTGCTTGCCAATATACATCCACACGCCACCCTTGTTTTTCCACTTCCACCATCACCGGTAAGAATAATAATATCTGCGTTACTTCTTACGGCGCATTCTTGTTTGTATGAAATAGGACGTTCCACAATTGCCATTTATACGAGGTATTAATTTGGCGCGAAATAACTCCTTACGTTTGTTTGTTTTTGGTATCTACCGCAGAAATACTATTTGTACCAATAGCGTTTCTGCGGTAAGAAGTACATCACAACAAAATATATACATTTTTTTGTTGGCGATAATTATTAATTAAACCGTAGAAAAAATATGGCTCAATCGAAAGAACAAATCCTGAATAAGGTAACTGAATTTTGCAACAAAGGCAAATTCAATTTTACAGCAACAAGTTTAGATAAGTTTAGCGAAGAAAGCGTTAAACTATTTGATGCTCCGGATGCAAAGGAAGAAGATGTTTACTCATCTCTTGAAAACCAACTTACAACATCTTACAAAATGATGTCAAGCGGATTGGCGGCTGTATCCGAAACACACAGGAAGGAAAAAACTGCTTTGGAAGCACAAATTGCTGAACTAAAAAAAACACAAACACAAACCACACCACCTATCACGCCACAACCAGAAAAACCTGATGTGGCAGAAGCATTAAAATCTTTGGGATTGGATGCAGATGAATTGAAAAAGATGATTGAAATGAAAAAATCCAACGAAGCAAATGAAAAAATCATTGCTCACACAAAGAGTGTTATTGAAGGTGCGCTAAAAAATGTTCCAGAAAGTCGCAAAGATGATTTCAACAGATTTGTTATAGGACGTGCATTTTACGGCAGCCTTGAAGACGATGTAAAAAAACTAAATAGCGATTTCAAAGAATCAATAAAGGATTATGATGATATTGATATTGAAGTAGGCGGAGGTAGTGCAGACGAAAAAGCCAAGTATGCCAATCTTTATTCTGCAATGCAGCGTAATGTAAAAGCAAAAAAAGGCTAATTATTAACAATTAAAAAATTATTATTATGGCTTACACAGCAAGAACAGTAATTCGCAATAGCGGTGAAGTTGGCGGCGATAGATTTTGGGAATACAGACCGGATTCTCATAATAAGGTAATGGTAGAAAGAGGCGCAAAACTTGACCCGAAAGGAATTAAAAGAGGCTCACAAATGTTTGGGGGAGACTTTGGATATTTTGAGCCAATAACAGGGATGTTTACGCTATTACAGGCTTGGAAAGTAATAGAGGTAACAGGAACAACATCTTTTAAATTATATAAAGATGAATTTACACACAACCTTAAAGCATTAGGGGATGTTATTTTAGCGATAGCACCTTCTTTGGCAACAGGTACGAAAACCGCAGCAACAGTTACCGGCGTACAATTTACGGCGGCTAATATTAAAGATGGCGGTACTTACTACGAAATTACAGGAACAATAGAAGGAATTACCGTTGGTAATGTTATTGTTATGGCAGATGCTACGGACGCAAGTGCTAATGTACTTGTACCAAAAGTAAATGCAATTATGAGCGATGGATACTATTGTGAAGATGTGATAACAGATGATTATGTAGCAAATAAAGGAGAGGAAGAAGTTAGATTTTCTTTATACTACAAAATTTCTTTGTTACAAATTGCAAAGGTTATCCCGCCTTATGTTCTGCAATTAAATTCTTACATCAACAATACTCACGTTTTTAATTTATAAAATTATGCCAACAAGAAATTTACCGTCATTACATCAACTCAAGGAGTTGTTTGACACAAAATCACAAGCATTAAATTTTCTATTAAGAAGTGAGGATTTGTTTCCACCTGCAAAAGAGCAGTTATGGAATAAGTATTTTAAGCAGGCAGAGTTTGCTACACCAATTCACGCAAACGGAAAGGCTATTTTTTCCGGTGGTACAATCACAAGACTTACGCCGCCGATGTTATTACCTCGTGGCACTTGGTCGCCACCTTCCGAATTTACGAAAGGCGGATTTGAATTTTACTTTGATGCGCTTCACGACTTGGGCGGAATGAAAGTAATTACCGCTATGGATATGATGAACTATGATAAAAAATTGAAACAATTAGCCGGTAGCACAGTTAATGGCAGTACAAACATCATAGATTATTTTATTCAAAACCTGCAAGACCTTATAAGCGGCGGACATTCTGTATATACCTATTTAAGCATGCAGTTGTTGTCAAAAGGCGAATGGGAATACAAATCTCCACATTATGGATTTGAAATTAAGGGTATTTGTGATAGAATACGTCCTGAATTTAAAATCAAAGCCTCAACGTTAACCTGGGCAGACCCTGATGCGCCTATTTTAGCAGACTTGCAACGCTCAGTTAAACTTATTCGTGATAAAACAGGTTACGATGGAGTTTTAACAGCCAAAATGAGCCGCACTAAATTCGTGGATGAAGTACAAGCCAACAATGAGATTAGAAAACTATTTCAAGGTACTATTGTAATGGGTGGTGCAATGTTTGATGTTAATAAAATTATTACGATTGAAGAATTGAATAATTGGCTTGCACTACAAGGCGGAAATTATCCTATTATTGAACTTATCGAAGAGAGCCAAGTTATTCAAGATATTCCAACAGTTAAAAAGACAGTTAAAGGATGGCAAGAAGAAATGGTTATCGTATCTCCGGCAGGTAATCAGGGTACTATTGAATGGGCGTATCCCGAAGAACTTATTTACCTCGCTAAATTCAACAATAGAAGTGTTGAAAGTTTGTACGGTGGATTGTTTGGAGTTATGAATTGGGAGAGACCCGAATCGCACGTGCCATCTTACGAAACACACGTTTATACGCTCGGTGCGCCTGCGCTTTCAACATATCCTTATTGGGTACAGATTGATACTTCAAAAGTAGGATAATAAAAATAATTTGAGATGACAGTATTTGAAGCACTAAAAGCACTCGGCGCAGAATATAATGTTTCTGATGAAGTAATTGAAATAGTATTGATTGGTAGAAATATTGACGGTACTATGGAATTTAAAGATTTGGATAGCAGAACACGATTTTTATTAAGATTGGATTTATTGCTAAATATTATATTGTTTACACCATCAAGTACGTCATCTCAAAGTGTTTCTCATGGTGGATTCCAAAAAACTATTGGCTCACGTACAGATACATGGATTAATAAAAAGTTGGATTGGATTTTTAAAATGTACAGGCAGCTTGGCGATGATTTATACCCAGACCCAAGAGGCACTATAACATTTATGAACAACGATGTAATTTAAAAGTAATGATAGAATATATTGATTTAGATTATAATGATATTCAGCCGTTCCCCTACATAGGAAAGTTTTTACGTGCAATAAAAACGCACGATGAAGAAAATAACCCTATTGAGATAACTACTGAAATTTTAAGATGTAAATTGGATATTGAAGTTACTACACCAGAAATACAGAACGTTGGGCAGCAAGCCAATTACAATGTTTGGATTCCACTAATTAGAGAAAGCGGAAAATTGATTTATCCTATTACTTACAACGATATTTTTTACGGCATACGTCTCGGACAAAAAATAAGCGGCATTGTAGTAAATGTTGAGCCTTCTCAAATGGGAACGCGAGTATGGTTGAAAGTAGAAAATTGGGATATGAACGACCCACAATTTGATGATTTAATATAAAACTATGGCAAAGAGTACCGTAAATTTAAAACCATTGGAAGCGTTTGCAGATAAACTTCGTAAACAACAAGACGATGTTGCTGTTAAAAACGCATCCTACTATGCTGCTAATAAAATTCGTGCAGCATGGGAAACAAGTGGCTATCAAATACGGACAGGCAATTTGGATGATTCATTTCTTTGGATTGTTTGCTATGGCGGTCAGGTAAAAAACTATGGATTTTTATTTGATTCAGAAAAATCGTCAAAACATATTAAAAGAAATGGTGTTGAGTACGTAGGACGGCGAGAGGCTGAAAAGTTTATTGCCAACTACATACCCACAACAGACGGAATTGAAATTGTTTTTGCATCTGCAATGTTCTACGCAGGATACCTTGAAGAAGGAACACAAAGAGGCGTATTTAGAGTATTACGTGGAATTAAGGCAGATTTAGAAAATGATTTTGGAATGCAAAACATAACAACTAATATTTTTCCGGTATGATTAATACTTCAATAATTGACATCCTTAAATATGTTTCTTCTGTTTTGAAAGATAACGGAATAAGCAAGGTTTATGAGATGAATTTGCCGAAAAAGTTAGCGGAAAAAGAAAAGGTATTTGCACTTGTGGATACAAGCCAAATATATACAAAAGGACAATTTCAATTTCAAGCATACGGACAGGTTTTTGTAAATGTGGATATATTTATAAAAGCACTGTCAGATATGGAGTTAGACAGCAAAACATTTAAGCAATATGAAAAAAAGATGCGAAATTTAATTATTTCAAATCAATTTTCAAACGGAAAACCTTACTCTATATCCGATTCTAAAATTGGTGGATCTTACACTGATGAAAACAGGGGCTACCATATATTACAAACAACATTACAAATTACAATTATTTAAAAATCAATTATTAACAATTAAAAAATTATTATTATGGCTGAATTACAAGGCGAAGGTTTAGAGCAATTATCAGTAAAACCGATGTTCCTATTATATGCTCCGGTACGGTCTGAAACAGACCCACCGTATAATATTGGAACTATTGAAAGCAACTTTTCTGACGGAGATTATACATCTCTTATGGGATTATTAATGGGTGGCGGAGATGGCGAACAAGCTGAACCCGAAACAACTACGATTGATGCACAATTTTTCGATGCACCATTTATTACAATTCCAAAACTCCAACCATACGAAAGAAATATCACTCTTATTAAGTACACATTAAAAGAGCTTGATGATTTTCTTAATAATTTAGGTACTTATACTGCTCCAACAGCTACAATTCGCGAATCATGGTCTCCGCCAAAAGGTGCGCCAATCATTGCACACGAATTTGTTTGGGGTTATTCAACAGGAAAAATGGAACGTATTTTCAACGGACAAGTTACATTTGCCCGTACATCTCCTTCTGACGGTGCTGCTGGTTATAAAATCAAGATAACTGCGCTTGCAAATTGGAATGGTTTAACGTATGAAGAAGTAGGGTTTACTTCCTAACATTCTATTTTAAGTGGGGATAGGAATTTATTCCGACAAGGCGTTTTTTTTGGTGTTATAGGTTTTTCGCCTTCCCCGCTTTTTTATAAACCTTTACTTAATAAATAAAAACTGAAATAATAACACAATGGATGAAACACATTTAGAAGAACAAAAAATAACCCCACAAGAGGCGCACGATATACTATGTGATATTCTTTTGGATAATCCTACAATAGTTAGTGTTGGCAATAAATCATACGAAATTAAAGGGGTGCGGTCTGCGAGCAAATTAATGATTTCAAAGATTTTTAATGATATTAAAATTGTTGGAAAAACAGAAGAAGAAAAGGAAGATGAAATTGTATTGATGTATAAAGCTATTGTGGATGGCACACAATCATTTGAACATGTTGTACGAATTGCATCAATATGTATTAACAATCATAAATTTCAACCATTTAACAACGAGTATAATAACAAATTAATTGATGATACGGTTGAAATGCTGATGTATGATACAAACATTGAAAATCAAGATGTTTTAATAAAAATAGTAGAATCCGCAATAAGGCATATTACAAGTTTAAAAACGGTTTTTCTCATTTCCTCGTTGGTTCAGTCATTCAGCAATGCTCTACTCCAACAGAGGACGATTATAGTAGAGCAGTTAAAATCCGTTCCAAAACCATTCAAAGCCTAAAAAACGGTACTATTTCAATTCATGCGGCTACAGCTATTGGCGATATGGCAGATTTCCTAAATATGTTTCCTCAAATTAGCAGAGAGGAATATATGTGGAAAATGCCATACGCTTTAATAATATTCATGCAGTACGACAGAAGTTTTGAATATTATTTAGAGGATGACAAGAAAAAAGAGATTGAAGAAAGTTTGAAATATATTGAGGCTCAATACAAAGAATCAGGTAAAACATTGTATTAAAATTTAAAATTATATTATTATGGCACAGGATGGCGCAAGTGTAATAAACGCTAAAGTAGATATTGGCGGCAATATTAGTGAAGAATTAAGAAAGATAGCAAAAGAATTAAAAAATACGAATGATGCTATTAATAATTTTACTGATAATATTTTAAGTAAGTTTAAGAATGTAGGCACTACTTTGGAAGAGCAAATTGATAAGCCAATGCGCAGAACAACGAAGACCGTACAGGAATTTAAGGATGCCGTTTCTGCGCCATTTGAAATTCATGCTTTTGGAGAAACATTTAAAGAAATTGACGGTGTATTAAAAAGCATAGAACCTGCAAAACTTGTAAGCATTGATGACATTCAAAAAGCAAAAGATGCGGTAGATAAAATGGAGACTTCTCAAAAAGAGATTGTGAGAAGTGCAGAAGATGTTGAAAATTCATTTAAGAGGCACAAGGAACATATTAGCGATGTACATACGCAAACTAAAGAAAGCTATAAAATACTTGGAAATACAGCAAAAGCAGAAGAAGAAATATCAGGATTTGTTAAACTAACAAAAGAACAGATTGAAAATAAAAATGAGGCTCAATTAATAAGTAATAAAGTTTTATATAGTGAATTAAATACACAAGAAAAAATTTATCAATTAGAACAAAAACGCAAGGCGTTAGAAATAGGTCAATCTCCACAAGCGGCTATTGATTTTAGTAAACTAGCGCAGTCCGCAGGTGATTTAGTTGTTGCTCTTAAAGGTATAGACAAAGCACTTCAAACTGTTCCAACAAATACACAAGAGGCTAAAGATTTAGCGGCGGCTTATGCTGATGTAAGTAAAAGATTACGAGAACTTAAAACAGACGGAATTGAAACAGGAAAATCAATGTCGCAAATAGAACGCGGTTTGCAAAATCTTACGCAACGTGTATTATTCTATGGGTCTCTTAATATGATGAAAAATTTTATGAAGGGCATCATTGATACTCATAGTGAAATGGAGAAATTAAGAGTATCTTTAAACGCATTTTTTGGAGATGTAGAAAAAGGAAGTATGGTTTTTGAAAGGATAAGAGATATGTCATTAGTATCTCCACATACTATACAACAACTTGGGAATGCCGTTAAAATGTTGGGGGCTTATGGTTTTGAATTAGAACAAGCAATTGATTTAACGCGAAGGCTCGGAGATATAACAGCATTAACCGGTACAAATATGGATAGATTGATTCCCATATTAGGCTACATTCAGGATAAAGGATTTATAGAGAAACGAGATTTGCGCGGTTTGCAAATGGCAGGGGTTAATATCATACCAGAACTTGTAAAACATTTTTCAAGTTTAAAAGGCGAAGTGGTTACAACAAACGATGTTTTGGGCATGATGCAAGATAAACTTGTAAGAACATCTGATGTTATTGCTGTTATTAATAAACTTACAGACGAAGGAGGTACATATTGGAAAGGACAAGAAAAAATTGTTAGTACATTTTCAGGACAAATTTCATCATTAAAGACAAGTATTTCTTTAATGATGGATGAATTTGGGAAGCAACAAAGCGGCTCTTTAAATGTAGGAATTGGTGCATTAAAGGTTTTGGTTGATAATTATAAAATTGTTACAACCGCAATTAAAGGATTAATCGTAGTTTTAGGTGCTTATAAAGCCGGGCAGATGTTAGCACGTTCTGAAATATATAAAACAGAATACGCACTAAAAGTTAAAAATAAAGAAATTTATTTTAGTACAGCCGCTTGGGGAACACTTAGAAAATCAATTGCTGCAACTACTGCAACAATGAGAGCTGCAACTACTGCAATGTTATTAAATCCGTATTTATGGGTTTTTGCAGCTATTGTAGGTATTGCGAAACTTGGTTTTTACTTATCTGATGTTTCTAAAAAAAATCTGGAATTACGAGATAGCGCAAGAGAGGCAGGCTATGCCATAAAAAAATCAATTAATGATATTAAAGATACGGCAGATAAAGCAATAACTGTTGGTGTTACAATAGAAACAATAACAGATGTAGAAAAACAAATAGCAACTATATTAGGAGATGATAGAATATTGATTCAACTTGCATTGGAAGGAACAAAAGATATTGAAGATGTTAATGAAAGGGTGAAAAAAATATTAGAAAATATAAATTTAATTGAAAAAGCATTAGAAAACGCAGATTTAAAAGCAATCAAATTTAAAGATAGTTTTGATTATACACGGGTTGAAAGTAATGTAAAAGGCGTAGTTAAGTATGTAACAAAAATAGGAGAAGCAATACAAGGAGTAAAAAGCGAAGATGCAAGGGAAGAACTTAATAAATTGTATGATGTATTAAAAGGAGCAAAAGAAGGTTCAAAAGAATACATAGATGCTGTAAATAACATCAAAGTAAAATTAGAAGAGTTAAGCAATGTAAAAAGTTTAGAACGAGCATTAAAGGGATATGAGGTTAGTACAAAACGATACAATGAGATTGCTAAAGAGATAAAAGACACAAAGATAGAATTTAACTATGACGAGTTATTTAATTCTATTAATCGAGCGCGAGGAAAAATATTTGATTTATCAGCAACATTTAAGAAATTCGATAAACAACTCAGAGAAGAATTACCTGAATTTGATGTTGATTTTTCAAAAGCCGATGTTGGAATTAAAACTCTTATGAAAAATCTAATTGATGTTACAGTTGATTCGTTTAAAGGTCTTAATGAAAAACAAAAAGAACATTTTAAAAAATGGGGTTATCAAAAATATTATATAGATGTAGAAATAAATTATACTGATTTTCACGATTCACATAAGCCGCTCTCTAAATTTATGAGAGATTTAAGTGCATATATAGCGAAAAACGCTCCTTCTGTTAAATTTAGATTTGATACATATTTGGACGATAAATCTATTGCAGAGCAACTTGGAAAAACAGCAGAAGAAAAACGTGCAGAATATAATAGAATGGTTGCATCTGCTGAAACACTTAAACATTACACAGAAGAACAGATAGCACTTGCAAAACAAGAGGCAGAGGAATATGAAAAAGCAGCCAAAGCAGCAGGGTATAAAGCCAAAGAGCGTGGCAGAGGCAAAGATTTAGAAAAACAGCGTATTGACGATATTGTAAAATCGTTGAAAGAGGCGCAAGATGCCTATACTAAATATTATAATCTAACAAGCGACAAAAGCAAAACACAATCACATATAATTATAAGTCTTGGTAAAGAATGGGAAGCATTGGGAGTTTCAATGGAAAAACTAACCGAAATTTCTGCCGATAAAAATGCAGGTATTGCTTTCCTTGAAAGTTTACGAGGTAGTTTAAAAAGTGCAAATGCTAAACAAACACTCGAACACGCTATCGGTGTATTAAAAGTGCAAGTGGAATTAGAGTTTGAGCAACGCGCCATAAATGAAATTAAAAGCGAATTAGATAGAATAATGCGTGGTTATCAAGTTCATTTAGAGTTTGCAAAGATTGAGGATACCGAAGTGCGAGAGTATATGCGAAAACTTTCAGAAGATATGGGTATTACCGTTGGTGTTGAGTTTGATTATGATGAGGCTAAAGAGAGAATGGAAGAATTGCTACGAAATATCGGTGTTGCGCCTACATTTGAAGAGTTTGCAGCACCTAAATTAGAGATTGGTATTGATATTAAAGAAATACAGGCTGATTGGAACGCGCTTGTTAAAAGTTGGAAATATGGAAATGAAGACCGTTATAAAGAATCGGCTGAAATAATCTTAAAACTTAAAGAACTTGAACGAGAAAGATTGTCAGATTTCCAAAAGATAATGGAGCAATACATAGCGGCATCACGTTCAAAAGAGGATGAAATTTTAGAATTAGAACGTAAAAACGACATAGCAAGATTAGCCATTAAAAAAGCAACAACGAAAGAAGAAATTGATAACTTAAATCGTATTATTGAACTCAACGAGTTGCAACAATCTAAATTAAGAGAAGAAATTTACAAAACATCCGAACAATACAGAAAATTATTTACTAAAAAACTTACAAACCAAAAAGGTAAAGATTTAGAAGCACTTTTTAAATGGCAAAATAAAATATTAGATTCCGCAAAAGAAATTACAGAAGGAACAAAACAAGGAAGATATAATGTGCAGTTTCTTTTTGGTGTAGATGATATTGAAAAAATAGACATATCTCTTGAAACTATAAATTCTCTATTAAAAGAAACAGTAGGAACATTTGAAAAACTTGCAAAGGAAACTCCATTTAGTGCTATAAGAGAAGCAATGGA
>Ga0209737_10000555_pt1 | contig 30011 bp, 26 predicted proteins | sample TergutCu122P3_FD_187284 | JGI IMG/M metagenome (GOLD analysis project Ga0209737, IMG submission 187284) | Cubitermes ugandensis P3 segment gut microbial communities from Kakamega Forest, Kenya - Cu122 P3 (SPAdes) (version 2) | ecosystem: Host-associated > Arthropoda: Insects > Digestive system... | reverse complement strand
CCTCTCCCCCGCCCCTCTCCCGCAAGCGGGGGAAGGGGCGCTATCAGCGCGTCTTGCCCGTAGGGGCGCGATTTATCGCGCCCTGTGTTTTTGGATTCTGCGACGCCGCTTCGCGTCGCGCAGAATGACAGAGACGATTCCCGGATGGCGCTTCGCTTATCCGGGCTACGCTTGCTTTGCGTGAAATGGTTTTTGCTGGGATTCGCTTCGCTCATCGCCAGCCTACGCCCTGACCTCTGATACCAGCAAATTCTTCGGCAGCGGAAACGAGACGTTTTCAATAACGCCCTCGCATTCACGCGCTTCGTCGGCGCCCAGCACCCGCAATCTCGCCACCACTTCTTGCACCAGCACTTCCGGCGCCGAAGCGCCTGCCGTGATGCCAACACAACGTTTTCCGTCGAACCATTCCGGCAACAGTTCTTCCGCGCTGTCCACCCGATAGGCCGCGATGCCGCGCCGTTCTGCGGTTTCGCGCAGTCGGTTCGAGTTGGAACTGTTGCGGCTGCCGACGACGACCAACGCATCGACTTCCCCCGTCAACGCGCGCACCGCATTCTGGCGGTTCTGGGTGGCATAGCAAATGTCCTCTTTCTTCGGCGCGAGAATGCGGGGGAAACGCCGCGTCAGCGCTTCGACGATTTGCGCCGCGTCGTCCTGCGACAGCGTGGTCTGCGTCACATAGCCGAGACGATCCGGGTTCCGCACTTGCAGCCGTTCAACATCGGCGGCCGTTTCAATCAAATGAATCTGGTCACGCATTGTCCCTTCGCACTGCCCCATCGTGCCTTCGACTTCGGGATGTCCGGCGTGGCCGATCATCACAATCTCGATACCGGCCTGCGCCATCCGGTTGACTTCGATGTGTACTTTGGTCACCAGCGGACATGTCGCGTCGAACACGGTCAGTCCGCGCTGCGCCGCTTCTTCGTAAACCCGTTTCGGTGTGCCGTGCGCACTGAAGATCACCGTCGCACCATCAGGCACGGCGTCGAGCGACTCGACAAAAATCACGCCCTGCGCTTTCAGCCGCTCCACCACGAAGGTGTTGTGCACGACTTCGTGACGCACATAAACCGGCGTTCCGGCGCGCTTCAAGACTTCTTCGACGATGGTGATGGCGCGATCAACACCGGCGCAAAAACCACGAGGGTTGGCAAGAAGGATTTTCATTTTGGCTTCTTTGAACCTTTAACCGCAAAGAGCGCATAGCGCACAAAGAAAAATTTTTCACGCGAAGCTCCGCGCCCTCGCGTGAGGTCTTTCCCGGACTGCGCTTCGCTTGTCCAGGCTACGCGCTGCTCGAAGCGAAGCGGCGTCGCAGAATCCAGAGAACCCCATCCCCACCCCAACCCTCCCCTTGAAGGGGAGGGCTTCAAAGTGCCTTCCTTTGCGCCTTCGCGCCTTCATGTGAGGCACAAGGGCGGGTTTGAAACCCGCCCCTACACGCAAAGACGATTTCGCGCTCACTGCGTTCTTTGCGGTTCATTTTTTCTGGATTGCTTCGTCACTTCGTTCCTCGCAATGACGCATTTCTGATCCCTGACCTCTGCCCTCTGATCCCTGATCTTCATAAACCGCATATTTTCGCTGCCGCAAGCCATCAGCAAACAACAACACCGCGCCAACCACAATGGCGCTGTCCGCGATGTTGAACGCCGGATAAGACCATTGCTGGTAATGGAACAACAAAAAGTCGATCACACGACCATACGCAATCCGATCCCACAAATTGCCCAGCGCGCCGCCGATAATCAGCACCAGCCCCAGACTGAACCGGCGACTGCCGCCGCGCAGCAACAACCACGAAAACGCCAGACAGGCCACCACACTGATGACGACAAAAAAGGGACGCTGCCAACCGCCGGCGCCCGCCAGAAAGCTGAACGCCGCGCCGGTGTTGAAGGTCAGAATCAGACTGAAAAATGAAGTGACCGGCCTTATTTCTCCGCTGTAAAAGGTTTCGTACACCCACAGCTTCGTCAAGCGATCAAACACAACCACCAACACGCTGATCAGCAACCACCAACCTTTGTTCCAGTCGTAGCGCGCGTCTTTACTCCAGGGCGGAACCTCTCTCTCAGGCATGTTGACGTTCCTCACCTTCGCCGAACAGGTTATCAACACAACGTCCGCACAAGGTCGGATGCGCCGGATCGCGGCCAAGATCGTGCCGCCAGTGCCAGCAGCGTTCGCACTTGACGCCGCTCGATGGCGTCACCGCGATGTGCAGCGCCTCGCCCTTGACGATACGAGCGGCAGAGGTAATCAGCACAAAACGCACATCGTCGCCGAGCGTTTCAAACCATTCGTAATCCTCCGCTGGCAAGGTCAACACCACTTCCGCCTGCAACGACGAACCGATACCGCCCGCTTCGCGCACGTTTTCCAGTTCCTTCAACACCAGCGCGCGCACCGCGAGAAGGCGCTGCCATTTTTCCAGCAGGCGCGGCGCTTCCGCAACGTCGGGGAACGCATCTTCCCAGCAACGCACGAACACCGTCGGGTCTTCGGGATGCACGATGCGCCAGGCCTCTTCCGCCGTAAACGACAAAATCGGCGCCGTCAATTTCAACACCAGATCGCGGATATGGTACAGCGCCGTTTGCGCCGAACGCCGCGCCAGACTTGTTTTTCCGGTGGTGTAGAGCCGGTCTTTCAACACGTCAAGGTAAAAGCCGCCCAGTTCTTCCGAACAATACGTCTGCACTTTCTGGACGAGCGAATGGAATTCGTACTGCGCGTAATCGTCGCGCACACTCGCCAGCAACGCGCCCGCTTTCGCCAGCGCATAACGATCCATTTCGAACATCGCGTCGAGCGGCACGGCATCACGCGCATAATTAAAATCGGAGGTGTTGCCCATCAGGAAGCAAAGCGTGTTGCGGATGCGGCGGTAGCTTTCGACCACCCGTTTCAGAATCTCATCGGAAATCGACAGTTCGCCCGAATAATCGGTGGACGCCGTCCACAAACGCAGAATCTCTGCGCCCAATGTATCGCCGACCTTTTGCGGCGGCACCGTATTGCCGAGAGCCTTCGACATTTTGCGGCCATTGCCATCGACGGTAAAGCCATGCGTCAAAATGTTTTTGTACGGCGGTTGACCGTTCAACATCGACGACACCAGCAACGACGAATGAAACCAGCCGCGGTGTTGATCGGAACCTTCGAGATACAAGTCCGCCGGAAAACGTGTTTTCGCGCTGTGCGAACCCAGCGCCTGCTCGCGCCCCTTCGGGCCGCCCAACACCGTCTGGTGCGTCGCGCCGGAATCGAACCACACATCGAGCGTGTCGGTCAGTTTGCGGTATTGTTTTTCATCGACGCCGAAATCGGCGGCGGTCGCTTCGTACCAGGATTCGATGCCGTTCTGTTCGATTTTCTGCGCCGCTTTTTCAAGCAACGTCAACGAATCGGGATGCAATTCGTCGGTCTTTCGATCGACAAAGAAGGGCAGCGGCACGCCCCACTGACGCTGCCGTGACAAAGTCCAATCGGGACGGTTGGCGATCATCGCCTGCAAACGCGCCTTGCCCCAGTCCGGATAAAACCGCGTCGCCTCAACGCCTGCCAGCGCCGTTTCGCGCAGCGTCTTTTCCGGTTTCACGCCCTGAAAACCGGGAACCTCATCCATACCGGCAAACCATTGCTGCGTCGCCCGATAAATGATCGGCGATTTGTGTCGCCAGCAGTGCATATAGCTGTGTTTGCATTTTTCGACGTGCAACAATGCGCCGACTTCGCGCAGTTTCTCGACGATTTTCGGATTGGCGTCCCAGATCGACAGCCCGCCGAAAAACGGCAACGCCGCATCGAATTTGCCGTCGCCCTGCACCGGATTGAGAATCGCCTCGTCCTTCATGCCGTACTTGCGGCAACTCTGAAAGTCATCAATACCATAAGCGGGCGAACTGTGGACGATGCCGGTACCGGCGTCGAGCGTGACGTAATCGGCAAGATAAACCGGCGAAACACGATCATAGAACGGATGCCGGAACGCCAGATGTTCGAGCGCCGCCCCTTTCGTCGTCGCCACGACACTGCCTTCCAGACCAAAACGCTTCAGACACGTTTCAACCAGATCCTGCGCCAGAATCAAATAGTTCTCCGGCGTTTTCACCAGCGCGTAAACCAGATCGGGATGCGCGTTGAGCGCCTGATTCGACGGAATCGTCCAGGGCGTCGTCGTCCAGATCACCGCTTGAACCCGGCCTTCCGGCGCTTGCTTCAATCCGAACGCCTGCGCCAATTTGGCGCGGTCACCGTCCAGCAACAAAAAGCCGACATCAATGGCGCTGTCGGTGCGATCCTCGTATTCAACCTCGGCCTCGGCCAGTGCACTGCCGCAATCAAAGCACCAGTTCACCGGCTTCAAGCTGCGGTAGAGATAACCTTTCTTCAGAATCTCGCCGAGCGCGCGCACCTCATCGGCTTCATTGCGAAACGCCATCGTGGTGTAAAGATCGTCCCAATCAGCCAGCACCCCGAGCCGCCGAAAACCTTCCCGCTGCTTGCCGATTTGCTCTTTGGCGTAAGCACGGCACAAACGCTGCGTTTCCGCCGTCGATAAATGTTTGCCGTGCGTTTTTTCGATCTGCACTTCAATCGGCATCCCGTGGCAATCCCAGCCCGGCACATACGGCGCGTCAAAACCCGCCATCGTTTTGCTTTTGACAATGATGTCTTTCAGAATCTTGTTCACCGCGTGGCCGATGTGAATGTCGCCGTTGGCGTAAGGCGGCCCGTCGTGCAGAATGAACAAAGGCCGTCCGGCACACGCCGCCCGCAGCGTTTCATACACTTTCTTTTCCTGCCACTCCGCCACCCAGACCGGCTCACGCTGCGCCAGATTGCCGCGCATCGGAAACGGCGTTTCCGGCAGATTCAGCGTGTTGCGATAATCGTCTTTTTTAGGTTCTGACATTGTTGTCTTTCTTTCCATCTTTCTCAGGATGCCGCACACAACGCAGGCGAGAACACTTCCCGCGCCCGTCGCGCATCGTCTCTAATCTGTTTCGCCAGCGCCGCCATATCGGCGAAACGCATTTCATCGCGCAACTTCTCGACAAACACCACCTCAATAGGTCGCCCGTACACATCTTCGTTGAAATCGAACACGTGCGTTTCCAGCACCAGTCTCTGCATTGGCCTTGCCCCGGCGGCCTTCACCGACGGACGCACACCGAGATTCGCCACACCCTCGCGCACCGCACCCAACCCGTGTACGCGCACCGCGAACACGCCGGACAGCGGCGGCTTGAACGTCAACGGCACATTCATCGTCGGAAAACCGATCGTGCGTCCGCGCGCGTCGCCGTGCGACACCCGACCGGCAATCGCATACGGGCGTCCCAACAAGCGCTCGGCGCACGCGAAATCGGACGCCGCCAACGCCTGCCGTACCGCAGTGGACGACACCCGCTCGCCATCAATCTCGACCATCGCCATCGCTTCCAGCGTGAAAGCGTTGGAACGCGCCCGCAAAAAATCCAGGCTGCCTTCCCGATCCTTGCCGAAACGGGCGCCAGGACCGATCAACAGCCAGCGCACGTTCAGCCGCCGTTCCAGCCAATCGCTGACAAACGTTTCCGCGTCCATCACCGCCAGCCGCGCATCGAAGCGCATCAAGTGAATGCGGTCGATACCGGCCTCGGCAATCCGCTCAAGCCGACTACGCAGCGGCAGCAATCGGATCGGCATTGCCGTCGGCGCAAAATACTCACGCGCCATCGGCTCGAAGGTCATCACCGCCGGCACGAGATCGAGATCGCTGGCCGCCTCGGCGACACGGCGCAACATCGCCTGATGCCCCCGGTGCACACCGTCGAAATTGCCAAGCGCCAACGCAAGCGCAGGCGCAGCCTGATCGGCGACCGGCAAAGTACGAATGATTTTCACGAGAGCCACACCACGATTGCCGCGCTTATTTATTGCGGCGGCATTTCCTCTGCCGCCGACCGCCAAAAGAGAGAGATTCTATCCTAAAACCGTAGCAGCAAGCGTAGCCCGGATAAGCGAAGCGCCATCCGGGAATATCACACACAGGTGCGGCGCCGCAAAGAAAAAACTCGTCATTCTGCGCGGAATCGCAGAATCCACGACACAGGGCGCGATAAATCGCGCCCCTCACACCCTCCCCCACCCCTTATCATGTACTGGATTCCCGCTTTCGCGGGAATGACAGGGAGAGGGGATCGTTCCTTCGCGGCTTCGCGTGAGAGAAAAAAGGGCGGGTTTGAAACCCTCCCCTGCGGGCAAAACGCGCCGATAATAGCGACGGGTCGCCTCACGCGAAGGCGCGAAGAAGAAAAGCCCCCTTTTCAAAGGGGGTGTCGGCGAAGCCGACGGGGGTTTGTAATGTTACGGGCGGCAATCTGCCGCCCGTAACACTATTCTTTGCGTTCTTTGCGGTTAAAAACCATCACGGTTCTGATCCCTGACCTCTGACATCTGATTCCTGACCCCTGCCCTCTAATCCCTGACAACCCCACCCCCCCAGCGATTTGTAAAGCGCCACCTGATTCATCTGTTTGGCCAAGCGGACGCTGACCAATCCGAGGTCGGCGGCGTACATCGCGCGTTGCGCGTCGAGCACGTTCAGGTAGCTGTCGATCCCTTTCTCGTAGCGCGCTGTCGCCAAATGGAAGGTCGCGGTCGTCGCTTCGGTCAGCGCCTTTTGCGCTGCCAGTTGTTCGTCGATGGTTCCGCGTTGCGCCAGCGCGTCCGACACTTCGCGGAAAGCGCTCTGGATTGCTTTTTCGTACTGGGCGAGCGCAATCGCGCGGTCGGTTTCGGAGACTTTGAGGTTGGCAAGGTTGCGCCCGCTGTCGAAAATCGGCAAGCCGATCTGCGGAACGAACGACCACACGCCCGAACCGGCTTTGAACAATCCCGACAGCGAGGCGCTGGCGGTGCCAAGCGATGTTGTCAATGTGATGGACGGAAAGAACGCCGCTCGCGCCGCGCCGATGTTGGCGTTGGCCGCTTTCAGTTGGTGTTCTGCCGCGAGCACGTCGGGACGTTGCTGCAATACAGCGGACGGAATTTCGCCCGCCGTCAGTTGTATCACCGCGCCGAGGTCTTCCATTTTGTCTGCGGTCAACCACTCCGGCAAGGCTTGCGTTCCGAGCAACAGCGACAGCACGTTCTCGTCCCGCGCCACCCATGTTGTGTAGCTCGCTGCGTCAACGCGCGCCATTTCGACGCTGGTTTGCGCCTGCCGTAGATTCAACTCGGAGGCAACCCCCAGATCGTAGCGCGTTTTGATCAAATCATACGATTGCTGCTGGCTTTTCAAGGTTTCCTGCGCCACGTGCAAGCGCTGACGATCCGCCAGCCAGACCAGATAGGCGTTGGCGACTTCCGACACCAGGCTGATCCGCGCACTGCGCCAGGCTTCTTCGGTCGCAAAGTAAAGTTCCAGCGCTTGCTCGTTCAAACTGCGAACGCGACCGAAAAAATCGAGTTCGTAGTTGCTGATGTTGGCGGTGACGCCATACTGGTGCACGATCATCGAACGTCCGCTCGCGTTTAAATCGGCGGGAACCCGCTGCGCCGTTTCGCTGGCGCCGATCGCAACCGTCGGCAGCCGATCCGCCTGCCGGATACGGTACATCGCTTGCGCGCGTTGAATGTTGAGCGCCGCCACCCGCAAGTCACGGTTGTTTTCCAGCGCGGTCTCGATCAGCCGTTGCAGATTCGGGTCGGTGAAGAATTCACGCCAGCCGACGTTAGCCGCCTGTTGACCGCTTGCGCTGACATCCTGAGCGCGGTACGCTGCGCCGGTCGGCCATTGCGCCGCGACCGGCGCTTGCGGTTGCTCGTATTTCGGAATCAGCGTGCAGCCTCCCAGCAGCAGCACGGCAATCGCCAGCGATAAGGTTTTCGGTTTCATGATGCGGTTCATTTTAAAAACCCTCCGTTGTCGAATGCGCTGGCGCTGGTTTGTTTTTATCGTAGTTGTGCTTGAAGATGCTGCGCACCACGACGTAGAAAACAGGAATCAGAAAAATACCAAGCGCCGTCGTCGAGAACAAACCGCCGACCACGCCGGTGCCGATCACGTTCTGCCCGCCGGAACCGGCACCGGTCTTGAACGTCAGCGGCAACACACCGAAGCCAAATGCCAGCGACGTCATCAGAACAGGCCGCAAGCGCAACTGCACCGCTTCCAGCGTCGCATCAATCAGCGCTTTACCGCGTTCCTGCGCGCTCTTGGCAAATTCGACGATCAGGATCGCGTTCTTCGCCGACAGTCCCATGATCGTCACCAGCCCCACATGGAAGAAAATGTCGTTTTCAAAGCCGCGCGTTTTCATCGCCAGCAACATCCCGATGATACCGAGCGGCACCACCAGCACGACCGAGAGCGGAATCGCCCAACTCTCATACAACGCCGCAAGACAGAGGAACACCACCACGAGCGACAACACGAAAAGCAAATTCGCTTTATCGCCGGCCACTTTCTCCTGAAACGAGACACCGCTCCATTCGAGGCCGAACCCATCCAGTTTCTTGACCATCGCTTCCATGATGTCCATCGCCGTACCGGAGCTCTGCCCCTGCTTGGCGGCGCCGGAAATTTGAACCGCAGGAAGGCCGTTAAACCGCTCCAGTCGCGGTGAACCAAATTCCCAGCGCGACGTGGTGAACGCGGAGAACGGCACCATCTGTCCCTGATTATTGCGAACGTACCAGTCCTTGATGTTCTCCGGCAGCATCCGATGCTCGGCTTCCGACTGCATGTAAACGCGCTTCACCCGACCCTTGTCAAGGAAGTCGTTGATATAAACCCCGCCCCATGCCGCCGACAGCGTGCTGTTAATCACGCTTTGCGTCAACCCCAACGCCTTCGCTTTCGGTTGGTCGATTTCAATCTTGAACTGCGGCGCATCCTCCTGTCCGCCGGGGCGCACGTTCATCAACAATTCGTTTTGTCTGGCCATTCCCAGCAACTGGTTACGCGCAGTCATCAACGCCTCGTGTCCCATACCGGCGCGATCCTGCAAGTACATCTCAAACCCTGTCGCCAAGCCCAGTCCCTGAATCGTCGGCAGCAGGATGATGTGAATGGAAGCGTCTCGATACCCGTCCAACGCCTTCATGCCGCGCTCGGCAACCCCTTTTGCGGACAATCTGGGATTTTCGCGCGTGACCCAGTTTTTCAGCTTTTTGAAAAACGGATCGGCGCGTTCGTCCCAGTCTTTCAACCTGATAAAAAGGTTGCCCATGTTTTGGCCTCCGCCGCTGGCGATATTGGTGCCCACAAGCGCCATGGTCGCGTCCACCGCCTCTTTTTCGTGTTCCAGAAAGTAACGTTCTACATGCTCAATCGCTTGCAACGTGCGCTCTCTGGTGGCGCCCGACGGCAACTGCACCAAAACAATCACCGCGCCTTGATCCTCATCGGGAAGAAACGATTTCGGCAATTTCATGAACATCATCACCACGATGGCAATGATTCCAAAATAAACCAGCATCCCCCAAAACGGCGCTTTGATAAGAAAGGCGACGATGGTCTGATAACGTTTGGTATTCGCCGTAAACATCCGGTTGAACCACCCGAAGAAACCTCTTTTTTCGTGCTTGTCTCCTTTGTGCGCCGACTTCATCATCGTCGCGCACAGCGCCGGCGTCAGAACGATCGCCACCAACAGCGAGAGCGCCAGCGCCGACACCAGCGTGACCGCAAACTGCCGGTAAATCACCCCGGGCGCTCCGCCGAAAAACGCCATCGGAACCAACACCGCGCACAGCACCATCACGATACCGACCAATGCGCCCGTAATCTGCGTCATCGATTTTCGGGCAGCGTCACGAGGTGACAACTTTTCCTCAGTCATGAGACGTTCGGCGTTTTCAACGACAACAATCGCGTCATCCACCAGCAAACCGACCGCCAGCACCAACGCGAACATCGTCAACATATTGATCGAGTAACCGAAAACCGCCAGAAGGCCGAACGTTCCCAACAACACCACCGGCACCGCCAGCATCGGTATCATCGTGGCGCGAAAACTCTGCAAGAAGAGAAGCATCACCAGGAACACCAGGAAAATGGCTTCCATCAACGTTTTCGCCACTTCCCAGATCGAGGCTTTCACGAAAGGCGTTGTGTCGTAGGGGAAAACGGGGGTCATTCCCGGCGGGAAATACTGCTGAAGTTCAGCAACTTTGGCCTTGACCCGCTCCGCCGTTGCCAACGCATTGGCGCCGGACGCCAAACTGATCGCCATCCCTGCTGCTGGTCTTCCGGAGAAGCGCCCAGTGACATCGTACCTTTCGCTGCCGATCTCAACGCGCGCGACATCCTTGAGCAACACCTGTGAGCCGTCCCGCTCAACCCGAAGCAGAATGTTCTCGAACTGATCGACCGTTTGCAATCGGCTCTGCGCCGTCACAGTGGCGTTGATTTGTTGTCCCGCTACCGCCGGCGAACCGCCCAACTGCCCGACCGAGACTTGAATGTTCTGTTCCCGCACCGCCGCCACAATATCGGACGGAATCACTTTGTATTTGTGCATCTTGGCCGGATCAATCCAGATGCGCATCGCGTATTGGGCGCCGAACAATTGCACCTCGCCAACGCCATCGACCCGGCTGATCGGATCCAGCACGTTCGTCGCCACATAGTCAACCAGATCGGGCTGCGACATGCTGCCGTCCGCCGAGTAATAACTCGAAATCATCAGAAAGGACGCTGAGGATTTCGTGACGGTCAACCCCATTCGCTGCACTTCGTCCGGCAACAACGGCATCGCTGCCTGCAATTTGTTCTGCACCTGCACCTGGGCAATATCGGCATTGGTGCCGACATCAAACGTCAGCCTGACCATCGCATTGCCGTAGGAGTCACTGGTTGAAGTCATGTACAACAGATGATCAAGCCCTCTCATCTGTTGTTCGATCACCTGAGTGACCGAATCTTCCACCGTTTTGGCCGACGCCCCCTGAAAGTTGGCTCTCACCTGAATCATCGGCGGCGCAATTTCGGGGTACTGCGACACCGGCAATGTAAAGATCGACAACGCGCCCGCCAGCGAAATGATGATCGCGATCACCCAGGCAAAAATCGGGCGGTCGATGAAAAAATGGGATATGGACATACTGCGAACTCCTGGTTATGGCTTTGCAGCATCGGCAGGCGCGGCCTGCCCCGTTGCGCTGTTGCCCTTGTTCGCCAAACCTGCCGGAACCGGTTTCACCGTAACGCCCGGCGGCGCTGTCATGACCCGCTGCAAACCTTCGACCACCACTTTTTCTCCGACATGGAGACCCGACGTCACCAGCCAGTCGTTACCGATATCCCTATCGACAACGATAACGCGACGCTCAATTTTGTTGTCGGGCGTCACCAGCGTCACCAGCGGCCGCCCTTTCTGATCGCGCGATACGCCGACCTGCGGCACCGTAATCGCCTGTTCATTGACACCTTCTTCCAGCACCGCCCGAACGTACATCCCCGGCAACAAATCATGTTTGGGATTCGGAAACACCGCGCGCAGCGTGATCATCCCCGTCGCCTGATCCACCGTCACATCGGAGAATTCGAGCTTTCCTTCACGAGAATACATCCGGCCATCTTCGAGCTTCAGTTTGACTTTCGCCTGATTCTTGCCGTCGGTTTTCAGCATGCCGGTTTCGATTTCCCTCTTCAACCGCAACCATTCGACACTCGATTGCGTCACGTCAACATAGATCGGATCGAGTTGCTGAATTCTGGTGAGCGCCGACATTTGGCTTGCCGTCACCAGCGCCCCCGGCGTCACTTCCGACTTGCCGATACGACCCGAGATCGGCGCCGTGATCCTGGTGTAATCCAGATTGATGCGCGCGTTTTCAAGCGCCGCTTTGGCGCCTTCGACATCCGCCATTGCCTGTTTGTACGCCGCATCGACATCATCGTAGTCTTGCTTGCTCACCGCGTTGATTTTGACCAGATCGGCGTAACGCCCGGCGCGCGACTTGGCCGACGCCAGATTGGCCTCCGCCTTGGACAACGCCGCAGCGGCGCTGTTGTGCGTTGCCTGATACATCGCTGAATCAATCTGATAAAGCACTTCGCCGCGCCTGACGTCGCTCCCTTCCCTGAACAGACGCTGCAAAATGATCCCGCCGACCTGTGGCCGCACTTCCGCGACCAGATAAGGATGGGTTCGTCCCGGCAGCTCGACCGTCATGGTGACTTCCCGCGCAGCGATTTCCACCACCCCGAGTTCAATGGCGGAGGGGCCTGCCTGCTTGGGCGCTTCCTGCTTGCTGCAACCTGTCAACGCCAGCATCGCCAGCAAAAGCGCACCGAGTTTCATCGTTCTATACTGCATTTTTGAAATCCTCACAGATAACTGCTGCCATGAATGTTAAATGTACCTCTGCCGAACCGGTTAAGCGAGCAAACGGGCAACCTCTTCATTGACCGCCGCCCGAATAATATCCTGCGCCGTTTCATCAAGCGCTTCCCAGCCCAGATACCGCGTCACCGTCGCTCGCTCCCGTTCAAAAGAAAGCATCTTTCCAAAAAACAAAACCGCCTGAAGCCTGACCGCCAGCGATTGCGCCGGACGCTGCTGGATACATCCGATCAACTCCGCCAGAAGATTGTGAAAACGAACAAAACTGGCATCGTAAATCCGGTCAAACGCTTCCGTCGGATTCAACTGCTCGCGGATAAGAAACCATGTCCATTCGTGCTCATGCTTTTTATTGAGCAGCAAGTCCTCCAGCCATTCGCCCCACAAGCGCTGCAACAACGCCACCGCGGCCGCCGGAGGTAGCGTGCCGTCTCTGATGCGCTCGCGTTCATCCGCCAGCGACGCCTCGACCTCGTCCGCCATCTTCCCGATTTCCTGAGCGATGGAGTCGGCTGCCGCCAGATAGAGATTCTCCTTGCCGCCGAAATGATACGCAATCGACGAAATATTGGTCCCGGCCAACGCCGCGATGCAGCGCGTGCTCGCACCCTCGAAGCCTTGCGACCCGAACACGGAAACCGCCGCCCGAATCAGGCGCTGGCGCGTATCGTCCTGCGCTTTTTCGGAAAGCGGCGCGTCGTTGACTGCGTTTTGCTGTAAAGAATGAGAAGCCATCGGGCAAGAATAAGCGAAACCTGAGAGCGGATCAATCAATCGATTGATTTAGCGGTAACGTTTTGTAAGCCGAGCCGCGCTCCTCTCTCACATTGCGTGGGAAGGCCTGGATGGCGCCAGAAATACCCGACAGCCAGTGCAACCGAATCGAACCCGCCCCACTGGGGAAACCATCTCCTTATTCACCCATCTCTGACCTCAGAAAAGTATCGATCTCGCGGAGAGGCGAAGAATGGGCTTTACTTTCATTTTCATTTGTTTACGATGTCCGGAGGCATTTTTTATTATCATGGTCGAAGCAGCTCACACAAAACCTCCGGAAAGGAGTTCTAAAATGTCGCTGATCAAACACGTCGCCGCCATCGTAGCGATGGTCTTGTTCGGTAGTCTCGCTATAGCGCCTGCGTATGCGGGCGATCACTTTGTCGCCGATGAGACTGCGTTAAATAATGCACTGACTGATACCGACGCGGAGATCAACATCACCGTGACGGCAAACATCACCCTGACCACTTCAAAGGTCGTTCCGTCCGGCAAAACGGTCAACCTCAGCAGCAACGGCGCCGGCGCCAACCGCAAGATTCTGTTGCGAGATGCCAGCATGATTGAAGCGGGTTATGGTTCGACCAAGTCGCAACTCTTTCGGGTCATGAGATACGGCGACACCCTGAATCTATCGAACATCATCCTCGACGGCGCCAATATCGACGCGAAATCCGAACTGATTCTTAACAGAGGGCGTGTCACGCTGGGCAGTGGTGCGACCCTGCGAAACAACCGCAACATGACTGGCGATATCACCGTCAGTGATGGCAGAAGTACCGGCGGGGGCATCACGGTTCTTCCCGTGTTAAGCGGCACGACGGTGGGCGATGCCACGCTGACGATCCTCGATGGAGCAGAAATCACGAACAACGTTGCCGCGCTGGGTTGCGGTGTGGTGCTTTTTTCAGGCGCTAACAGCGGCCTTCCTGCTACTCATCGCGCCATCGTAACGATGGAAGGCGGCAAAATCCACGGCAACCGCGCCTTTTATGCTGCCGGAGTCTATGTAGTACAAAACGCGACATTTAACCTCGAGGGCGGCGAGATCTTCGACAACCATGCCGACATGGCGAAAGGTGATTTTTCGAATCCTTATTCTATCGACTGGGAAGACCTTTTTCGTGGTTCTGAGCCCTATGCCGACTTCATCGGAAACGCCTCTAATCTCGCTGGTGGCGTGTTCACCACCGGCGTCTATTCGGATTTCTACATGAGCGGCGGCAAGATTTACAACAACACGGCAACGGCTTCCGACGCAGCCATCCAAGGCAGAAGCGGCGGTATTGAGGCTTCCAGCTATGGGCGCCACTTCCAAATCACCGGCGGCGAGATTTACGGCAACACAGCAAGCCACCTCGGCGGCGGCATTCTGACCTTCCGACCGGTCACCATCAGCGGCGACACGCAGATTTACGGCAATAAAGCTATCCAGGGCCGGGCGGGCGGTATCTATCTTGCTTCCGCCAGTGTTACCGCTACCATCAGCGACAACGTTCAAATCAAAAACAACACAGCGGCCACAGACGGCGGCGGTATCTATGCTGCCAGCGGTGCGCCAGTAACCCTGAGCGATCAGGTGCAAATCACCCACAACACCGCAGGCGCGGACGGAGGCGGCATCTGGGCGGCTTACGCTTCCCTCGCCAATGTCAATGTTGGCGCTGATGTGATTTTTGCAAACAACCGCGCCCAGGCCGCTTACCTCATCGCCGACGCGGACAAAGCGACGCACGCGACGCATGTAGCGACGACACACTTCACACAGCCGTTTGATCAACCGGCCATCAACTGGGGATATAACAACTACGACATCGCCTATACGGCGGGCACTTTGAATTACGTCGTCTCGTTTGATTCCAGGGGCGGCAGTGCTGTGGCCTCTGAATTGATCGCGCCGGGGGATGCGGCGACGCGCCCAACCGACCCAACCCGCCCCAACCACACCTTCCAGGGCTGGTATGTGGATTCGGGCTACAGCGCCACCTACGATTTTTCCACCGTCGTCAATTCCGATCGCACACTGTACGCAAGATGGCAACCTTCCGCCAGCACAACAACCGCCATCCCGACAACCAGCAGCAGCGCACTCATCGCGCTCGGCGTATTGCTGGCGGGATTGGGGATCGGCGCGTTGCGGCGTTGCAAAGCGTAGCCTGGACAAGCGAAGCGCCATCCACCATTCGTAGAGCGGGCTTCAAACCCGCCCTGTTTGTTCTCACGCGAAGGCGCGAAGCAGCGAAGGAACGAAGCCAGCCGTTGTAGGGTGGATAAGGCCGAAGGCCGCAATCCACCGCCTCTCTTTGGCGCGAAGGAAGCAAGCATGCGCAGGATTGTGTCAATGGTGGATTGCGCCGCTACGCGGTTTATCCACCCTACGCGTGCTGTCGCTTTCTTTATTCGCGCTGAATCAGTTGCGTAGCCTGGACAAGCGAAGCGCGGCCCGGGAACCTGCCACAGCGCGAAGCGCTGCTGAATTTGAAACGTTTGCGCTTCACACCGGAAAAACGATCCCGGATGGCGCTTCGCTTATCCGGGCTACGCGCGCTTTATTCGCGCTGAATCAGTATTTCTGCGGTCGTGTAGCGTTTAATCGCAGCGTAAACTTCGTCAAAAGCCAGTTTTCCTTGATGAGGTTGCTTTTCAGTATGCGCAGGCCACGATGAATAATCCTTGTTTCCCTTATACGGGTGGCTTGAGGCCAGCGAAATTTTCTTTCCTTTCAATTCTATATCGATGGAAACAAAAGGAGCGTCAACGAGCATCCAACCCCAACCTTCTTCAACTTTTCTTTTCTTCAATATCTCCTCAATCTCTACAAAAAGCTTTTCAAGCGGGCTATCCTTATACCTCTCTTTATCATAAGGACGGTTGAGGTTCAATTTTAAAAACTCCCATCCTGCCCCAATGGGCGGGTGACCAGAAGATGAAGCGCGTACCTCAATACGATCCCCATCTGCAAAAACCGGGAAAGACAAAACACAAGCCGACAAAAACAAAACGCCGAGGGCAAAGTTTTTCATGAAAAATTCCTCACCTTTCCTGATTCTGTCTCAACCACTTCGTTATCGGCGCCCACTGTTCCCAATCCTGCTTCCCCCGTGACGGCGGCAGATCAAACAGCGTCAAACCATCGCGCGCGCAATGGATGTACACCTGCGTTTCGCGCAAATGGGCGATCAGCGGAAATTCGAAGCCGTAGAGAAATTCGTCGAGTTCCTGTGCGCTTCGGGTTCTCGCATCCACCCGCATCGCCACCAACGCCACGGAAAGTTTTTTCTCGCGCACCGTTTTGTCTTCGGCAACGGCGTCGAGAAACGCCTGCGTCGCTTCCATGTCGAACGCCGACGGCGATAACGGCACCAGCAAACTGTCCGCTTGCCGGATGAGGTCGCGCAAACGTTCGCCGTGCAGTCCGGCGGGCGAATCGATGACGCGCCAAGCCAATCCCTGTTCGCGCGCTTCCTTGCGGCTCGTTCCGGGCTTGAGCATTTCGATTTTCGGGAACGGCGGCGGTCGTCGCGCCAGCCAGCAGGACGCCGAACGTTGGGAATCCTCGTCCTGCAACGCGACGCGCTGGCGACCGCAGGCAAGCCAGCCCGCCGCGTGAGTTGCCAATGTTGTTTTACCGCTGCCGCCTTTGGCGTTGGCGACCAGTAAAGTCTGCATAAATCCTCCGACGCAAGATTGACATTACCATATTACGCCAAAATGCGGTCGCCGTGCTATCCGTACTTCCGTGCGGTATCCCTGCCAATCATTTACAATCCGCCCCCATGGACGATCATTCTTCTCCCGCCCCCATCCCCGCCATCGGCACGCGCGATCCGCGCCGCGCCGAATTCGAGGCCAACAAGCTCAAGAAAAGACTGCGGCGTCTGGTCGGTCAGGCGATTGCCGATTTCTCGATGATCGAAGCCGGTGATCGGGTGATGGTCTGCCTGTCCGGCGGCAAGGACAGCCACGCGCTGCTTGATATTCTGTTGTCGCTGAAGGCGCGCGCGCCGGTGTCGTTTGAAGTGATCGCCGTCAACCTCGATCAGAAGCAACCCGGTTTTCCGCCCGACATTCTGCCGCGTTACTTTGAAGGGCTGAGTGTGCCCTACCGCATCGTCGAGCAGGACACTTACAGTATCGTCAAGCGTGTGATTCCCGAAGGCGGTACGATGTGTTCACTGTGTTCACGGTTGCGCCGCGGTGTGCTTTACCGTGTCGCCGGCGAACTGGGCGCAACCAAAATCGCGCTCGGCCATCACCGCGACGATTTGCTTGCGACCTTCTTCCTGAATCTTTTTTTCGCCGCCCGCGTCAAAACCATGCCACCCAAGCTGCGTTCGGACGATCAGAAACACATCGTAATCCGACCGCTGGCGTATGTGCGCGAACGCGATTTGATTCGCTACGCCGATCTGAAACAGTTTCCGATCATCCCCTGCAACCTGTGCGGTTCGCAGCAACATCTGCAACGGAGGCAAGTCTCATTGATGTTGCGCGAATGGGAGAAAAAATTTCCTGGTCGGCTCGACTCGATCTTCGGCGCGATGACCCATATCGTGCCTTCGCACCTGATGGATCGTCAGTGGTTCGATTTCGACCATCTGAAACCGCGACAACCCGATACCGTCACCCGACCGGAAGATGTCCGTGAGCCATTGTCTGAACTCGACGAAGACGATTTCGGAAACGTATTGTCCGCGTTTCCAAAAATAATCGGGCGCGGTTAACCTCCGCCACGTTTTTCGCTTTTCCATCGCTCCAGGCGTTTCATGCCGCGCGTAAAAAGCCATGCCAAAAATTTCGAGTGCCCGCTTTCTATCATTTTCTGACGGCAAAATTCCTGAAATTCACCGACGGAACCGTTGAAAGTAAACGCTCCGCTTTGGTAACAATAACTGCAATAGCGTGCGTTATGGCTGCCGTCAGCGTTTGTCCCGCCGCCTTGCGGGTCTTTGCTCATCGGCATTCCGCAGCTTTGACAAAATTTGTTTGCTTTGCTCATGATGAATCCCTTTCTTCGGTCAGGGTGGTTAACGGATGGGTATGAAAACGCGGGTGAGAAGATTTTCCTCTTTCGTGTCACGGGGACTGTTCAGGTATTCCTCGAATGCCGCTCCGTGGCGTAACTGGTAAGAAAAATCAACACTGATATTGTTGTACAACGCCTGAAGCCCCGAATAACTGCCTTTCAAGGTATAAACCGCATACTTTCCTCTTCGCAATTGTATGGTCCCGAATTCTCCCCTGGGAGATATCCTTTTTTTCACGGTAGCGCAAGCATAATAACGGCATCGCTTGTGGCTGGTCACATTCGGGTTGTCAAAACTTATTCCGATAAAGCGTGTTTCTTCGGACAGTTCCCGATGGTCACCCAAAAAACAGAGCAGTTTGTTCCATGTTGCTTCGTAAGGCTCGCTTTCCCCGTACTTCCCAATAATTCGTATATAAACCAGTTCCAAATCGTTTTCTTCGCAAACGTCCGGCTGAAGAGGGCTGTTCTTGCCATCGCCGCTTTTTGCAAAATTCTCCAGCCTTGCGCGCAATTCGCTCATGTACGCTTTCGGTGACGTTCCGAACTGTTTTTTAAACGCCTTCGAAAATGATTGAGGGCTTTCATAGCCCACCATCTCGGCAAGCTCCGCAAGACCTGTTTCCTCCGTTTGCATATACAGCACCGCCCGTTCTATACGCTGTCGCGCTACATAAGCATATAAGGACTCTTCCAGAAACAAACGCATGATGCGAAGCAGTTGCCGTTGAGAAACATGAATTTCGCCAGCCAGCTTGTCTAACGCCAGAGGCTGATGCAAATTCGCACTGATATAATCAATGACCTGGTTGGCCTTTTGCCGGTATGTGTCTTTCGTATCGTTTCGCATACACCGATATCCTGGCTTCAATATTACCGCTTTCGCACGGATCGAGCATTGTCCGATCTCGCCAACTTGTGCTCTTTATATTCTTCCGCCAAGCGCAAACACACTTTTCCCATATCTCTGTTGTCAAGTCTCAGCAATGACCAGCATTTCAAAATCTTGGGTGGTGAGTTTGTGTTCTCTCGAAAACGCACCAAGCCGCGCCCCGAAAATGTCTATTTTCTTATAACCCAGCGACTTCAACAGCCAGGTGATTTCACAAGGCGCATAATACCTTTCGTTGCATTCAAGCGTCTTTTTATTTCCGGAATCGTCCTCAAACTCAACGACACTGTGTCCGCGAAATGTCATCAAATCAAAAGCGTTTTTCGTACACTGTGAGTTTCCTTCTTCCAGGGTTGAAGCGTGAAATTCATCGACCGAGTTATACAACGGAAACAGGGCGTTTGACGTAGTGAATATAAGCTTTGCTTCAGGCTTGAGCGCCTTTGTCACGTTGTTCAGTATTTCAAAGTTCATCTCATCGGTTTCCATGAGCGAAAAACCGCCTTCGCACATCATAATGGCAACATCAAATTCGCCGCTGAAGGGAAGGTTACGCGCATCATGGCGCTGAAAATCAATGACCAAATGGCTTTCTTCTGCCTTCTCTCTTGCTCTTTTCAGTTGCGATTCAGAAAGATCAATGCCGGTAACGCAGTATCCGCGCTTCGTCAATTCAATCGCATGACGCCCCGTGCCGCAGCCGACATCCAATATTTTTAAGGACTTGTCGAAATGGATTTCTTTTTCAATGAAATCGCACTCCCCGACGGTGCCTTGCGTGAAATTTTCACTGTCGTATTTCTTCCCGTAGTTTTCAAAAAGTGCTTCATACCATTGTTTGTTCATGTCGTTCCTTTCTTCTGGTTTGCTCATCGTGTTTGATTTCACGCTTTTGCCTTTTTCAAAACCATCATCGCTCCGGTCATTTCATTTTCCAACACACCGTATTCGGAGGTCTGGTTTTGCATGTAATTTTCAAAAAGGAGCGCCTTTTCTGGATATTTTTCTTTCAGCTCATTGCATCTTATCGTTATGTTATCCATCTCTTTAGCAATGTTTGTATATTCGCTGTATTTTTCTATGGACTCGTCAACCCATTCCATTCCCGCCCGACTGAATTGCGCCAACAATTCCGTTCGAGGTAAATAGGCCGGATGCTGAAAGGCGCTTGTATCGTCAATATACCCTTCTTCAATAATCATCATTCCTTCGTCGGTCAGATGCTTCGAGAGTGTTGTCAGCGCTGTGAAATAGTCGTCGAAAATGGGGCCGGTTGCGCCCAGAATGATAACGTCGAACTTGTCCAATTCTTCTATTTTCTTGCGAACGTCGCCCAGTTCAAACCGGCACAAGGTCTCCACGCTGTACTCACGGGCTTTTTCTTTCGATGTTTCGATAAATTCGGGAATGCCGTCTATCCCGAAGCAATGACATTTTAACGCCGCCGCCAGTTTTACTGAGGTAGCGCCTTTGCCGCACCCCAAATCCAGAACACGGAGGTTTGAATACGCTTTGCAGTGCTTTCGAACAAGATTTATCACGATTTCCGGCGGGGTTCCGAGTTCCCAAAAATCCTGCAAGATAGTCGGCAAGAAGGGAAGGATCGCCGTATCTTGTTGAGCGTCCATCGCCGCCGCGATGCTTTCTTCCAGCGTTTTCATTTCTATCCTTTTCGGTTCACTGCTCACGATCAACGCCCAGCACATTGCCGGTTGTTTTTGAAACAACGGATTGTCCGAACGCAGACTACCGCCGCAGGGAGCCGCGCTACGCGCTGCCCTCCCTGCGCCAACGTTGCATTCTTTGCGGTTAGTTTGTTCGTTTTATCACAGCGCAGGCAACACGCGCGCCAGAAACGCGCCGACATCCCGCAATTCCTGTTCCGTCGCCGAATGCGGCATCGGATAGGTGTGCCATTCGATGTTATAGCGACGTTCGCGCAAGGCATCGCGCGACATCTCGCCCCATTGCGGGAACACCACCGGATCGACCGTACCATGCGCCATGAAGATCGGCGTTTGGCGATTGGCCTCGCTCGCTTCCTCTCTCAGCGTTTCAGCGCCTATCAGATACGTTGACAGCGCGACGATTCCCGCCAGCCGTTCCGAATGCCGCAATCCCGTGTATAACGCCACCGCGCCGCCTTGCGAGAACCCCGCCAGAACTGTCCGCGATGGCGCAATTCCGCGATTGTATTCGCGCCGCAGCAAGGCTTCGATAGACGCTTGCGATGCCCGAATCCCGCTGAGATCGGCGCGCGCGCTCAAATCACTGCCGGCAACGTCGTACCAGGCAGACATCCGGTATCCCTGGTTGACCGTTATCGGCATGATCGGCGCGTGCGGAAACAGAAAACGGATGCGCGCCATCGATGGCAGCTCCAACGAGCCGACCTCCGACGCCCAGCCATGTCCGCTGTCGCCCAAACCGTGCATCCAGATGACCGCAGCGTCAGGATTCGGTTGCGTCTCGATTTCAATAGAAGAAAGCAATGTCGGTTCCGTCATGAGGCGCCTCTGCAAAAAGCATAAAGGTTTATTGTACCCACTTGATCGCCGAAAGTGGCGACTTTTACGGTTCAGGGGAACTTCTTGCCCCCAGGCCAACCCACGACCGAGCGTCCCTCGCCCAAAAGCTTTGCTGTTATCGCCAGCATAAATACCTTATCATTCATCCCGTAACCCGCCTCTCACCAACGCGCCACTCAACCGGAAACCGCCTGCCCTAAACGCCCTCTCATGAACATCTTTTTCATTATCATGCTTGCCGTCCAGACCACGTTGGGCGCTTATCTGGGCTGGCGCTTCCGCTGGGCGTTCGGTGTCATGCTACCGCCTCGGCTGATGGCCTGGTATGTGTTCTGGCCGATGGTCGCGTTGATCGTCATGAGCTTTCCGCTGGTTCATTTTTTCAGCCGGCGGTTCGGTGTGGAGTTGCCGTCCTGGCTGTTTTTCGCCACCGCCCTCCTGTATGGCGCGCTGGCGACAGGATTCGCCACCGTCGTTATCGCCGATGTGCTGGGCTTGATCGTTCGCCGTTTACCTTTTTTGCAAACTGCGTGCGCGTATGTTCGCCAACATCCGCATCACCTCGGTTTTCTTATCTTGGGCATCATCGCCTTGCAAATGGTTTTTGGTTTCTACCGCGCACACACGCCGCGCGAAACGCATTTTTCGCCGACCGTTCACAAGCCGTTGAGAAACGGTGCGACACAATTACGCATCGTCCAACTTTCCGATCTGCACATCAGCCGCTACAGTTCCGTAACGCTGATGCAAGAAATGGTCGCGCGCGTCAACCGCCTGCAACCGGACATCATCGTTTTCACTGGCGACGTTATCGACAATTCAGCCCAACCGTATTTCGATCAGGAGATGCCTCGCATTCTCGGCGGACTCAAAAGCCGTTACGGTGTTTACGCCATCATGAGCAACCACGACTACTACGGAGAATCGCCGAAACTCAATATCGATGCTTATACCCGTTCCAACATGCGCGTCCTGCGTGACGAAATTCTTTACCTCGAAGAACCGGGCATCACCCTGATCGGACGCGACGACTGGATTCTCGAAACCCGCCAATTACCGCCAAGCGTTTTGCCGGACGCTCCGGGAAATCGTGCTTCGCTCGCCGCCCTGACAGCGAACGCCGATCCGGCGACGCCCTGGATTCTGCTCGACCATCAGCCGCGTCAAATCGATGAAGCCATCGCGCAGAAAATCGATCTGCAATTCTCCGGCCACACACACAACGGCCAGTTTTTTCCTATCAACCTCATCGTCAAGCACCTTTACAAAAAACCCTGGGGGTTGCTGACAGAGGGAACGTATTCGCTGATCGTCACCTGCGGCTTCGGAACCTGGGGGCCGCCCTTGCGCTTCCCCGGCTACGCTGAAATCATCGTCGCCGACGTTCTTTTCCAGCCCTCTGATCTCTGATACCTGATGATGCGCTACCGCCTGCGCGAAGCGAAGCGTGAATGACACGCTTTCGCTTCGACCAAGCGCATGCTAAAAACCGTCGCGCCAAAAAGAAGCCCCGCAAGCGGACTAGGGAGGAAGTCGTTGCGGGGCGTTACCCGTGTTTTCTAATGAAAAGGGGTGAGTTAAATATAACACGCAAGCCCTGCAAGCTCAATAAAAGAACAGCATAGAATGCAACGAGCTGTAAGAATTTGCCAAATTGCAACGACGGAAAAGTCTGAAAAAAACCGACCGCCCAGCCCGAAACAGCCCCAAAAATCGGGCGGTCTCAATCACATGGTTAATATAAGCGATTGATTCTTAAAGAATCGTGGTGATAAACTGTGGTGATAAACTGGCGTCCCCAGGGGGAGTCGAACCCCCGTTACCGCCGTGAAAGGGCGATGTCCTAGGCCTCTAGACGATGGGGACCTGGAACTTTTTAGTACGAAGCGGGATGGCGTCTCTTGCAAAAGTCACCGCAAAAAACGTCTGAACCAGTCCCTAACTCGCAAAGGTTTTTGATTATAGGGCATAAAACGGAAAAAAACAAGCCCGTTACAACCTGACGAATCCGTTAACATTAACCTCTGCGGATTCTATTTACTACTGTGGTGCGACGATGAGACTTGATAATCGGCTTCTGCAAACACTTTCCGGGAGGCGCTTCTTTTTCAGGTGTCTCCGTATGTTCAACGGTATGTACTTGCGAGCTTGCTTGCCTCTTGTTAGCACCCCGCCACGACTCCTGTTGCGCCAGCGCCAATTACGAGGAAGGCGCGGCACCTGATCCTGCGAGTTTCCGGATTATTAACCCGGTCTTGGCAGGGGAAGCCACGCCTGAAGCTATTAAGAAGGTACCCCGCCACGATGAATACCTCTACGATAATTCGCACCCTTCATCCCAACGTCCGAAACGATGGCGGGGATGGTTTGATTATAGTCGCTTTCGGTGCGGACTGAAAGTGTTGTACATAGTTTCTTGCTGTCGCAAAAGGGCTATAATCAGCCTATCCCCGCAAGGCGTTTTGGACGTTAGATGTTGGGCATTCAAAATTGAATGAGCATTCGATCGTGCGGGGTACCAAGATACTTGACTTGAAACATCCTTTCCGCTCATCCCTTGCGCAGAAATAACAATTCGGATATGGTTGTGGCTGGCAGTTGACCGCTACCTGAGCGTAGGCTCAGGGGGTCGCCTTTCAAGGCGCCCGAGCTGGATGGCTCAAACACCTGAAATGCGGATAAAGCCCCAATGCTCTTTTTGAGACTTGGGGCTTTTGCTTCTGGCAGGTCTGGCATCAAGCGTCGTGTCGAAACAAGCCTTGCGCAAGCCCAAAGGAGAACGAAAATGGTTGATATTAACGCGCTGATGGGCGCTCTACCCGCCACGGGTTTACGACCGAGATGGCTGATGAGTATTGCCGTTGATCCGCTGGAGGATGGTGAGAGGATTTACCTATTGGAACCTCCGGCAGCCGGCCCGCGCGTTGCCTTCATCCATCCTCTGGAGGCGCTAAAAATACTGCTTCATTACCAAAGCGCCACGAGAAATGAAGCCTGTGTCTTGGCGCAAGAGATCGTGGTTCGGATGAAGAGCAGTATTGCGGAAGATCGATGGGTTCATTATCTGAACGATGGCAATCACGAGAAAAAATCTATCGAATGCGTTTCTGCCCCAGACTTCCTGGATTGGTTGCGTAACGAACTTCCGACCGAAATCATAGACTTTCTGGAGAAAGCAGCGGATCTCGCTGCCAGATTGTTTTTAACTGATGACCCAGAGAAACCCAATGAACCAGCCTGGTATTCAGAGTGCCCCAAAAAGTTGCCATCTTGGCCATATGAGATAACCGAGCAAACCGAGGGTGGGCCTTGGGGGCACTTCGAGTGTCAGGAAGAAATGGACGCCGCTGGCTTGTATCCGTTTGCCCAATGGCGTGAAGACATTTACCCGATAACAGAGGAGTTGAAAACGGCTTTGGGCAAGCCGGTTTATTGCTATATGAGCCAAGGTTCAGAGTTGATTCATGAGCAGTCCTACGACGCTTTCGATATCATGCATCGTTTTCTATACCTACATGCGTGTTGTGTCCGTGCCCCAGAATCGGCGTATGTACGTTACCTCGTAAAGGCAAGCGGTGCACTTGACGTTGAAGAACTCAAAGCAGCGTTGGTTAATCCGGCGAATTACACAAAGCCCTTCAATTTCAAAGAAGTAATAGACCGGTTTGGTTGCGAAATCGACTATCTGTCCCCGGAGGTCAATAAAACAGTTGCCGTAGTCTTTACAACCCACAAAGGGCGCTGGCTTGCCGAATCAATTCTGGCGCAACAGATCGACGCCCATGTTCTTATTATCGCCCCAAAGGCGTTGGTAACCGATGAGTGGGTTGAGCAGGCTACTCCCTACTGCCGCAGCAGGAAAATCCAGTACATACGAAACGGCAAGATAAACCCGATCGAAGCGTTGGCTCAGGTCGACAAACTGATAACAATAGGCAACAGGTATCGACCGTCAACGGATGGTTTGTACCTGTCCAAAGCAGTAGCGGATTTACTGTGGCTGGCGTCGTGTTTGGGGATTTACACGGATTACACCAACGACGGTTGGTTAGGCGCGAACCTTCTGGATAGGGATTTAGAAGAATACGCCGCAGGCGAACGGGCAGACCCTACATGGGAATTGCGGATGGCAGAGTTCATGAGCCAACTCAAGGATATTCGCCTTAAGAACACGTCCGGCGGCAGCGACTTATGAGACAAATGCTAAGGGGGGGGGGCATCGCCCCCTCCCCCTTCCCGTCTTTGGAAGCGTTATTTCAACGCTCCTTGCAGATTCAACTCGCCGGGATAGTTCTTCCCGCTGATTTTCTCGCCTCGCTCAAGGTTCAAAGTCGTAAAGAACCCGACATCGCAGCTTGACCGCGGAGATTCCACTTATCAACCGCTAAAAACTGTCCAAATAAACGGAGCCACCTCTCTGCTTTTGTCAACAAAGGTCAGCGTAAACGTTCCGGCAGGCTCGCGGTATGACTTGCTAGTTCTGATCGAGCAACCCTCTCCGAACCATTTGGTAATATCGCGTTCTTTACCGCTACCGTTAACGACATCGAACAGCTTGACCTCAAACCTTGGATAAAATGTCTTCATAAAAATCTCCTTATTGGTTAATGTGTTTCGCTCTATCAACAACGCATAGCATCGTCTTCCCCCGGCGTCGCCGCCAACGAATACGCCGCATCCGCCGCTTCCAAACGTTCCATGATCCGCCTCGCCATTTCGGGGCTTGCGCTCCCCACCGCCTCGACAACAAGGTTATGCAAAAGCTGGATGCGCTGGATGTCCCATACCGCACGAAACGCGGCGATGTACACATCGACCGCACGCAGCCTCAACATTTGCGCACTTTGATACGCTTTGTGCAATTTGATCTCGCCGCTTTCATGGCTGGCGAACCGCTCCAACTTTTCGCAACCCAGCAAAGCCTGTTGGATTTCATTAAGAATATCTACGTTGCGCGCCCTTTGCAGATTTTCTATCAATGTATCTGGTGTTATTGGCGATGCCTTCGTGTTTTGTGGCACGATAACGGGGGGCGCTTTTTTCTTGCGCGTTGTTTTTTTCGCAGCTTTTTTTGCGACGTTTAAAAGGCTGTTCACAGCGTTTTTGTCCTTAGCGATTCGAACCCAGTTCCACCAAGTTGCGTCCGGCACATCCTGAAAACGAGGTCGAATCAACCCCCACTTGCATGATCCGTACTCTGCAAGGTGTTCGCGGATTGCTGTGATGGCTTGTCGTCTTCTGGTCAGTGACATCTTCTCACTCCAACTCTTTTCCCTCAAAATTTGTGTTTAGTCCAAAAATATTAGTGAAAGATCGTTGTCTTATTCGGCTTTTTCTTTGATGAATGGCGAAACAAATCACGGTAGCAGATCAGCGCCGCCTCTACGTCATCCAGCGCCGCCGCATAGGCTCTCTCGACTTCGTCGGGGGCGTCGGCCAACACCACATTGACCAGCCGCCATAGTTCCGCCCTCTCTGCCGCAGTCGCCGCCCGACTTGGCAGACGCTCGACAGGCTCAATGTCCAACGCAGCCGGATACAGCTTTTCAACATCAACCCTTGTCGCGCCGTCTGGAATGATGATTTCCAACTCTGACTGATCGAAGTGTAAGCACCAGTCAGTGAAGCGGGGTTCGCTTTTCAGGGCTTCGATGATCTCTGCTTTACGCGCCCGAAGTTCCGGCAGCCATTTGGCGACGATGGCCACTGCGCCGTGGTAACTGATCTGGTCGCCATCGGTTAGGGTTAGCGTTAGTCCGTCGCGCCTAGCCCGCAAAAGAGTGGGGGTCATATCACTCCCTCCACGATTTCGATACCCTTGATCGGGCGAGTGTCGCCGTTGCCATTTGCCCCAAGATGGCCAAGATTTCCCAAGATGGCCACCTTTTTTTGTTGGCCATCTTCGGCATTTTTGGCCATCTTGGCCATATTGGGCGGCGGAAGTTCCCATATCCAGCCGCCAGCGTAAGCCGATTTTTTCGAGACGACCCCAAGCGACTTCTTCGCTCGTCGGATGGTTCTCTCCGCAATCCCTTCAGCTTCCGCGAACTCCAAAACGTCGGACTGCCGCTTTGACCCATCTGACAACATATCAGTAAGGAACCGTGTTGCCTCACTTATTGCGCCGCCTTCCTTTTCTGGCGCTGCCTCAGCCGTTGCAAGAATCTCACGCGCCGTACCCTCGATGGCATCGCCCCACAGGACACGTGACGCCTCGACACCGGTGTAACGATCAAGCGCCACTTGCTGCAGGTCGTAGGCAAAGCCGCCGGAATCCGTTCCAATGTTGGACTTTGAGCGACACAACACGCGGTCACCCCCTTCCTCGGCGCTACGCTTCGCCGTCACCATGACTATGCGGGCGAACGCCCCGAAGGCAAGGCTGCCAGTAACCCGCTCCGTGGGCTCACGCCCCGCCGTTCCCTTAGAAAAGTGCGAGATGCCAAGCAAGGCACAGCCCGTCGATGCGGCCAGATCGGCAAGCGGCTGTAGCCCGCGCCTGACTTCCGCGTTTTTGTGAGAATCGCCTGTTACCGCCGACGTGATAGGGTCAACGATCAGCAGTGAAGCGCCACCGGCGCGCAGAATTGCCGCGTGTAGCTCTTCGGCGTCTGTCGCCGGATCAAATGGCCGCCGCGCCACATTTCCGGTAACGCCGGAAACGAAGAAAATCCGCTTGCGGTCGGCGCCCATTGCGATAAGGCGCGGAACAATCGTGTCCGTTGGGTCATCCTCACCACTCCAGATAACAACATTTCCGGGGGCGGCTTGCGCACCGTCTGGCCAGCGCCCGCCTTGCGTCGCTGTTGCGGCAAAAGCCAATGCGATGGTCGTTTTCCCCGTGCCCGGCGCTCCGGCGAGAATGTGCAGCTTCCCGGCGGCCAGCCAGCCCGGCCAAAGCCAGGTGATGGGTTCCGGTGTTATAGTGTCACCGCGCTGGAGTTCCACTTCCGTACCGTAGCAACGCTCGGCAATACGGGCGTCAAGAAGCGCCATGCCGCGTTCCAAAGAGTTGTCGGTCATGGTGATATCCCCGCAGCATCTAACCCAGCGTTGAACCTGCTTACCGCCAGCAGGCAGCGAAGGCGATCGTTTTCAGAAAACGAACCGTTAACAATGGCGTTACCGGACATCATGATAACCACCGCCTCGTGTTGCATTGCTTGTAGAACGTCGGCTCCGACGAATGGACGACGCTCACCTTTTTTGAAATGATCGCTAATGGGGCGCGGCGGGAATAAGTCGGATAGTTCCAGACCGACAGCGGAAACAATGTCGTTGACGCTGCAACCGTGGCTAAAGCAATGCACCAAAACCCGTCCATCCTCCAGCTCCCGAATCGAAAGTGACGGGTGCTTGTCACCGTGCGCGGGACAGCATGCAATCCAGCGGTCTTGCCCCGTGCGGCGCACTTTATCCAAGCGAGAAAGCAACATGTTGGCGCTCATGATGCGCCACCGTCTTGCCCGGTTTGCCAAATGGCGCGATAATCCGATGCACGAAATGCTTTACTTGCGCCCTCTTGCCGGAGGGCGTTTCCTTTTCTGGTCATGGCGTCACCTCACGCGGCCAATGCGCGGGCGGCAACCAACTTTTCCACCAAGTCCCTGATCTCATCGTCGGATTTTCCGGCGATTCTTGCGGCGTTTATCGCCGAAACCTCGTTTGCGGGGAAAGCAACAGACCTCCCCCCTAATGAGACAGGCGGAACAAACAGTCCTTTTTTGATTCTTTGGTAGAGCGTCGAGCGCGAAAAACCTGTTTCCGCTTTAACGATGGGAAGCCGCCAGAGGGTTGCGATGCTCATGGATAATTCCTTATAAACGTTTAATAGACAAAAAAACCGCTTATAGGATGACCCACGCCGTCCCGATAAAAAAGGGCAGTTCCTACCCCAAAACTGGAGGGAATTGCAAGATTCTCTTAACTCCCGCTACCCATTTCGGAGCCAGTCTTGCACTTTTTCCGAATCAACATGGTGCTTATGTTCTGGAAACTTTAAATGTGCGAAGGCGACAATCACTTTGACAGGTGTTCTTTTAAGGTCAAAGAACATTTCAAGCACCGCGTACATTCTTCTTACGAATATCCGCAAAATTGTTACGTCTTCGCTTGGAGAATTTGGTCTGGCGTCGTATTGTTTGGGTGTTTTACTTTTTTCCGCGTATTCCGCTAGTCTGCGCAACATTGCAGGAATAGATTGTTGAAAATCGGTTATGAACTTCCCTCTGTTTTTCGTCCACCAAGCCCATTGGTTCATGCGGCTTTTTCCTGCTCAGTTTGGTTGTTGATCCACGCTTCCATAAAACCCTTGGGCGAAGCGTATCCGAGCGTAGAATGGCTGCGTCTGTGATTATAAAACGGTTCGATGTAATCAAACAAATCTGCTTTAGCTTCGTCTCGGGTGTTGTAGTGAGCGCCATGCACCCGTTCAC
>Ga0209737_10000554_pt1 | contig 30039 bp, 24 predicted proteins | sample TergutCu122P3_FD_187284 | JGI IMG/M metagenome (GOLD analysis project Ga0209737, IMG submission 187284) | Cubitermes ugandensis P3 segment gut microbial communities from Kakamega Forest, Kenya - Cu122 P3 (SPAdes) (version 2) | ecosystem: Host-associated > Arthropoda: Insects > Digestive system... | reverse complement strand
AAAATACCCTTGTTTTCCTTGCCTTCGCTCTCGCCGTACAGTTGTTTCCACCATTCGGTAACATACAACAGTTTGGGATGATAACCCGCCAGTATCTCTATGGTTTTCCCTGCGTTGTACAATTCGTTGCGGGCTGCGGCATAGATGGCTGCCGGATTTTCTGCGAACGGTACATCAGGGCCTGTTGCCTTTTGCATGTCGGCAGCGCCCTGAAGCAACTGGCGAATGTTGAAGCCTGCAACAGCAATCGGCAACAATCCCACAGGAGTAAGCACCGAAAAACGTCCGCCTACATCGTCGGGAATTACAAATGTGCGATAACCTTCCTGTGTGGCCAATGTACGAAGCGCACCCCGTTTTTCGTCGGTAATGGCTACGATCAGGTCTTTTGCCTGTGCCTTGCCCACTTTCTTTTCGAGATGGTTTTTCAGCAAACGGAACGCAATGGCAGGTTCAGTAGTTGTTCCTGATTTGGATATCACTATGAGGCCGTAATTGCGCGTTTCCAAAAGGTCGAGCAACTCGTAAAGATAGTCTTCGCTGATGTTTTGTCCGGCAAAAATCACTTTCGGGTTTTCATTATCCTTCATCGCCCAGAAGTTATCCGACAAAGCCTCCAATGTGGCTTTCGCTCCCAGGTACGAACCACCAATGCCTATCACTACCACTATTTCGGTGTTATTTTTGTAGAATGAAGCAACTTTCTCAATGTCAGATATTTCGCTTTCCTTCGTATTGGCGGGCAATTGCACCCACCCCAGAAAATCATTACCTTGTCCTGTTTTTTCATACAGGGCTTTAATATGACATAATGCCTCGTCTTGACGGGCATAAACTTTTTCTTTTGAAACAAATTGCGTGATATGATCAATATTAATTATCATTTTTATATTTTTTTATATTTTCGATTCAAAGATATACAGATTTTTTTAATCATGAAAAAACGTGAAAAAAAAGCTCTCCTCAGAGAGCTTTTTAAATTAATAATTCTTTTCAGCGCTTTGCGCGAACTTTAAATTAGAAACATCAAACTACGCCACTGTCGCCATGTGAGCGATCAATTCGAGAACTTTAACCGAATAACCCCATTCGTTATCGTACCACGAAACGAGTTTCACGAAGTTGTTGTTCAGCGAAATACCTGCTTTTGCATCAAAGATGGATGTGCGGGCGTCACCAATGAAATCGCTCGAAACTACATCGTCTTCGGTATACCCGAGTATTCCTTTCAGATTGGTTTCTGAAGCATTTTTGAGAGCATCTTTGATTTCGTCATACGAAGCTGCTTTTTCCAAACGGCAGGTCAGGTCGACAACTGAAACATTCAGCGTGGGAACGCGGAAGGCCATGCCTGTGAGTTTACCATTCAGTGATGGAATCACCTTTCCTACTGCTTTGGCTGCTCCTGTGGAAGAGGGAATGATGTTCCCTGCTGCAGCGCGTCCACCTCTCCAGTCTTTTGCTGAAGGAGCGTCAACTGTCTTTTGGGTATTGGTGGTAGCGTGTACGGTGGTCATCAAACCTTCAACGATACCGAAATTGTCGTTGATAACCTTGGCTAAGGGCGCCAGACAGTTGGTGGTGCAGGAAGCATTCGATACAAAAGGTTCGCCTTTGTATGTTTCGTGGTTAACGCCCATAACGAACATCGGCGTATCGTCTTTTGAAGGAGCCGACATTACTACTCGCTTAGCGCCTGCTTCGATGTGTCCCTGACATTTTTCCTTGGTGAGAAATAAACCGGTTGATTCAACTACGTATTCAGCGCCTATATCGCTCCATTTCAGGTCGGCGGGATTTTTTTCTGCGGTTACCCGGATGGCTTGACCGTTCACTACCAATCTCCCGTCCTGTACATCCACAGTACCTTTAAACTGGCCGTGTACTGTGTCGTAACGGAGCATGTAAGCCATATAATCAACGTCGATAATGTCGTTGATCCCTACTATTTGAATATCATCCCTTTGCATGGCCGCTCTGAAAACCAAACGTCCGATACGGCCAAAACCGTTAATACCTACTTTAATCTTTGTCATTGTGATACTGATTGTTATTTACTTTACTATTAAGAATTAATTTTTGCAAAAATACACATTTTATTTAATTATCAAGCAAAGGCGTCTCATTTCCGGCAGATAATTGTTGCTGTTCAACTTTTTGTTGAAGCAATGCATTGGTATCGCGAAGCCTGTGCTTTTTCTTTTTGTCTTTGCCAAAACCTTCACGTTCCATATTGCCCCAACTTCTTATTCCGCGCAGATAGTCGAAATTACCTCGTATTGCCCACCATACTGTTCTCGGATGGTAAAAAATGGGTTCTAACAGAGACGTTGCCAGCAACTTGAATACCTCTTTCCGGGTTTTATACTTGTGAAAGGTTTTTTCTTCAAAAAGGATAGCCCACGTACTGAGCATCACGGCAAAAGTATACACGAACGTCAGAAGTAACAGGAAGAAAGGCCAGTTAATAGCACGGAAAATCAAAAGGAAGAAAAAATAGCAGTATCCCAGAAATTCCGCGATAGGCGCCAACCATTCGAAAAAGAACCAGTAACTGTAGCCCAACACGCCGAATTTTCCGTATTTTGGATTCATGAACAGTTTGCGGTGTTCGATTAAAGTTTCCAGAGTGCCGCGAGTCCATCGGTTACGCTGGCGTCCAAGCACTTTCGAAGTTGAAGGCACTTCTGTCCATACTAATGGATCGGGTATGTATACTACCTTGTAGGGTAACTTTTCTTCTACCATGTAACGCCTGATCCGAACTACAATTTCCATATCTTCGCCCACAGTTTTGGTGCTGTATCCACCGCTTTTTATCAGTACTTCCTTGTCAAACATACCCAAAGCGCCTGAAATCAGCAATAAACCGTCGATTTTACTCCAGGCCATACGCGCCAGAAGGAAAGCGCGTGTGTATTCTAACACCTGCATACGTGGAAGAAATTCATTGGGTAAACGTATTTCCTGTATTTGCCCTCCCTCAATAACACATGAGTTGGCGATGCGTATGACTCCACCGGCGGCGATCACCTTTTTGTCAGTCTCTTCCATGAAAGGTTTGACCATCTTTAACAAGGCATCGGGTTCCATAATGGAATCGACGTCAATGCAACAAACCAGATCATTTTTGGAGATATTGATACCTGCATTCAACGCATCGGCTTTTCCGCCATTGACCTTGTCAATTACGGTTAATTTTTTAAAAGCTCCGTTTTTCGATTTGTAAACGCCTCTTATTCGTTCGCAGGGAATGCGATAATCGAAAAAATAACTTACCCGTTCCAGGTCGTATGATTCGATCATCCGCTTGAAAGTATTGTCACTGCTACCATCATTGATAATAATTACTTCATAGTTGTTGTAGTACAATGACAACAATGCGCGGATGTTTTCAACAATGGTGCGTTCTTCGTTATGCGCGGGCGCAATAACCGAAATCGATGGCGTCAACGGCGCCAGGAGAATGGAAGTATAATCTACATAACTGTTCTTTCGCAGATAGGTGCGCAGTGATACAGCCGACACGGTGGAAAGAATGATGTATACCGTGAATATAAAACACGTCAGAATAAAAATGACGTTGTTGATGATAAAAAAGAAAGTGTCTGAAAAAAATTGTCCCATTAGCTGATTCTTTTATCGAGTACGTGGCGAATAATGATTTGATAATTTTTATATTCTGATTTCATGAGTTTTACCAGGGCGGAAATACCCACTTCGCCCATTTTGCTGATTGCCTTGGCCGATTCAATTTGCAACTGCACATCTTCTTCCTTGTCGAGCACTAATTTCAGGAAGCTGAGCATTGATTCGTCGGGCATTTTTCCCATAGCCTGAACAATTGTCAGACAGTTAACGTAATCCTCATCTTTATACATGTGTTTGAGTTGCATCAGAGTTTCACGCAATTGAATCTCACCGCACACATAAATGGCCATACGCCGGATATCTTTATCGGGATTTCTCAGACATTCAGCAATTTGAGGTGACGATTGTTGTTGTTTGAAAACCTGAATCATGCGCAAGGCGAAAATAACTACGGTTTTGTTTTGAGAGCCTGTCCATCGGGAAAATTGGGGAATAGGCAGGTTGTGCACTGTGATTAATTCGTATACATTCAATTGTTCCCAAAGCGTGAAAGGATGTGTCAAATGGTCGAGAAAACCAAACGGATCGTCGCTGTTCAACCGTATCAATGCTAATTGTGCCTCCATGCGAAGTATATTGTTTTTGCTCTTTAATGCCTGACGAAGTTTTGCATTAGCCTCGGTAACATCCATAAAAGCCAGCTCTCTGAATCCTTTTATCTGTATATGCCATTTGGGACTGTATATTTTCCTGATAGAATCCTGGTCGAGATGCATCCGGTAATACAATTCTCTTAACTGAACCCTGGCTTCATCGTTGGTTCCCATGTTCATGGTCATACTCATACTTTTGCTCAACTCGCGCATCTGTACGATTAGTATTTCACGGTTAAAGTCGAAAAGAGCTGTCCGGGCAATTTCTTTATAAATACCCTCGTTTTTTTCAGTGGTCAGATAATCGAACAGTAACGTCTCGAATTGCTCCATTAATCTGTCGGTTTCAGCTTGTCGCGCCTGCATTTTGTTGCGGTTGATCAATATCCAGATCAACAATACCACCAGACATAAAATACAGGTAATAATTACAATAACCAGCGCTTTGACCAAAGCACTGGATTGGTTGCCATCAAGCCCTGTAACCCACCAATTTAAAAAACCGGAGGCAGGTCTTTGCGCAACATCGACAGTATCGGCGGGATCAGATAACGAACGTTCTTGCGGTTGTGCGGTTCCGGAGTTGAGCAGGCAGAACAGCAGTATTATTATAAATCCTATTCTTCGAGTATATTTCATATCATTCATGGTTGTGTGCATTATTTGAACATATTAAAATAGTATCTCACACCAGCCGAGGCCTGGAAACGGTTCCGGAAACCGTCGTCGCGCGCATAACCCATGGATGCAAGGAAATGCCAGCGAACGGTTATAAACTTGAGAACACCTATTTGCGCTAGGTACGAATTGCTCGGCTCGGGGTTCAGTTGCATAAATTCATCGCTGTAATTACCATAGCCTACCACAGCATACAGATAATCATCTCTATCACTGAAATAACGGCGATATGTCAAGTTATACGAACTGATCCAGCGAGAATTGTCTGGATAAAAAAAAGGCCGGAAGGCCAAATAATTTTTATTGTGTAACCAAGAAATTGAACCTGAATAAATCCATCTGGGATTTGACCAGTATATATACCGTATCCCCAATGATGCTTCGAATCCTTTTGGTAAACGCTGGAAGAACTCAATAGCCCCCCTGCGTTTTGGAAAAAAATCGTTTTTAGACCAGGCATAATCAAGATACAGGTAATTGGAGGGGAACAGCTGCTGGTAGGCCTCCAGTTCGTATTGATAAGCCAGCGATTCGTAAGGCAACTTTTCTCCCGCATTGATTTTGGCTATATATGTTCCATACTTGGTCCATTTGGAAATACCCGCTGATGTGATCAACTTGTGGCTAAGTGTAGGATATTTGTAAAATTCGTAATAATCCTCCACGAAAACGTAATCCTTAAACCGGTGATTTTCAAGAATGTCTTTTTTCAATGCGTTACCTTCTTCATGGTCAGGATTTAGTTCGAGCAGTTCGTCGAGGGTTTTCGCTGCATCTTGATAATCTCTGGATAGATATTGTATTCTGGCTTTTTTGAAAAGAAAATTTTCATCGTTGGGCCAGGCAGTCAATGCCTGTTCTACTTGTGGCAAGGCAGCTTTGTACTTCCGGTTCCAGATTTCGATGTTGACCCTCAAATCCAGCAGATCGTAATTTTTTGGATTTATGTCATACAATTTCGAACAGATAATACGCGCCGAGTCAAATTTGTTTTCGAATGCGAAAGTCTGCGCCATCAGCAAGTCTGCTCCGAAATGGTCAGGGTCTTCGATCAATAATCGCCTGCAGAATGTACGGGCTAATTTATAGTTGCCGGCATTGGCTTCCTCGTCGGCTCTGGCATACAATTCGTCGAGGAACTTCTTTGGCGGCAGAATGATATTCAGCAATTCGTTTCCTTTGATATGTTCGGAATTGACTGTCAGCAATTCATACAATACCCTGATGGTGTTGGTATTGTCTTTTTGATTATAATACGCATTAGCTTTTTTGTACAAAAAGTCTTCATCCTGTGGATAAAAACCCAATGCCATGTCAATAAATTCCATGGATTTGCCGAATTGGCCACCCCACATCTCATTGTCGGCAAGTAGAGTCAGGATATCATAATTGTCCGGCTCTATTTCCAGCAAGGGCTGAATAATTCTGCGCGCCGAATCAGTCTTCAGTTCCCATGCATACGTGCGTCCCATCAGAATGGTAGCATCGAAATATTCAGGAAAATACGACAACAACTCGCGGCATATCTTTCTTGCCTCCGCATACTGGTCTGAACGAGCTGCATCACGAGCCTTCAGGAACAATGCGTCGGCATCCGGCCTCCGTTGGGCGTTGGCTGTCAACAATGTAAACCAGCACAAAAGGCAAATGCCTGTATTTTTTATTATTTTACTCATTTTTCAACAAATGTTTGATCCGTCTCGGGAGTTCTTCCAAATTGAACGGTTTGGTGAGATAGGCGTCGGCTCCCAACTCAAAAGCATGAAGAATAGTGTCTTCAATATTTACCGCAGAAACAATAACAATCGGAATATCCCGCTGCAAGGTTTTGCGTACGTATGTTATCAATTCCATTCCACTCATCAAGGGCATATATATATCAGTTACCAAAACATCTATTTCCTTTTCAATCAATATCTTTTGAGCATCCCGTCCATTAATTGCTTTGTGTATTTCAAATCCATCCTTTTTGAATTGAAACTCCAATGCCCGTAAGGATATCGAATCATCATCACAAATTAATACCTTCATTCAACTTTCCTAAAGAGTAATCCAATAAAATGACAAAGGTAAAAAGATTTTTTAATTATTTATCAGAAATACAAAAATCTTTTTTCAACTGACAAACTAATAAAATTCCTTCATTACATAATTTCTCCGTTTTATCGGCTACTCCTGACAAATTGCCATCATTGATGACACTTTTCTCAATATCTGCTGCAAGAGCATGTAAACTGCCAGCGCCTAAATATGCAAAATTGGAAGCCAGCTTGTGCGATGTTTCGGCAATAGCCGTCCATTTTTCTACTGATTTTAATGACTGAATACTGCCAATGTCATTTGTAACATTTTGGACAAAAGTAACCACCATTTCCCTAATGAATCCATGATTACCCTGGGCTATTTCTTCCATTTTTTTTAAGTTATAAAGCTTTTGAACCATAAACCTAAATTTAAAACTACATATTCAACTTCACAACATATATACGTGATACATTAATAAAGGTTTAAAAAAGAAGAAAATAATTTGAAAATCAAAGATAATCTTCTTCTTTAATCACCACTCTTTCCTTGCCAGTAATGATAATGTACATTGCTGGAATTACGAAAAGTGATACAAGCGTACCAAACAACATTCCGCCTATAACGGCAATACCCATTGATACGCGACTTTCAGAACCTGCGCCGAATGCCAGCGCTATTGGCAATAAACCAAAGATTGTGGAAATACTCGTCATCAGGATGGGACGTAAACGCGAAGCAGATGCATTCATCACCGCTTCGAGGATGGACATGCCCGCATCGCGGCGCTGGTTGGCAAATTCAACAATGAGGATACCATTTTTGGTCACCAGACCGATCAGCATGATGATACCAATTTGACCGAAAATATTGAAAGTCTGGTCGAAATACCACAACGAAAAGAGTGTTCCCATGAAGGCAGGCGGTAATGTACCGCAGATGATAATGAACGGGTCGCGGAAACTTTCGAACTGGGCGGCTAATACAAGGAATACCAATACTATTGCCAGTAAGAAAGCTAAAAAAATACTGTTTGAACTTTCATAAAATTCGCGTGCCTGTCCTGAAAGATCGGTTTTATAAGTATCGTCGAGCACCTGTTTGGATATGGCGTGCATTGCCTGTATGCCATCGCCGAGCGTATAACCCTTGGCCATGGTAGCGGTCACTGTTGCCGACACATAGCGGTTGAAACGGTAAAGCGAGGGCGTATTGCTCTTGATGGTATCGGTCAACAGATTATCCAACTGGATCATATCACCGGTATTACTGCGCACATACAAAGCTGGCAGTTTACCGGGGGCATTGCGGTCGGTTTTGGCCACTTCGCAAATGATCTGATATTGTTTGCCGTTCATTGTAAAATAGCCGATGCGTGTTCCGGCATAAGCCAGTTGCAGTGTTTGCGCTATGGAAGTGGTCGAAACATTCAGCAAACGCGCTTTTTCGCGGTCGACGGATACCAGAAGTTCAGGTTTTGTAAATTTAAGGTTCACATCCGCAAAAGCAAAGACGGGATTTTTTGCAGGGTCACATTCACTCAGGAAAGCAGGAAGAATAGCCCGGAGTTTTTCAATATTTGCCGCCTGTATTACATATTGAACGCCTTGTCCGCCGCGACGGTCGCCAATGGTAGGATCCTGTGTCACCAATATTCTGCCCTTTGTGAGACTGCGGGTATCAAGGGTTAATTTGTCGGCAATCTCTTGCTGGGTACGGTTTCGCTGGAAAGGCTCAACCAAAAAAGTTCGGATAAATGCGAAACCCGGGCGCGACATGGTTTGCGCGCCTTTCAGTTCGGGCACCGAATCCTGAATCAAATCGGCAATCTCATCCATGAAAATAGATACGCTTTCTGCTGATGTACCTTCCGGAACGCTCGCACGTATTGTAACAAGGTTACGGTCTTCGAGCGGAGCAATTTCCTGTTTCAGGTTGATGAACAATGCCCAGATGGCACCCAAAGAAATGAAAATAATCACAATCGCAATCCATCGCCTGCGAATGAAACGGCTCAAACCGCGACTGTACATATTCGTCATCGCAACAAAATACTTATCGGTAACACGGTAAAGCCAATTTTTCTTTTTTTGAGATTTCAAAATCTTTGAACACATCATTGGCGATAAAGTTAGCGATACGAACGTTGAAACGATGATCGCACCGGTAAGCGCAATGCCAAATTCGCGAAATAGCCTTCCGGTAAGACCGCTTTGGAAGATGACTGGTAAAAACACACAAACCAATACCACTGTGGTGGAAACAATGGCAAAATAAACTTCTTTAGATCCTTTGAATGCTGCTTCCAACGGCGACATCCCACTCTCGACTTTTACGAAGATATTTTCCATCATCACAATGGAGTCGTCTACTACCAATCCAACAGCAAGAACGATAGCAAGCAGGGTAAGCACGTTTACTGAGAAGCCGAACAGGTACATGACGAAAAATGCCCCGATGAGCGATATTGGAATAGCAATCATGGGAATGAGCGTAGTACGCCAGTCACGCAGAAATACGAAGATGACTACTACCACCAGAATGAATGCCAATAAAACTGTTTCCTCTACTTCAGCAAGAGAACGGCGTACAAAGTTAGTGGTATCCATGATCACCTCGGTGATGATATCTTCAGGTTTATCTTTCTCTATTTCAGCAAGTCGCACCTTGAAGCGATCGGAAATATCCACATGGTTGGCGCCCGATTGCGGTAAAACGGCAAGAACAACACAAGGTATGCCGTTGTATTTGTTGTAGTATTTCTCATCTTCAGCGGTAAATACGGCTTTTCCGATATCGCTCAGTTTAATTGGGTTTCCTTTCACCTCCTTAATGATAAGGTTTTCAAATTCCTCTGGCGACCGTATCAGCCCTCGCGTCCTGATGCTCAAATTAATTGCTGTTCCTTCGATAGTTCCCGAGGGCAACTCCACATTTTCAGCAGTGATTTGCTGACGAACATCAGCCGCTGTTAACCCGTAAGCGCCCATTTTGGCAGGATCGAGCGTAATACGGATAGCATATCGTTTTTCACCGAATATGTTGATTTCACTCACGCCGGGAATGGTTTGCAGTCGTTCTTTTAACAAACGGTCGGCTATATCCGAAAGGTCGAGCGGGTTGCGCACATCGCTGCGTACAGCAAGCATGATGATTGGATTCGCATCGGCGTCTTGCTTGAAAACGGTAGGAGGGTCGCAGTCGCGCGGCAAACGGCTCTGTACGCGGGATACGCGGTCGCGCACATCGTTGGCTGCCGACTCCATGTCGACACCCAGTTCAAACTCTACGATGATGTTACTGCTCCCGTCACTGCTGGTTGACGTCAGTGTGCGGATACCGGAAATACCATTGATGGAGGCTTCAAGGATTTCAGTGATCTGGGAATCGATTATTTCAGCATTAGCGCCTGGATATACTGTGCGAACATTGATAATGGGCGGGTCAACGCTGGGAAACTCTCTTACCGGCAGTGAACTGAAGCCAATCACCCCAAAAATGACCACTACTAACGACATCACGATAGAGAGCACCGGACGTTTTATACTTGTTGATGCTAAACTCATGATATTTAATTAATTTTATCGGGTGTTACGGTTGTACGTGCAGTGATCTGCATAATTCCGGTGGTGATGACCGTGTCGCCCGGCACGATTCCCCGCACGATTTCAACACGGTTGTTGGTGCGTGTGCCGGTTTCCACCATCACCGGTTTCACTTTTCCTCCCTTGTAGAGGTATACTTTTTGTCCTGCACTTTCCGAAAGTATAGACTCGGCAGGTATCAGCACCACGTTGTGCTGTGTTTCCATCATCACATCTATTCTTGCGAAAGCGCCCGGTTTCAGTATACCGTTAGGATTTGGAGTGAGCGCTTTCAGTTGCAGCGTGCGTGTGGCAGGTTCAATGTAGGGCGCTACGGCGTAAACCGTTGCTTTTCGTTCAACGGGACTTCCTTCCAGACGGTATCTGATCACAGTGTTGCTTCCCAGCATCTGCGCGTATTTTTCGGGAACTGAAAACTGTATCTTGGCAGGATTATCATCCACCAACGAGGCTATATCTACACCCGGAGTGATGTATTCTCCAGGAGAGACCTTGCGAAAACCGATGGTACCATCGAAGGGAGCCTTGATTTCGGTTTTTGATATCTGCGCCGTCAACAGAGCAACATCTGCCTGCGCTATTTGCAGGTTAGTAAACGATACGTCGTATTCTTGCCGGCTGATAGCTTCTCTTTCCAAAAGTTGTCGCTGACGCGCTTCAACATCTTCGGTAAGTCTCAGGTTAGCCTGAGCTTTGGTAAGCTGTGCCTGAAGATCGTTATCATAAACCTTAATCAGTAGCGTACCCTTTTCAACACGCTCACCTTCGCTGAAAAATATACCGGTTATTTTACCTGAAATTTCACTTTTGAGAACTACCGATTCGTTGGCTTCTATGGAGCCAATTACTGAAAGGGTTTCAGTGAAACTTTCGGGTTTTATTACCTGCATACTGACGGGCAGGGCAACGCGCGGTAAACCGGTTGCGATTACCTGAGCAGGTTTCGACCACATGGCCTTGTAAAGTATAGCGCCTGCAAAAGCAAGGACTATAACAGTGAGAATGATGTTTTTGACAATTTTCATGTTTAAAAATAATTCAATTTTCGTCTATAAACGGATTTGCAATATTAGACAATATCCTGCAGTTTGTGGTAATCTAAAATCTTAATAATTGTTAAAGACAACAAGAACGGCTTTTTTTAACTAAATTTGCGGGCAGTATTTGATGAATTTATATGTTGAAGACAATTTTTTCGTACAACGTGAATGGCTTACGCGCTGCCATGAACAAAGGTTTTGATGGTTGGTTGAAGGAAGTCCGGCCGGATATACTTTGCCTGCAGGAGATCAAGGTAATGGCAGAACAAATAGACGCTTCAGCGTTCGACCGGATGGGATACAGGCATTACTGGTATTCAGCAAAAAAGCCGGGATATAGCGGTGTTGCGCTATTCTGTAAGGATAAACCCGATAAGATAGTATACGGAATGGGAATCGATAAATACGATGATGAAGGCCGCGTGCTCCGTGCCGATTTTGGCGACATTAGTGTACTTTCAGTGTATTTTCCTTCGGGAACAAGCGGAGAGACGCGCCAAGCTTTCAAAATGGTATTTCTGGATGATTTTCTTCAATGGACCGAAAACTTGAGGAAAGAACGTCCAAACCTGATTATTTCGGGAGACTACAATATCGCTCATACCGATATTGACATCAACCATCCCAAAAAACACCAGAAAATGTCAGGTTTTTTGCCTGAGGAACGGGCTTGGGTCGATAAATATTTAGCACATGGATATGTGGATACATTCAGAATGTTTCATAGCGAACCCAACATATACAGTTGGTGGAGTTACCGGCAGCAGGCGCGTAACAAAGATCTCGGCTGGCGAATAGACTATCATACAGTCACCAATGTTTTGACGCCCAGAATCAAGGATGCCTCAATACTGCAAGAGGCGATGCACTCTGACCATTGTCCGGTAACAGTAACGGTTGATTTTTAATCCGCTGTCATGTTGGATAAAACATTCCCGATAGCGACGCCAACCAGCATTTTGGAGATTTTGAACTCGCTTTTCCGGCGTTCGATAGGAGCGTTGAAAAAACTTTCGTTCAAACGGTTGGCCAATTCGTTGGACAACACAATCAACGCATCGTTCTTAGCGTACTCAAGCATACTTGCCGGGGTCGTTTCAATTACGCTCATGATTTCAATAGCTTCATCAATCAACAGTATGTATTGATGTACTATGTCTTCAACATAGTGATAATAGCCGTTGATCGTGGTCAGGATTTCATTTAACCTGTTTTCCATATCATATTCAATTAATTAATTTTGTTTTACGAAAAAACAAATAAAAGGTTTCTAAAATATGAACTTATTGTCAGGACTTTTAGTATCTTCGCCCAAAATTTTAGTAAACATGTTGTCGATGGTACTTTTTATTAGTGGAGGCGAAATATTTATCATTTTGCTGTTTATATTGATATTCTTTGGCGCTGATAAGATTCCGGAATTCACCAGGATGATGAATAAGGGGATGCGTGAGTTCAAAAAAGCTTCAGATGATATTAAGCGCGAATTTACAGAAAACACGTCGGGTATGATGTCTGAGTTTAAATCCATTCAGAATAACCTGACCGAAAGTTTGACAAAAGAAATTGCAGAACCTGTACAGAATACTGTGAAGGAAGCCGAGAATACGTTCGGTGAATACACGGATGAGGTACAGAAAACTGTAAGCGAAGCGGGAAAAACGTTCGATGAATATCAGGATCAGGTGGATTATTATTACCAGAATCCCGGTGATACGGGTTATAGCGGAAATGAATTCAGAGACGAAGCACAGATGTCTTATGGAAGTACAGATGCAAGCACAACTGATACATCCGGCATTCAGGCTGGTGTCAGTACAACTGAAAACGCAGTCGACACTTCAAAACCAAAATCCAAACCCCGAACGTCTAAACCTCGAACCGAAAAATCTACAACGAAGACTTCAACGAAATCCTCTACGAAGTCAACCCCAAAACCAAAAACATGATTAAAGGCGAAAGTATCACCAAGTCTTTTGGTAACCTGCAAGTTCTCAAAGGTATTGACATACAAATACCTGCCGGGAAAATTATATCCATTGTTGGAGCGAGCGGTGCAGGAAAAACTACTCTGTTGCAGATACTTGGAACGTTGAGCCGACCATCTTCGGGAAAAGTATACATTGACCGGAAGGAAGTGAGCAGTCTTGGGGAAAAGGAAATATCCCAATTCCGCAACCGCCACATAGGTTTTGTATTCCAGTTTCATCATCTGTTGCCTGAATTTACTGCAATCGAGAATGTTTGTATTCCTGCTTATATTAACCGTGTTTCAAGAACCAAAGCTGAGCGAAAAGCCGGCGAATTGTTGAAATTTCTTGGGTTAGCAGACCGTTTGCACCATAAACCCGATGAACTTTCAGGAGGCGAACAACAGCGGGTGTCGGTAGCGCGGGCGCTGATCAACGATCCAATGGTAATTTTTGCAGATGAACCATCCGGAAACCTCGATTCGAAAAACAAGCAGGAACTGCATGCCCTGTTTTTCTCTCTGCGCGATACATTCGGACAAACCTTTGTCATCGTAACTCACGATACGCAGTTGGCCGACATGTCGGACGTAAAATATGAAATGAACGACGGAAGAATGATTGATAATTGCAAAGTCAATTGTTGATTGAATCAAATACTTTCCACAATGCGTCGTCAGGTACAGGCGCAATCAGGTCAATATCTTCATTCTTTACCGGATGGGTGAACTGTATTCTCCTTGCGTGCAGGCTGATACCACCTTGTGGATTTGAACGTGGATAACCATATTTCAGGTCGCCGCGAATAGGGCATCCGATAGCAGCCAATTGACAGCGTATCTGGTGATGACGTCCTGTTTCGAGATTGATCTCGAGCAGGTGGTAACGATCAGACGAGGCGATGTGCCGATAGTGTAGAACAGCTTTTTTCGCACCGGGGCATCCCTTGAGGTGAGCATACGACCGATTGGTTTTTGTGTTACGTATTATATAATGTATCAGTGTCCCGATTTCATCAGGTGGCAAATCCTTTACTATCGCCCAATAGGTTTTTCTGATCAGTTTTTCCTGAAACATACTGTTTAATCTCAATAGCGCTTTGGAAGTACGGGCAAACAATACAACACCGCTTACCGGCCTGTCTACACGATGCACAACGCCCAAAAAAACATCCCCGGGCTTATCGTACTTCTTTTTCAGATAATCCTTCACCATCATTTCCAGAGAAATGTCGCCCGATGGATCGGACTGCACGATTTCGCCACAACTTTTGTTGACGATGATCAAATGGTTGTCTTCGAATAAGATGTTCAAACTTCAAACTATTTAATACTGTTCCTTTTCGTTGGGAAAATCTCCTGTACGCACATCGTGTATATATTGCTGTACAGCGCCGGTTATTTCGTCGTAGAGGTTGAGGTATCGACGCAGGAAACGCGGCGAAAACACGTTGTTGATCCCCAGCATATCGTGCAACACCAGAACCTGACCATCGGCATGTTTTCCTGCGCCAATACTTATGGTCGGGATTTTAATTTTTTGGGATACTTCTTTAGTTAATGCTGCCGGGATTTTTTCGAGCACAATGGCAAAACATCCGAGTTTTTCCAACAGAGAGGCGTCATCCAACAGTTTTTTCGCTTCGGCGGCCTCCTGCGCACGAACGGCATAAGTGCCGAATTTGTTGATGGATTGCGGCGTCAGTCCCAGATGACCCATTACAGGTATGCCTGCACTAAGGATACGTGTGATGGATTCGCTGATTTCGCTGCCTCCTTCTACCTTGATGGCGGCAGCGCCTGTTTCTTTCATGATACGGATGGCCGAAACAAGCGCTTCCTTTGAATTGCCCTGGTACGATCCGAAAGGCATATCGACTACCACTAATGCCCGTTTGACACCACGCACCACCGACGATGCATAATTGATCATCTCGTTGAGTGTGATGGGCAAAGTAGTGGGATATCCAGCCATTACATTGGAAGCCGAATCCCCCACCAGGATAACTTCAATACCGGCATTGTCGAGAATTCGCGCCATAGAATAATCATAAGCAGTGAGCATGGTGATTTTTTCACCTTTCAGTTTCATGGCGCTCAATACATGGGTAGTGACCCTTTTTACGTTTTGATGAACTGACATTATTTCAAGACAAATGTTGATGAGCCTACCAAATACCCGTCACAATACACTTTGGCTTCATAATTGCCCGCTGTTAACCGGTTGTTGTTGTCGGAAAAGATACAGACTTCGATATCCTTGTTATCATAATCCACGAAACGTCTGTCTGTATAAACAATTTCGCTTCCTTCCTGTGTCTGGAAAATGTCATTGGTTCTGTTGGTCAATACTTTTTTATCGGGCTTGATGATGACTAAATAAAACGCTCTTTCACCGGCATTGGCGACCTGGTTCTCGCGAACGGTAAAACAGGTTTTCAACTTTTCAATGTTCCTAACACGTTCCGTTACACTGTTTCTGGCGTTCAACCCTATAGTTACAATTTCGCCAACCGAAAGTATCTGGGCTTTTTGCACGGTTGTAGTCAGTCTTTCACGGTCTTCCGACAGGCGGGTACGTTGTGCCCGTTCTGAAGCAAGGTCTCTGGCAAGTTCAGTTTTTTCCTGAGTCAAAGCCAGATTGCGCTGATTAAGCGAATCTACCTGAACGATATAGCTTCTCAGTATTCCACGAAGCGTCTCCAATTCCTTTTGATACATTTTTATTTTATTAGCATTATCTGCCTGTACAGCTAACAATTTGGTAATCCTTTCCTGCTGTCCGGAAGCAAGATTTCTCAAACTGTCGTTGTTGGTTTGCAATTCGCCAAACTGGTTTTGCAGATCAGTAAGGTCATCTTCGAGCACTTTCCTTTGACCTTCTAAAACTTCCTGCACTTCAGCTGCTTCCTTCTTTTGGTCGCTCAACTTCGAGAGCATAATGCCCACCGCAGCGCCCAATACAAGTACAATGATGACCAACAATACGAGAATTCCCTTGCTGGCTTTTCCTTTTTCACGCTCCATTGGAGGTATGGTTACTTTTTGATTATTTTCCATGTTTTCAATATTTTAGATAAAACAACATTTTTTGATTCAACGTTAATTTGAAAAAAACGTCACAAAGTAAACCATTTTATACGAGAAATAAAAATCAATAGGGAGTTTTGTTTTTTTTTTTGATATCAAAAAAGTGTGTATATTTGCCCCATCAAAAAAGAAGGAAAATATACATTAATATAATGTAGTTTTTTTGTCTATAATGTAAAGTACATCTTTTATGCACATACACAGATAATTAGCGCACATAAAAGAAAATGGAAGTGGTTATGAATAGCTTTGTAAGCTGTTCCGTATGGAACAAAAGACTGGTTGAAAACGGATGCTGCCATGCCCTTGTGCATACCGTTAGAGGCGGAATATTGGTAGAAAACTTATATTTTCACCATATCGTGTCCCTACGCAATATCCCGTGTTGCCATCTGATGCATTTTTTGCTAATATCAAATCCCTGCGGGATTACAATGCGATATTTATCTACAGCCAAAAAATTTATAGATTGGTTGGACAAAAGAAAAACATTTTTTGCTCAAAATACGTATCATTATGTAAAAAAATATACAATTAGTGAATGAGGTTTATTAGACAACATTATCGAATTTTACTGCTTTGTTCAGTTTTACCGTCTGTAGCAATATATTATGCTTCTTCGATATTTTTTTCTTCGAAGTATGAATCAGGTGCTCTGATTTGTATATCTAAACAGTCAAACGAATTTGTTACGCAATCCAATAGTGAGAATGTAGATCAGGATTTTTTGGCTGTCACATTGGGCAGCTTGATGCAACTTATTGGTAATAAGGACAATCAAAAGAAAATCTGTTTGAAATTATTCGCAAAGCATTTGACATTACACAAGGCTGATCCGGATTTTTTTTCCTCCAGGCACTTCAATTATTTACAGGAATCTGTACCTGCCGAGATTTTGAATCTGGCAGGAGAAACAGATAGTATCACTTATATGAATCTTGTGTCGCAAGCCGATAAACATCCGTTTCTCATTGAAACGATTCTTCATTTTGATGAGACATTTTTCAACAATGCAGCTATATCGTGCAAATCCGTCAACAGGATTGGTAGCAGCGACATCTTTTCCATATCCTGCACAATGGATGATCCTGAGACATGTATGCAAACATTGGATATTATACTGGATATATGCAGAGGTCATTTTAACGATCTGAGCTCAGACCAAATCAACAAAACAATAGCTTATTGTGAGCATCAGTTTCAAAATGCCAAAAACGAACTGCAATTGTCGGGGGAGAAACTGCAAAAACTACGAGGAAATGTTCACATTGGAAATTTGCAGCAACGTGAACATATTTTGAATTTGTCAATTGCCGAACGGGAAAGAATGATGTTGTCAGAAAATTCAATAAAAAACATTGAAAATCAAATCAATATGAAAAATATTGCTCAAAGGAATCAGATTATTGCTGAAAAGGTGAAGATTTTTGGCAGTTTGAATCACAATGCGGCGAATGGCTCTGATTCCATACGAGCACAAATCAATCAGGCATATCTTGATTTGAAAAATGAAGTAACAGCGGTTATTATGCCTTTACCGGGCGACATGGAAAGAAAAAAGACAGTTATCGAAGAATATTGCAATGCCTTGACAACTCTGGAACGGAGTAAAGTGCAACTGGCGGCATTACAAGGCCAGCTAATGACATTATATCAGACTGAAACACTAATGTCTGAAGACTTACATGAAATTGAAATCTGCGATCAAAATTATTTGAAAGCGTCGGAAGAACTGACAAAAAGCAAAAGACTTCAACAAAAGCCTCATATCGAATCGCCAATACAAATCATGGGTAAGCCATATTGTAAGGAAATTAGTAGATATCAGACTTTGATGGGCGCCTCATTGGCAGGTATCTCAGGATTTGTTTTCTCTTTTGTTCTGGTTACGCTGAGGACATTTTTTACCAGGAGACTGAAAACACCACATGATACAGAGCAAAAAACAGGATTGAAAGTTGCTGGAATCGTCCCGGATAACAATAAATTAGTATCTTACCTCAATAATGACGTCATCAGAAACACTTTGATGTACCACATGTTATGGTATTATTTGCAAACTGAACAAAAACAGTACAGAATTTTGGTAACCAGTATTTACGCGGGAGATGGGAAAACATTTGTCTGTGAGATGATAAGTGATTGGTTTATTAGTAAGGGGCTGAAATGCAAGATTGTAACTCCTTTTTTCGAAGATGGTGTCTGGTGGGTGAAATCTCATAATGTCGTTGGCGTTAGGTTAGATCCTGTCAAATCACTTGTTGATATCGATGTTGTGATTTTGAAATTGTCGCCGTTAGTTACAGGTAATTATCCAATAGAATTAATCAGAAGTTTCAACTCAACGTTCCTCGTTTGTAAATCAGACATGAAGTGGTTATCTTTTGAGAAAAAAACATTGGCCAATTATATGATGCATTCAAAACATATTCCGCAAGTTATCCTGAATAACGTCGAGATGGATGTTGTCAAAAACATGCTGGGAAAAATCAATGTTGAGCATAATTTCCATGATTCGAGCAAAAGAAGTTCGCACCCGGAAATTATACGAAAGCATCATCGTATCAATAAAAAAGAACAGGCGCAACAGATCATGAAAACGATGCCGAATCTGGGTATCATTCTGAATGAGAACCGGCAGATTGTATACGCCAATGAAGCTATTACGTCACTGTTGGGACTGGGGACGATGGATAAATTGGGATTGCGTCTCGACCAAATTGTATCGTGTATTTATTCGGACATGATAAAAACCGGTTGTGTCACTTCAAAAACGTGCCAGAACTGTAGTGCGGACAACACCGCGGTCAAGTGTATCAAATCGCGCAAGCATGAAGTGGGGGTACGTCGCATTCAATCAATTATGAACGGTCAATTGGCTTCTTTCGACTTTTCTTTTTCATGCGCTCCCCTTTTAGTAAACGATGTGTTTTTTGTGATTATCTATCTGGCTGATGTTAAGGGTGAGGAGAAAAAAAGAATTGAATTTCTGAAAAAAAACGTTCTCAATACATCATCAGACCACAAGGTCTCAATTCTGAATAATCTGGTGGAAGAGAATGATGGATCAGGATGGTTGGATAACCTGATTGATGCATTGAAACAAACGCATTCCCCCATTACTGTAGAATTTCGTGATAATCAGAGATTGATTGATGCCGTGAACGGCAAACTGGAAGTGCAGCTTTCATACGCCAGCGCATTCAACATTTTGGACAGTGTTGTCCGTTCATTTCAATCGCAAGAAATGGCACAAAATACGAAAATATCGATGGTGCCTCCATTTCCGGAAGTAACAATCCCGACAGATGTTGACATTTTGAAGTATATTTTGATGAATATGCTGAAAAATACTGTAAAATTAGTTTCTTTGAGAGGAATCGTGTATACCGGATATGAAAGAAGGGATCATTCGATTTCATTTTATGTTTTCAATGAAGGAGTAATACCCGAACGCCTGCAAACTGAAATGCTCCTGCGAAAGTCTATCTCCGATGAAAAAGGAAGTGATTTTGGGATGTATGGGATGAAACTTTTGGGCGAAAAATACCTGAGAGGAGTCGTAGGTTATAAAAGTACTAAAGAAGCAGGAACACGTTTCTTTATTACTTTTCGCTTATAATGTCAAACCGGAAGACCGTTTTCACATTCTGCATAATGTCCTTATAATGAATGTGAAAATGCGACAGACACAGTAAAATGTGACTGACGGTAGCGAAGCTGTGAAATTATCTCATGTATCCATTGAAATTAGGATAAAAACAAGTATTATAATAGTCTATGTATCAAATAAAAAGGAGTTTAAAACTCATCGTTTTCTTCTGTTGCGTACTTACTTCGTGTAAGACATCACAAAAAATAACCTATATTCAGGATGCGACTGACAGGTCAATCCACAAAAAACCAGCCTATTCCGGGATTAAGTTTCAACCTGGAGATATTATCTCAATTATTGTCTCAAGTAGAAAATCCGAAATGGCTGCACCTTTCAATCTTCCGTTTGTGACCACTTATGCCGGGAGCAGCGCTCTTCTTCCTTCCGATGCACCAATGACGCTTGGTTATCCGGTGGATTCGGAAGGGTATATTGATTTTCCCATCTTCGGAAAAATACATGTTGCAGGGCTTACGCGAAAACAACTGGCTGAAGAACTCAAACAAAGATTGATTAGGGAAGATCAGATTCCTGATCCCATCGTTACTGTTGAAATTCTGAATTTTCAGATTTCCGTACTCGGTGAAGTTACCGCTCCGGGCACATTCACCGTCGCCGGCGACAGGATTACCCTGTTTCAGGCATTGGGCAAAGCGGGAGACCTGACCATATATGGCAAACGGCACAACGTGGCTGTACAGCGCGAAGAAAACGGAATGATTATCTTTTACCGGGTAGATTTACGCTCCGTGAGCCTGATTCAATCGCCTGTTTATTATCTGCAACAAAATGATGTGGTATATGTTGAGTCTACCAACGCCAGAGCGGCGCAATCAAGAATCAACGAGAACAGGTCGCTTAGCTTATGGGTTTCATTTGCATCAATGCTGATGTCATTGGGTATGGTCATATATACATTAAAATAAATAATCACATGGAAAATCAAATTCCTACCAAAAATGAAGATTTTCAAATAATTGATTTGATAAACAAATACATCAGGCATTGGCCCTGGTTTGTGATATCAGTCGCTCTGTGCTGCGGAATCGGTTTCGTGGTGATTCAGTCTATCCCAAAGACCTATCAATGTACAGCCACTGTACTGATCATTGAAGATAATCAGCCGGAGTTATTAGCGGGATTAGCCGACTATCAAAAATTTAAAGCCAACGTAAACAATGAAATTGACAAGTTCATGTCTCAACAACTCATTCAGGAAGTGGTCAGCCGTTTGAATCTGAACATCAATTATGCCGTGAAGGAATGGTTGACGAACATTGACATGTATACACAATCGCCTATTGTTGCGGTATTTCCGGATTCTTATGAACAGGATGGTTTTTCCTTTCAGGTGGATATACAACCAGACAGTGTGGTGATTCTCTCGAACTTAACTCAATGGGGGATTGCCTTTTCTCAAAATATTGTCACCAAATTAAATAAACCAACACAATCTCCTATTGGCAATATTGTAATTTCCCCTACTTTGTACTATTCACCCGACCAGTTTTTTAAGCCTATTGTCGTTTCTAAAAACAGTGTAAAGAACGTATCCAAGGGATTTGCCGGCGCTTTGAATGTTTCGCTTTTGAGTAAGGAAAAAACGGTTATTGTTTTGAATATGGAAGATGTTTCCTATCAAAGAGCCGAAGATTTTTTGAATACCTTAATTGTGATATATAACGAAAATGATCTGAAAGAAAAAAACAAGACTGTCGAGGCTACTTTAAAACAAATTGACGAAAAACTTCCGATTGTCGAAGAGCAATTGAGACAACTTGACGGACTTTTTGCATCGTACAAAAGCGCCAACAGAGTTACCGATACCAAAGACGCTGCATCGCTGTATTTGAAAGAATCCAGCGAAAATACCGGAAAGATCATTGAACTAAACAACCAAATCAACATTGCCAGATCAATACAGACGCAAATCAATGACAACAGTAAAACTTCGGAAATGTTACCTGTCAACAATGGATTAAATGACCCGGCTATTGAAACATCCATAACTGAGTACAACACTTTACTCTTAAAACGAAACACTTTGATTGCCAATGGAGGTGGAAAAAATCCTGTGATTGAAGATTTGAACAACAACCTGAACTCGATACGATTGGCCATCCGCCATAACGTGGACAATCTGATCGGGTCACTTCGTATTCGACTGTCAAGTTACCGGACACAGGAGAACAAACTGACTGCTGAGATAACATCCAATCCGGTACAGGAAAAAGATTTAAGATGGATTGAACGTGAATTAAATATAAAAGAACAATATTATCTCTATTTATTACAACAACGCGAAGAAAATGAAATGGCCAGAATTATTGCTTCATCCAATTCGCGGGTCATCAATCAGCCTTCAGGGAGCATGGCGCCTGTAAAACCCTCAAAAAGTAAAATCATGCTGACTGCATTTATTATAGGAATGGGCATCCCTTTTGTTTTCATCATAGGCAGGAATGAATTAATTTCAGCCATTCGCAATAAAAATGATATTGCTCATTTGCCCGTTCCGGCATTGGGAATCATCCCTCATGTGAATAAAAGAGAGATTAAAAAGAAATTTCTTTTCGTAAAGGAACAGGGTATGGATGCGCTCAATGAATCATTTCGAATTGCTCGTACCAATCTTGAATTTGCCTGCATGCAGAATATGAAAGTGATCCAATTTACCTCCATGGAATCCGGATCCGGAAAAACTTTTATGGCATTGAATTTAGCCATGAGTTTAGCGCTGGGCGGAAAGAAAGTCGTGCTTTTGGATTTGGATATGAGAACGGCAGCATTGAGCCGGTTGATTGAGTATCAGGATATGGGGATATCCATTGCATTGAATAAAATGGTTACGGCTGAACGTTTTCATATCGAAAAAGGCTATTTTCACCCAAATTTTGACATTATTCCAGCAGGCCCTGTGCCTGTCAATCCATCTGACCTGTTGACAAGTAGACATCTGAAAATGTTGATAGGGAATTTGAAAGGCATATACGACTATGTATTGATGGATGTAGCACATATTGGTACGTTTGCCGATGCATCTATCATAGGACAATTTGCTGATCTTTCTGTAGTTATTCTTCGCGAAAACTATACAAATAGACACAAACTTATCGAACTCACCAATATTTTCCACGGCGGGAAATTCAAAAGTATGTGCGTCATCTTGAATGACTCCTATAGCCTGTAATTTGCAAAAAAAGGACTCCATGTCATGTGAGATAAATCATCATTAAAAAAATAAAATCATTAGATATGTTTTCAGTAGTTATACCAGTATACAACAAGGCGCATACAATTGCGCACACTTTGCAAAGCGTTGTATGTCAGACCTACAGGGATTTTGAAATCATCATTGTCGATGACGGATCTACAGACAATAGCGTTGAAATCATTAAACAGAATTTCCACGACCCGCGTATCAGGTTGATACAACAGGAAAACCGGGGTGTAAGTGCTGCACGTAACCAAGGCGTATATGCAGCCCAATACGAATATGTTTCTTTCATTGATGCCGACGATGAGTGGTTGCCGACCTATATGGAAACCATGCATGATATCGTGATAAAATTTCCCGAAGCAGCCATGATGTGTACAGGCGGTTATTATAAAGATTTCCGAACCGGTATAGTATCATCTCCCAGCATCATCGAAAAATATTTAGACAAAACCCTTCCCCTGAATTATTTCATCAATCCGGGAAGGATGGGTCACATAGGCGCTACGACTATCCGAAAATCTGTATTTTTGAAAGTTGGCGGATTTCCTGAAGAAATTTCCACAGCAGAGGATGTGTGCCTGTTGATGAGAGTTGCCCTTGAGGGACCTTTCGTTTACTGCGGTAAATTGTTGCACATATATACGGGTGAAGTACCCAATCAGACAACACGCACTGCCCATTGGCTTGTTGGCAGGATAACCAATGGCTTCCTCTTTAGCGATATTTACAGAAGATGGCTATTGCAATCCAACAGAAATCAATTGATGCCTGTTTATATGAAATATTCACTTCGCCATATCATTTTCTGCGACCTGAAAGCCAACAGTTATGACGGTATAGAAACCTTGATGGAACATTTGTCGGTTGATTGCAAAAAGAAACTGGGGTTATGTTTCACAAAAAATGTAACTAAACGTTGGCTAAGATTGTTCTTTATTCTTTATATCGGCTTTACCAAATTGATTTGGCGAATGCACTGTTTTCCCCGTGTCATCAATCGAGTAAAAAATGAAGCAGCACTCATGGCCAGATACCGTCAGTTAGCAAAAAGAGATAATAATTGATAGATGAGAATAATACAATTGACAGATCTTCCTGTCAGGAAAACATATACCAGGATCAAGGCTGGAGAAGATGTTGATCGTCATAATATCCTGTATGGATACGATGCCTTAAAAGAATCGGAATGGGAGGTGACCGACGTTTCCTACAACAAGAGAACTTTTTTCACCAGAATAATCAACAGTATTGGATTCCGTTTAGGATTTCCTCACTTGGCCTTGGAACTCAACTGTTTGAGGAAAATACGTAAAGTCGATCTAATTTATTGTCATTTTTTACAACTGGTTCCATTTCTTTCTTTGTTGAAACGAACAGGTTTACTGAAAACACCTGTTTTAGCAATAGCTCATGAAGCATTTTCCTATAGATTCACTTTGTATAAAACATGGATAGGCATTGATAAAGTCCTGTCCTTTGGTGAAAAAACACGAGACTTGGCTTTGGCAAAACATGACTTACCCCCACAACATCGCGATTATATTGATTGGGGCGTAGATGTTGATTTTTACACAAATTGGATACAAAAACAAACTGAAAGTCCCAGACTTGATTCTCTTGTTGTTAGCGGTTCTGCAAACAGGGATTATGATTTGATGGTTGATGTTTTTAATAATATTCCTGAATTGAAATTGATCATTTGTTATAAAGATTATCAATTACCTGATAATATATCCCAAAATGTTATGCTTGACCGCTCTATTGATCGAAATAATGTGGGCAAGTTGAGGTCATATTACTATCATTCTTTAGCAGTTGGCATACCTTTACAGGTAGATATGGATTGGTGTAACGGGAGCACTGTGTTGTTTGAGGCCATGACCATGATGAAACCTGTAATCATGACCGCCGGAAGGGCAAACTTAATTGATATTGAAAAGGAAAAAATTGGTATTTCCGTTGGATTTGGTGATAAAAAAGGCTGGATTGATGCCATCAATTATTTGAAAGCCAATCCTGACGAAGCAAAAGAAATGGGAGAAAGGGGATTTGCATTAGTCAAAAAAAAGTACAACTACAATTTGTTCTGTAATAGATTATTAGAAGAAATTTCAAAATTTGATAATAAAAAGAGATAACATAGAAAGTGCTTAAACTACCTACTTCCACATCCCGCCGAGTTGCCATAAATACGGGTATTCTGTATGCCAGAACAGGCATTACTATGTTCATTTCGTTGTATACAACGAGGTTGGTCCTAAATGCTTTGGGTGCGGATGATTTTGGTATTTTCGGCATTGTGGGCGTAGCAATAACTATGCTTGGATTTCTGGGTAGCGTCATGGCAAGCGCTACCCAACGTTTTATGTCGTATGCTCAAGGAGAGGGTAATACTGCAAATCAGAAAAGCATTTTTAACATTAGTGTTATGCTCCATTTTCTTATCGCATCGTTTACAGGTATAATGTTGCTAATAGCAGGACAATTTTTGTTTAACGGCACATTAAATATTTCAGCAGACCGTATATTTGCAGCACGCATGATTTATTACTTTATGGTTGCAGGTTTCGTATTTACAATCATATCAGTGCCTTACGAGGCTGTGCTCAATGCACATGAAAACATGCTGTACTATGCCATTGTAGGAATCATAGAATCAGTACTGAAACTGGTTGTAGCCATCATCGTAGTATATACCATGTTAGACAAGTTGATTGTATACGGAGCGCTCATGGCGGGCATATCCTTTACAACAATGGCTATCATGTGGATATATTGCCGCAGGAACTATGAAGAATGCGTATTCAAACCTAATGTGCATTTCAATAAAAAATTAATGAAAGAGATGACTAGTTTTGCAGGATGGAGTTTTTTGGGGAATATCAGTTCAATGATTGCGAATTTGGGACAGGGGTTTATTGTCAATAGATTTTTCGGAACCAAAGTTAACGCATCACAAGGGATCGCAGGGACAATCAACGGTCAATTGGGTGTTTTTGCAGCAACATTGATGAAAGCCTTGAATCCCGTCATTGCCAAAAGTGAAGGATCAGGGAACAGAAAGTTAATGATCCTGGCGACCATGATGGGTTGTAAAATGCCTTTTTTTTTATTGGCTTTTTTTTCTATCCCCGTATTGATTGAAATGCCTTACATTCTCAAATTTTGGTTAGTAGATGTTCCAGAATATGCGATAATTTTCTGTCGCCTTCAACTGATTCGCAGTATGATAGAACAATTGTACGGTGCAGTAGTAAGTTCAATTGCCGTACATGGCAACATCAAAAAATATGAAATTGTATCCTCCATTTTGTGTTACGTTCTATTGATTACCATCTATTTATTATTCAATGCAGGACTTCCGCCTTATTATTCATATTTGGCATTTGTTATCTATTCTGTCATTGTATCCGGTATTACCGTGTTTTTTGCTTGGAACAATTATAGATTTCCGGTTGGCGTTTTCCTGAAAAAAACGGTTTTGCGATGTATTGGTACTTTTATCATTACATTCCTTGTAGCATCTGGGTTAATTTTCATTTTCGATGAAAGTTTTTTGAGGTTGCTTTTGGTCATTGCAACCGGTATGGGTATGTTTATGCTCTCGGCCTGGTTTGTTGGATTTGATAAAGACGAAAAATCGCAAATGGTTCATTTCATAATACCGGTTTTGGCGAAAGTAACCAACATTAAATTGTTTAAAAAATAAAAACATGGCTCAATATTCCATTCTGATAAATACTTGCGACAAATTCGAAGATTGCTGGCATCCGTTTTTCAAACTTTTTTCCATCTATTGGTCCGATTACGACGGAAAAATCTATCTGAATACGGAGTACAAAGATTTTTCATATCCCGAACTAAACATTATACCGGTAAAAGGATGCGAAAAACATCAGTTCCCCAAAACCAAAAGGGCAACGTGGAGTCAATGTCTGAAATGGGCTTTGGAATCTATGGATACCGATATTGTGCTCTATTTACAGGAAGATTATTTTTTGAAGGACTATGTGAAAAATGATATTATCGAAAAATATGCAGGTTTAATGCGTTCGAACGACAACATACATTGCATACATTTGACCGATACGTCGGAAGTGACAAAGCAGTTTTCGAAAGAACATGATGATTTGTGTCCTGTTGATCCAAAATGTAATGGAAGAATCAACTGTCAGGCTGCGCTGTGGCAGAAAAATTTTTTACTATCCTGTATCAGAATATACGAAAGCGCCTGGCAATTTGAAGCATTGGGATCGCAAAGGGAAATGGCTAAACTTCATAACATTTATGGGATCGAAAGTGTACGGTTAAACAAATTCGAAATTATACCCTATATTTTTACAGGAGTAGTACAGGGAAGATGGTATGAAGAAGTGGTTCCGTTATTTGAAAAACACAATATCGACATCGATTACACCTTACGAGGTTTTTTGAATGATGCTCCAAAGAGAACTATATCCATGAAAGTGAGGGACAAATTTATAAGAACTTATTATCAGGTGAGAAATTATTTTGAAATTAGAAAATTAAAAAAATAAGATAGACGTGCACATCATTCAATGGTTCAAAGAAAATAATCCAATCGACGGGCAGTTCCTTAGAAAATACATGCCATTTCTGTACTATCTGTTTTTGAAGATTAATTATTTCAACAAGGAAGATAAGTTGCTTTTAGGCGAAAAAAAACGTTTTGGCGATAAAAATCCAGATAAAACTTTTTTCGTTATAATGATAAACAATCCTGAACTTGGCCTGATGGCTATCTATAATTGTGTGGTAGGCTATTTGAGATATTTGAAAAAAACAGATTACATTCCCATTGTTGATTTAATAAATTATAACAATGCCTATCTTGAAAAAGAAGAAATTGGCAAAAAAAATTCTTGGGAATACTATTTTGAACAGCCATCAGTATACACTCTTGACGAAGTGTATCAAAGCAAAAATGTAATTATTGCCAAAGGTTCTACGACAATAGATACTTCTGCGACTATTCTGTGGTTTTTGTACAAGTATAAAAATATACAATTTCGGCAATATTATGACATTATCAAAAAACAAGTAAAAATCAACTCGGCTGTTCAGTCTAAATTAGATGATGAATATAATAATATTTTAGCAAATAAACGAGTAGTCGGAGTTGTAAAACGTGGCTCTGATTTAATTGGCGTCAAAGGACATTCCATTCAGCCAAGTATGACTGAACTAATTGCTAAAACAAAAGAAAAGCTGGCCGATTGGAACTGTGATTATGTTTTTTTAGCTACAGAAGAAGCCGAGACTGTTGCAGTTTTCAAAAATGAATTTCAAGACAAATTGCTGATTAATGACAGTGCAAGAGTAGAGAATTACCAAAAGGGTGTGTATTACACGTATATATCATTCAATCGAGACAATGACAAATATTTGCAAGGATTGGAATATTTGACGACAGTCTATCTCCTTGCTCAATGTACCTGTTTGATAGGTACTTTAGTTGGTAAAACAGGTGGAGCACTTATGATGAATCAAGGGAATTATGAACATATTTATATGTATGATTTAGGAGTATATTAAATCTAAAATAATAATATGATCAGTAAAACAGCCTCATTCAATATCAAAGGCCTTGCTTGTCTGGGTATAGCGTGGCATCATTATATTTTTCAATCGGGAATACCAACCCATTTTTTGACATGGTTTATTTCTATGTGGGGAGCAGTACTTGTGGGAGTCTTCTTTTTCCTGTCCGGTTACGGGTTAACGCAATCATTGGGTGATAAACGCCCCACATTATCTTTATTCTTAAAAAGAATTGTCAGAGTGCTTGTTCCGCTGTTAGCAATTCATCTCATCCTGTATTTACCTCTGTTGAAATTGAACATGGTTGAATTTTATAACAGTGCAAAATCTATTTTTATTTATTTATTCCATGGCGGTGAAAATCCATACCTTTGGTTTATACAGGCAATACTTGCCATGTATCTGTGTTTTTTTATTTCGAGTATTCCAAAATCAAAAAATGTGAGAATCATTCTTTGTTTTCTGCTTATTGTAGCCTATTGTGCTTTCGTAAAATATATATTGAAATACAGCGGAACACAGTATGCTAATAATTTTCCTTTCGTGTTGGGTTGTATTGTTGCAATGTACGAACCGCAAATCAGAAAGTTTATCGATAGCATCAAACTGTTATGGTTAACAGCAACATTGACATCCATATCTGTCGTATTACTCTTGATTTTCCAATTTTTGAGGGGCTCTATTTTAGATGACTTCGCTTTTATGTGCATCGGAATGTGCGGTATTCCGATAATGATGCTACTTAACAAATTGAGATGTTTTGAGTACCATTCCTTTAAATTTTTGGGAGCTTGTTCATTCGAATTATATATTATTCAATGGTGGGTCATCTGTTATGTGAGTAACAACGGTTTTTTGGTTTTTTCGTTATACTCTCTTCTCATATATACAGGTTTGTGTCTTTTGCTTGCATACATATTCAGCATCATCAACCGGTACCTTATTGAAAAGTAT
>Ga0209737_10000553_pt1 | contig 30060 bp, 18 predicted proteins | sample TergutCu122P3_FD_187284 | JGI IMG/M metagenome (GOLD analysis project Ga0209737, IMG submission 187284) | Cubitermes ugandensis P3 segment gut microbial communities from Kakamega Forest, Kenya - Cu122 P3 (SPAdes) (version 2) | ecosystem: Host-associated > Arthropoda: Insects > Digestive system... | reverse complement strand
GGGCGGGGGGGCTAGACCCCCGCCTCTTAAAGGCGGCGGTCTATAGGCGGACGGATTAAAATCCGCCGCCTCTATCCCTTGCATTTAATCAATGGCACTTCCTTATCAATCTTGGGACGGAGGCTTTCCGTCCTTTACATAAGTAATTTTACCGGTTAAGGAACTGCTGGCAAATAGGCAAGTAATTTGTTAACAGTTCATATGCAGTCAGTATATGTCCGATTTTCGACCCAACAAAAACGGCAGGGTAAAACCCTGCCAAACCAAAATAACTTAAAATAAAATCAATGTGTAGAACAAAAGAAAGGAGACAACAAAACGTGTGCAAAAGCATTAAATTAACATAAATTAAATACCTAGCACATATTAAATTATACAACTTTTTCTTGCATAAGTCAAGTAGTTTTAACCGGATATTAATAAATCTGTCATTTTACACAATTTGCCATGGCTTTTATTAGAAAGCACACGGCAAATATGACTAATATTAAATTGGTTATGAATTGTATTTATATGCGAAAGCCTCGTCAGACATACATAGCAGAACAATACCTTCGATAAAACTTATCAGACCGATAAAAATACCGCCGAATCCAAAAGTTATAGCCGTGGTCATCAGATATAATACGCCCCAGCCGTTTCTGTTAAGATAGAATTTGTGGACTCCTAACGCTCCTAATATAATCGCAAGCACCGCTGCGGTTACCCTATTCTTAGGACGGATATTCGGGCGGCCCAGAGGAGCATAATACGGTCTCGGAGCATTGCCGTACAATTGCCCGGGAATGCCGTTCGGCATATTGGGAAACGGAGGGTTATAATTCGGCGGCGGTGTATTCGGTCTTGCAATTTCGCCGCCGCAGTATTCGCACTGGTTTTTCCCATGAGTTACGGGAGCGCCGCAATATGTGCATTTTGTGCTGCCTACAGCCATTACTGCACCTCCTCTTTGTTGATGTTATCATCTCGCGCGTTCAGTTCCTTGTTTCGCTGCTCATTGGGTTTGCCCCAACTTTCGGCAGTTTCTGACGTGCCGCGAAGGAAGATGAAAGTTAAGCCGAAAAGCAAAGCGACAACAAGTGTTGCCACAATATAGCCCGTAACGCTTGTTTCGGCAGCCCTGCACGCAAAACTGCATAGCGACTGCACAACGAGATAACCCGACGCCGACGAAATCATACGCATTGAATTGGGCGTTTTTTCAAATGCAGTTCCCGCCATAAGAAATCCGTCAAAAATCACAAGACTGACTAGCGTCACGAAAAGTATGCTCATGTTGATATTTTCGTTGAGGTCTTTCATTACGGTGTTGAAAAGGATAATTAATGCAATGGCGTCAACAATAACAACTGTGAAAAGTGCGGCAATCGCACCGGTACCTTTTTTCATAAAAAATCCCCCCTTACTTACTTGTACAGATATGTGTTGCTGATAAGATTATTGAGTTCGTCGACAACAATTGTTTCCTGGCGGGAATCTTCTTCCGTTTTTGTTATTTTTGCAATTTCAGAAAGCAGTTCCTGGAGTTTGAATAACATCTCATTGTTCCCGTCGACCACTTTCCCTATAAAATCAATATGTTCTTCGTAAAGACCGATACTTGCCTGCGTACTCGGCGTAACGTTACCGCTTTCCTTCTCACGCAAAGCGGCTTGATAACCGTTCTCGTCAAAGACCGAAAAACGCACCAGAACTTTTTTGATATTATTGCACATAACATTCTCGACGCCTGTCACAACTTCGTCGAAACGCAGATATGTCATTTCGGTCGGCGAAAAGCGTTGCGAAAGCACGTTGCGTACGGATGTCTGTCTGTCCCAGAAGTTATTGATTTGCATTCTCAAGCCTCGGATATATGAGGAAAATGTTTGCAGATGGGTTATGTTTGCGAGAGCGTTTTCGCAGTCGCCCAGCGTTTTTACGCCGTCAATTTTGATTTTCTGAAGTTTTTCCTGACTTTGCTGTTTCAGTTTTTTTCTTCGCTGTTTTTCGCCGAAGACAATTGAAACGTTGCCGATAACAAACGTTATAAAAGCGGCGAGGGCTAAAATCACCAGCAGAACGGTTGGAACAACTCCATGCACTAAAAAAGCGCCGACTGTTGAACACCAGAACCATACTCCGACAACCAAATTAAAAACTACGAGACGGCGTACTATGCTGACAGCGGTCTCTTTTAAATCCTGAAAAAAATTCTCCTTCATCTAATTCCCCTTATAGTCCCGTGGCGCGGCCGCATATGTTGCAGAACTTTGAATCGGGTATCAAATCCGCATTGCAGTTACGGCATTTCAGCGTCTTATCACGCAGTTTCTCGCCGCATGAGTCACAGAAGAAAGCTTCGGGCGGATTTTCGTCGTTGCATTTAGGGCAAGTCGGATAGCCGACTTTTCCGCCGCAGTTGTTGCAGAATTTTGCCGTTTTGAGATTTGTGTAACCGCAGGCGTTGCATACACGGCTTGTTTCCGCCGCAGGAGGCTGGCTAATCGCCTGTGTGTTCATGACTGAGCCTATGCCATGAGTACTGTTCATCATACCTAAGCCGACGCCCATTCCGACGCCTGCCCCTGCAAGAACGCCGCCCATTCCGCCGGAATTTGAAGCCGCGCTTTCAAGCACGTCAAACGAACGCTCCGTCACATAGCGGCGGTCGCCCATAATCTCAAACTCGGCTTTTTTAGCGAGAATGTCATTGATTTTATTAAAATCTTCTTCTGGGAAATTAATCGACTCAATGTAGAAGTTGACGACATTTATGCCGAAGGCATTGAAATGTTCCTCGATTTTAATTTTGGTACGGGCGGAAATTTCTTCAAGATTGGCGGCGATTTCAAGGGCGGAAATTTTTTCGTTGATAATCGTAGCGGCGATTGTCGCCTTTGCCTTTGTGACAACCATACTTCTGAACCACTCGTGAACCCTTTGGAAGCTGACGATGTCCTGAGCGTTCATTACGCCGATAAGCTCCTTGAAAAACGTCTTGAATGCATAGATTCTCAATCCCATCTGCCCGAACGCTCTAATGCTGAGCCTTATCTGATATTTCGGGTCGATAAGCATAATCGGGTCGCTTACACCCCATTTTATGTCAAGTTTAACCGTGCTGTTAATAAAGAAGACCTCGGCGGTGAACGGCGACTTTTTTTCGTAAGGCAGATTGATTAAGCTGCTGAGAATAGGGATGTTCGGCGTTTCAAGGTTGTAGGACCCGGGACCGAATGCGTCGCAAACAATGCCTCCCTTAACGAAAAGAGCGACCTGTCCTTCGCCGACGATAAGCCGTGAATGGGTGTTGAACTCCTGTCCAGGGAACTTGTATACAAGCCAGTCGCGGCCCGGAATGCCGTCAAATTTAATTAAACTGAGTAAAGCCATTACAATAACCTCCTGAAAGATGAGGATTTTTGACAGAGGAATATTAGGAACTGTCTGAAAATAAGTAACTATTCAGTATATATACTCCTTAACGGTTAAATTCCACACCGTCTTTGTAGCTTTTTGCCATTATGCCGCGTCTTCCTCCTTGACTTACGCCAGTAAGCCTGCGTCGTCATCCTTGCCTAATGACAAAAAGCTTAGCAAAACCAGTGTAAATTTTAACCGTTAAGGAGTATAGCATAATGCACAAAAAAACAGTTATTTACAACCGCAATCGGAAACGAAAAAGGGGGTGCGGGGCGAAGTCCCGCTTTTCGGGGACTCCGTCCCCGACCCCTCCCCGATTTTTTTGTGCAAAACAACAAAAACATCAAAACAACAGAATAGTTACGAAAATAAACTTTACGTTTTGCTTGTCTTTTTACCGACATGTTTCATTAAAAACCCTTGTCTTACGCAAGTAAAACTGCGGATTTTCGCCTTGCCTGACGACAAAAATCCTGCGCAAAACTTGTAAACTTTATTTTCAGACAGTTCCTCACCTCATACAATTATATACGTTAATTCTACCATGCTTTCACAGAAATGTCAAGGTTTTTGTCGAAAATATTATTTTTTTTAAAAATCAACCCTGATACTGACAATCTCCGACCTGCTTCCAATTCTTATCGGCGGTCCCCACGTTCCTACGCCTGATGTGACAATTGCCTGAAAACCGTTCTTTACGAGATGCCCGCAGTCTTCTTCGAAAATAGCGTTCGTTATAAAGTTCGCAGGGAAAACCTGGCCTCCGTGCGTATGTCCGCTGAGCATGAGGTCGACGCCCGCCTTTTCGGCTTCGGGTATATCCGACGGTTTATGATTAAGCAGAATTATCGGTTTATCTGAGTCTGCCGTTGATATGACGTTAGCTATATCCGTCCTGCTTTCGCCGCCGTGACCTATGGGTGAGCCGTCACGCATTCCCGCAACGGTAAAGCGGCCGTCAATCAGCAACGCTTCGTCTTCTAAAAGTTTGATATTCGCCTTTCCGAAAAATTCCGCCATCTTTGAATATGTTTTTCCTGCGTCATGGTTGCCCATAACGGCATATACGCCGTATTTGCTGTCGATTTTTCGGAATTCCGCAATAACTTTGTCTATATTGGAAACGGCGTCATAGTTGCCGTCGAATACGTCGCCGACAATGCACACAATATCGGGCTTTTGTGCGTTAACCTTTTCGACGGTATCTTTGACGCTCTCTAAGCCGTTAGTATATCCGAGGTGCATATCGGCGAACATGACGATGTTAAGGCTGTCTCCGCCGCCTTTAAGCGTAACGCTGTAATCCGTAATCTTTATGTTGCGGGCGTTAATCCTGCCGTAAATCATTATGCCGAGAAGAGCGGCGAGAACAACTCCGCCCGTGGCGATTTGGATGTGAGTGCCGGCGGGGTATGTTTTCATGAGCCTGCCGAACAGCCTGAATATATCGAGCAGCATCACGAGCAGAAATCCGTAGACGAATATTCCAAGCCACCAGTTGCCTATGCGGTCGACGACGGGCGTTGCCGCTGAAGCCGGGAGCATTCTTACGATGATGAAAAGCACGGCTAAGACTGAATAAGGAATCCAGAATGCCGCACCGTGGAGGGACGGGGCGAGGAGCCTAAGCCATCTTAAGAGGCGGTTTCCTATATAGAAATTAATCCCGCTGTATGCCAAGAGTATTAACCAAAATATTATTGCGAACATTTATTTTTAACCTCCTATAGACCGCCGCCTTTAAGAGGCGGGGGTCTCGCCCCTGTCCGCCGCCATAGTCGGCGAGCGCAATCTTAGGCTTTGCCTAAGATTATAGGATTTAAGATGAAACAGAGTAACTGTTCAGTATATTGCATAATGCACAAAAAATATCAACTGCAATCAACACCGAAAATACGGGGTTGCGGGGCGGCAGCCACGCTTCTCGGGGACTCTGTCCCCGCCCCCCCTTCCCCGATTTTTGTGCAAAACAACGAAAATCATTAAAACAACTGAATAGTTGCGAAACAGAAACAGTGCAGAGGCATAACAATAATCACTCTGCACTGTCTGTGTTACCTCACTTCATAACCTTCGATTTCTACAACGCCGTCTTTGCCGAGCGGGGCATTTTTAGACGCTTTTATAATCCCTGCAATGCGGTAAACGCTTATGACAATCAGCATTACACCCAATAGACGTGTCACTTTTGCCATAATGCTTTTCGCACACAGGATGGTATACATTCCCGTAAGAATAAACAGCGCGCCGAAGATAAAAGCCGCATACCAGGATTTGTCGTTGGCTTTCTTCCTTGAAAGGCTGACCGCTATGCGTTCAATGCCGTTAAAAAGTACGAATGCGCCGACAATCACGGGAATCGCCGTCATGATGAATCTTATTACAAGCATTAGCCCGATGCCGACCGCTATGCCGAAAACCGCCTTGTGAACAGGATATGCATACTTGCCGAGCCTGTCAAGCATAAACAGCAGAACGCTGTAAGATATTATGCAAATCCCCGATATAATAAATATTCTTTCGATAACTCCTGGAAAAAAGGTCAGCAGTTCGCCAGCCAAAAGTAAAAGCAGGTAAGGGCGGGTCTTTTCCTGAAACAGCATTTTCATTATATACACCCCTAATTAACATAAATAAATTTGTAATAAATCTTCCTTAGTGGATTCGACTTATTATACACGGCTGCCGAAAGTTCGGAGGCGAATTTTTTGGCCAGAGCTATTTCGTCGGCGTTAAGCTTTTCAAGGCTGAATTCCGATTTCAGAGCAATATCCATAAATTCTTTGAAATTGCGGATTCCGTAAATATCCGCAAGAGTTTCGTCGGCTTCTTTGACGAAATCCGCATAAGAGCCGTTACGGTGTCTAATCGAAAGCTGACGCAGCTGCCGTTCAACATGGCGGTAGATACGCCTTGCCGTTTTTTTAGGGTTCTTTCCCGCCCAATGCTCAACTCTCCGTTTGAGTATCACATGGCGGCGAATAAGTATTATGCCGACAGTAAGAGCCGTTGCAGACGACAGAATAACAGCAAGCTGTATACGCAGTTTATTTTGATTGCCGCTGTCTGATTTGCCTTTTGCAGGGGGGGCCGCATTTTTTGCAGCAGTTGTGACTGTTACGGAGGTGGAAGTCTGTTTTGAACCTGTTTGATTAGAGTTGGTGCTGAGAGTTGTCGCCGTCGCAGTTGTTGTTGCGTTTTCCGTTGCAGTCTCGGTGCTGTTTATATTCTCGATGTAAGCTGTTGTAAATTCATAAGGAATCCAGCCGTAACCGTCAATATAAATCTCTGTCCAGGCATGGGAACGGTTATCCTGAACGTTTACCGTATAACTTCCGTCGGCGTTCTTGCTTTTCGCGTCAAAATCTTCCTCGGTTATGATATATCCCGTTGCATAACGTGCGGGTATGCCCGCCATTCTTGCAAGGATAACACCTGATGTTGCAAAGTTAACGCAGTAACCTTTTTTGTTTTCAAGCAGAAAGTAGTTGATAAAATCACGGTTATTCGGAGTTTTTCCGGGGGCGGTCGAATATGTGCAACTATCTCCTATACGTGAGCGTATGCTGTCAAGCGTGTCCAGTATTCCTTGGGGGGAACTTGTATCGGCATTTTTCAATATATCCTCATACGCACTGTAAACTTCGTCCATAGCGTCGCTTGCGGGGTAATGGAGATAGTTTTCATGAACAAAATCACGGTATTCGCTTTCGTATTTTCTTGCGTTATAAGGGTTGTTTTTGGTCTTTGCAATTCCGTTGTTTAAAGTTATTGCAGATTCGGAAAGGTTTAGCGGCGTCATCGCACAGTAATACCCTGCCTGAGGGTCAAACTCAACAAGTCTGTCCTGTATGAACGTTTCTCCGCTTAGCCCCGATATTCCGTAAGGGGTATAAGTTTTTACTTTGTTGCGCTTATTGTTAACGTAAACATATACGCTGTCTTTTGAATCGCATAAGGACAGGTTGAAGTTGTACGGAAAACACAGGGGATTTACTGCGGATTGGTCTATCTCCAGCTGCTTGAATATCAGATATTCGTCATAAAGCGAATCTTCAAAATCGCTCCACTCGCTGTTTTTGTAAACGGACTTTACGTCGCCTTTAAGATAAACGGCATGGTCAACCGAGTCGCTGAAAGTAACATTTAGGTCGGTCAGGTTCCTGTAGTTGATGCTGCTGCTCTGTCCGAGGCGGTTGTCTTCATAATCAATCGTAAAACCGAAAACCTCTGTAACATTTGAAAGACTTGAGAGGAAATTGTTCATTGAGAAATTTTCAAATGCCATTTTTAGGTCCGAACGCATTCTGTTTAGTTCTTCGCTTCTCTTGAAGTTTATCATCGAGAGAAAACCCACGCTCAGGAGCGCAACAGTCATAATCGAGGCGACAACGTGCATCGCACATTTTTCCGTGACCTTGAATTTCATGTTTTTCTTAGGGAAGAAAAGGTTTTTCTTGCGTGTGAATCCTCCGACTCCGCCGTCAAATTCGCCCGCGTCGCATGAGCGGATTGAAAGAACCGCAAACCAATAGGCGATAAGCAAGCTGGTCCAGAAGACGGGCACAGCAATGCCGAAATACAGCCCTATTTCCAGCACGGGGAAACCTACGCACAGAACCGCAACAGGGCTTGGCGTGTGGATTGTGAAGAAGTAAGTAACGAGTGCGGCAAGCCATATGCAGAAAATCAGGAAGACCGTCGTTGCAAACAGCTCGTTGCAGTGCCTGACTTCTTTGAAATAGTCGATATTTGTATAATTCGTTACACGGTATATTTCATTGTAGACGCATTTGAAGCCCATGACGATATTGTCTACGTTGAGCAAGGAAAGAATCAGATACAAAATCAGAGTGACCGGTATAAGCCAGACCGTCTTGCCTTTTACAAGCGAGATTCCGCCGTAAAGCAACGATAAAACTACTGACAGGAAAACGATTACAGCACTGTCATAATATACGTCGAACATGGAAAAGAAAATTTGCAGAACGGAAACAAATCCCATTACCGCCAGAATTGCCGAAAGAGTTTTTTTACAGTTATTCTGTTTTTTTGAAACAGAGAGGGTTATGCTGTCGTTTATATAGATGCCGCAAGAGATTTTAGGCTTAGCGTTTTTATCTTTTTTCTTCATTAAAACTCCTCCTACAGCTCTATTTCTTTAATCGCCGCCGAAATCTTCCCGATAGGAACTTCGGTAACGGCTGCACGGCTGTCGGAATAATTCCGTCCCTCGGATGCCGTATCGTTAATGACGGAGATTATATTCATAATAGGCGAATCGAAGCTTTCTTCGATAATTTCGACAGTTGTTTCGGGAATTTCGGCAGAGATATATGTGAAAGACGAGAATCGAAGTTCGCACACTTTCACAAAATCGGTTATATCCTTACCTTTGTTGAATGCGTCGAAACCCTCAATGCATTTATTTATCGCCATGTAAATATCTTCAGGGCCGTTTACGGTATACATTTCAAAATCATTTGTTTTGTGGCTGTAAGCGATGAGAGTGTGTATACGTTCGTTCTCTGCAAGAAAATTCGACAGGGAAGCCGCTGTTTCAAGTACGGTATCAAAAATGGGCAGGACGGTTTCGGAATCTTTTCCGAAATTTGCGCTGAAACTGAAGTCGATGAAAACAACAACGGACAGGTCGATCGGGAACGAATAATCCTTTACGATGAGTTCACCCTTTTTACTGCTCAGTTTCCAGTGGATACGGCTGATTTTGTCTCCGATTTTATATTCTCTCATGTCAAAAACTTCCGATGGGGCGTCACCAGGGCGGTGCTTTGAAAAAATATCCGAATCATGAAGAGTGAGTGTGTTGTCGTTAACGTATCCGTCGATATCTTTTACGGACGGAAGAATTACGGCGCCCGTTTCGCAGTCTTTAAAGAGGTTCAATTTAAAAATTCTTAGCGGGTCATAGACTGTGAATTTTTCAACATTGAGATGGATTTTTCCGCTGTATTTTGATGAAAGCTGAAAAGTGAGGTACTGGGAATTTCTTGCCTGTATCGGAAAATGCAGTTCAATGACGCTTGATTCCTGACTGAGCGTATTTGTATAACGGACGAGAGCCATCGCCTTTCCTACGGGGAAGATGCTCCTGTTACGCATTTTTAGCTGGACGTTAAACGGCTCGTTTTTAACGGCCGCACCTCCGATAACTGACAGCTCCGCCTTGAGGCAGCGTTTCAGCGTGCGGATTGTTACGAATGCCCATGAAGGAATTCCGAGCATGATGATTAAAAGTACGAGCGAGAACATCTCCAGATACAGTATGTAAAAGAATATGCAGACAATTATAGCTATGAGGAAAAAGAATTTAACGCTTTTCATTCGCCGACACCTGTTTTATTGTCCGTAATTTTAGGCACAGGGATTTTCTTAATGATTTCGGCTATAACCGTTTCGGCAGTGACGCCGCTGACTTTCGCTTTCGAACTTAAAATAATTCTGTGACCGAAAACGTCGTTGCATATAAACGATACATCGTCGGGGATAACATAATCACGTCCCATAACGAGGGCGATTCCTTTTGCTATACGCATAAGGGCAAGCGTGCCTCTGGGACTTACGCCGAGTTTAATCATGGGATTGTCGCGGGTTGCCGCACCGAGAGCGACTATGTATTCATAAATTCTGTCGTCAACGTGGACGTTTGAAACGGCTTCCTGAAGCTCCAAAATCAAAGATGTATCGGCAACGGACTGAACCTCGTCGGCAGATGTGTTCTTGGACCTTAGAATTTCAATTTCGCCCGCCTGATTTGGGTATCCGATGCTCAATCTAATCATGAAGCGGTCAAGCTGAGAATCGGGAAGCATTTGTGTTCCCGCCGAACCGATTGGGTTTTGTGTTGCGATAACGAGGAACGGGTCGGGCAGACGGTATGTTTTTCCGTCAACAGTCACGCATTTTTCTTCCATGAGTTCAAGGAGAGCCGACTGAGTTTTGCTTGATGTGCGGTTGATTTCATCGGCAAGGAAGAGGTTGCAGAAAGCCACACCGGGCTTAAATTCAAAGTTGCCCGATGTTTTGTTGTAGATAGAGAATCCTGTTACGTCACTGGGCAGTACGTCGGGCGTAAACTGCATTCTGTTATGCTTAAGAGAGAGGGCTTTTGAAAAGGCGAGGGCGAGCGTTGTTTTGCCGACGCCCGGAATGTCTTCAATCAAAATATTGCCTTTACACAGCATAGCAAGAAGCGTTTTTATAATAATTGCGTCTTTGCCGATAACGGCTTTTTTTACTTCCGTTGTGATTTCATTAATTTTTTTTGCATAGTAATTCGTGTTCATGCTTAACTCCTAAATCTATATTTCCCAATCTATTTTTTCGATTCCGTTCGCCTGTAAAAATTCATTTGTCTTTGAAAAATGTCTGCACCCGAAAAAGCCGTTCCAAGCCGACAGAGGACTGGGATGAGCCGATTTGAGCACGAGATGATTCGGGTTTGTAATTAATGTTTCTTTAGCTTTTGCGTCTGCGCCCCAAAGAAGAAATACAACAGGTTTCTCGCGGCTGTTGAGAATTCTGATTACTTCTGCAGTAAATTCTTCCCAGCCCAGCCCCTTGTGACTCCTTGCCTGATTGGCTCTTACCGTAAGCACGGAATTGAGAAGAAGAACTCCGCTTTCCGCCCATTTTGTCAGTTCGCCGTGCTTTCCGAGGTTGTCAATGCCTAAATCATCACGTATTTCCTTGAAGATATTGATAAGCGACGGGGGCGGTGCAATACCCTTGCGTACTGAAAAGCTCAGTCCGTGAGCCTGCCCCTCGCCGTGATACGGGTCCTGTCCGATTATCACAGCTTTAACATCACCGTAAGAAGTCAGCTTCAGAGCGTTGAATATGTCATACATACCCGGGAAAACACGTTCGGCCTTATATTCGGTTATGAGCCGTTTTCGCAATTCCAGATAATAATCTTTACGAAATTCATTTGCAAGCAAGGCGTCCCATTCATTGTTTAAAATTACCATACGTTTCCCCGCTTCCAAACACATTCATATTAATATTATAACATTATTGCCGTTATTTTGCAAGAAGAATTTTGCGAAATTCATATCTATTTCATGTTTGTGCAAAATAGATAAAAAAAGAGGCAACATTCATGTCTGTTGCCTCTTCTTAACTATATCCTCAATTATATCCTCAATCCGTAGAGTTTGCTTTATTAGGGGACAGAAAAACGGCTTAGATACGATGTTTTAGAGTTGTTTTTTGCTCTTGACTTTTTACACCTAGGGGGCGAAGAAGAAAATAAAGGGGTTCGGGGGCGGAGCCCCCGAGAAGCGAGGCTTCGACTCGCATTATTTTTCGTCAAAAACTTTAAACCTCACGGATTCAGGTATATTACTTCATGCCGCAACATTTTTTGTATTTCTTACCGCTTCCGCAAGGACAGACTGCATTTCCGCCGCCCTTGTTTTTATCGGATTTTCTCTCGTTATCGTAACTTCCGTCGCCTGAACCTGCGTTAGGTGCGTCCGGCTGCATAACCTGTTCACGCTCGGGTTCGGTATTTTTCTGGAGTTTAACAGTAAGAAGCATTCTGACGGTATCTTCCTGAATAGAAGCGACCATGTCGTCGAACATCTCGAAGCCCTCGTATCTGTATTCGATAACGGGGTTTTTCTGACCGAACGAACGGAGACCGATACCCTTTTTGAGTTCGTCCATATCGTCAATGTGAGCCATCCATTTGGTGTCAACGACTTTAAGCAGAACAACGCGCTCGACTTCACGGATAATATCGGAACCGTACTCATCTTCCTTAGCCTGATAAATTTCCTTAGCCTTGTCAATGAGAGCTTCTGTAATATCCTGTCTTGTAACATCAGCAAGCTCGTCGCCTTCAAAAACGAGGTCTTGGTCGGTAATGAGCCAGCCGTTGAAGAAGTCTTTAAGACCTACGAGATTCCAGTCATCCTTAACAACGTCGTCGATAAGGTAACGTGAAACAGTTGCCTTGATAAGCTCTTCAATCATTTCAAGGATACGTTCATGGAGGTCTTCGCCGTCCAGAACCTGTCCTCGCTGTGTATAGATAATTTCACGCTGAGCGTTCATAACGTCGTCGTAGTTGAGGACGTTCTTTCTTATGCTGAAGTTTCTGCCCTCGACCTTTTTCTGCGAGGATTCGATAACCTTAGACAGAAGACGGCTTTCGATAGGCGTATCCTCTTCAACGTTAAGCGTACGCATGATGTTTTCAAGACGCTCGCCCGCAAAGATACGGATTAAATCGTCGTCGGCGGAAAGGAAGAAACAGCTTGCACCGATGTCGCCCTGACGTCCTGAACGTCCGCGGAGCTGGTTGTCGATACGCCGAGATTCGTGACGCTCTGTACCGAGAATGAAAAGACCGCCCGCCTCTATAACGGCAACAGATTTTTCCTTAACTTCTTTGCTGAACTTCTCGTAAAGGTCCTGATAAACTTTACGTGCGTCAAGGACTTCCTGATTGTCGGTGTCGGCAAACCCGATTGCTTCATTTACGAGTTCTTCATCATACTCACGTTTAAGCATTTCAGCTTTTGCGGAGAATTCGGCGTTGCCGCCGAGGATAATATCCGTGCCTCGTCCTGCCATATTCGTAGCGATAGTGACGGCGCCGAGACGGCCGGCCTGTGCAACGATTTCAGCTTCTTTTGCATGATGTTTAGCGTTGAGAACCTCATGCTTAACGCCCTTGCGTTTAAGCATTGCGGAGAGAAGCTCTGATTTTTCGATTGAAATCGTACCGACCAGAATAGGCTGACCCTTTTCGTGGCATTCGACAATCTGATCGATAATCGCAAGATATTTGCCTTTTTCGGTGCGGTAGATTCTGTCGTTCAAATCAATACGGATAACGGGTTTGTTGGTGGGAATTGCGATAACGTCGAGTTTGTAGATTTCTTTGAACTCGTCTTCCTCGGTCATAGCGGTACCCGTCATACCCGAAAGTTTCTTGTAAAGCCGGAAATAGTTTTGGAACGTGATTGTTGCAAGCGTTTTGGACTCGCGCGCGACCTTAACTCCTTCCTTAGCTTCAATAGCCTGATGCAGACCTTCGTTGAAACGGCGTCCGAGCATGAGACGTCCCGTAAATTCGTCGACGATGATAACTTCGCCGTCCTTGACTACGTAGTCAATATCCGCTTTCATTATACCGTGCGCACGGATAGCCTGATTTATATGGTGGAGCAAAGTGATATGCTCGGAATCCATGAGGTTGTCAATCTGGAAAGCCTGTTCGGCTTTTTTAACGCCACGCTTGGTAATTGTCGCCGTCTTGCCTTTTTCGTCAATGATATAGTCGGCGGTGTCGTTGATTTCGTCCTGATCCTGTTTTGTATCAACCTCAATAACGGTTGTGGAGGTCAAAGTTCTTGCAAACTTGTCTACGATGGTATAAAGCTCTGTGGACTTGTCGCCTCTTCCAGAAATGATAAGCGGAGTTCTAGCTTCGTCAATCAAAATGGAGTCAACCTCGTCGACGATTGCGAAAGAGTGGGGTCTCTGAACCCTGTCCTGTTTATGTATAACCATGTTATCTCTCAGATAATCAAATCCGAGTTCGTTGTTTGTTCCGTAAGTAACGTCGCAGGCATAAGCGGCGCGGCGTTCGTCATTATTGAGACCGTGAAGGATACATCCTACGGTCAAACCGAGGTAACGGTGAACCTTACCCATTTCTTCCGACTGTGTTTTTGCGAGGTAATCGTTGACGGTTACAACGTGAACGCCGTTGCCAGCAAGAGCGTTAAGATATGACGCAACACAGGCAACGAGGGTTTTACCTTCACCCGTTTTCATTTCCGCAATACGTCCCTGATGAAGAACGATTGCTCCGATAATCTGAACAGGGAACGGCTTTTTCGCAAGAACACGCCAAGCGGCTTCGCGGACAGTCGCCAAAGCCTCGGGAAGAATATCGTCAAGCGTTTCGCCTTTTGCAAGTCTTTCACGGAATTCTGTTGTTTTAGCCTTTAATTCGGATTCGGATAATTTCTGATACTCCTCGTCAAGGTTAAGAACTTTTTGTTTAATCGGTTCAATTCTGGCAAGCTCTTTCACGCTGTATGAACCGAAAATTCTACTTAATAAACCCATTATATTAATACCGCCTTTATCAATTAACAATGAACAATTAACAATGAACAATGAACAATTTCTTAGTTAACTGCTAAGGAACTGCAAAACAGTCCTACACTATATAATAACATAAAACAGAGAGGTTGTCAAGTATTTCACAAGGATTTTTTTGTTTACTGCAAAATCTTTTGACAACACAACCCGCCCCTACGTCGCATAGGGGCGAATTTCGTTATTTTCTTATTTCTGCTCCTACGGCACTCAGCGCCTCGAGAACGTTTTTCATTATTCTGTCGGCGTCTTTGTCCGTCAGAGTCCCTTCGCCCGACCTCAAAGTCAGCGAATACGCCACGCTCTTCTTGCCTTCTTCAATTTGCGAACCGCTGTAGACGTCGAACAGCCTTACCTTTTCCAGCAGTTTTCCGGCGGCAGATTTAATGACCTTTTCGAGATTCGCAACAGGCGTTGCATCGTTGCAAATCAGAGCTAAATCTCTCGTAGACGCCGGGAATTTCGGGAGCGGTTTGTATGTTATAACGGTTTCGGCTGCGTCCATCATTTCGGGGATGTTAAACTTAGCAACATAAGCTTTTGTGCCGATTCCGTAGTTTTCAAGCACAGTAGGGTGAATTTCTCCGATTATGCCGAGTGCAACGCCGTCTTTAAGTATTACGGCGCTTCTTCCGGGGTGGAAAGCGGATTTTTCGTCGAATGCGTCGCTGTCTTCCGCGCGGACATATTCAACGCCGCAGATATTCATATTGCATAGCATTACGTCGGCTATGCCCTTAATATCGTAAAAATCAACGCCGCCGTACATTCCGAAACTCAGCCTCTTAGGCTCGTTCGGGATTTTGCCTTCTTCGGTCGGGATATATTCGGTGCCGATTTCGAACACTTTTACCGTTTCGTTTCTGTTATTGTAGTTGAACGAAAGCACCTCAAGAACGGACGGAACCGCCGTCGTACGCATGATGCTTGTATCTTCGCCGAGAGGGTTGGAGATTACGGTTGCGTGGCGGAGTTTGCTGTCGGCGGGAAGATTTATCCTGTCGAAACCTTTCGGCGATACGAATGAGTATGTGGAAATGCCGTAACACCCCAGTGATACCATGGTTTCGTTAAGTTTTTTTGTGAATCTCTGCTGCGGCGTAAGCTCGGCTTCCGCAACGCCTGAAAGTTTTCTCACAGGGATGTTGCCGTAGCCGTAAATTCTTGCCACCTCTTCGGCAATATCAGCCTTGCCTTCGATATCGACTCTGAAACTTGGCGGATATGCAAAGCCTTCATTCGCCTTAAAACCAAGGCTTTTGAGGTAGAGATACATATCGGTTTCGGGAATTTGCGTGCCGAGGAAGCTGTTAATCCAGTCGGGGTTAAAGCATACTGCATTGGGCGCCTTATCGGTGAAATCTTTGTCGATTACCGTTTTAACCACATCGCCCGCACAAATTTCCTCAACAAGCTGCAATGCTCTTTTGAGAGCGGTTTTAGTGATTTTCGGGTCTGCGCCTTTCTCAAAACGCGAGGAAGACTCGGAACGCATACCGAGTTTTTTTGCGGTCCGGCGAACCTGACGGGGTTCAAAGTAAGCAGATTCGAATACTATTGTTGTTGTATCGTCCATAATGCCGCTGTATTCTCCGCCCATAACGCCTGCGACGGCGACGGGTTTCCTGCTGTCGGCGATAACAAGCATATCGCCGTCAAGCGTGCGTTCTTCACCGTCAAGAGTTACGATTTTCTCGCCAGGAGCGGCATTGCGGACGGTGATTTTATTATCCTCAACATAACGCAGGTCGAATGCGTGCATAGGCTGACCGTATTCTAGCATGACATAGTTGGTTATGTCGACGAAATTGTTAATCGGGCGAACACCCGATGTACGGAGACGTTCTCTCATCCAACGGGGGGAAGGCTGTATTCTGGCATTTTTGACGATGCCTGCACAGTAACGCTTGCAATGCTGCGTATTTTGAACGTCGACGCTGAGCATATCGCTGATATTGCCGTCAACTCCCTCGAATTCAGGCTTAGGCACGTTCATCAGAGCCGCAAATGTTGCGGACGCCTCCCGCGCAAGACCGATAACGCTGAGACAGTCGGGTCGGTTTGAGGTGATTTCAAATTCGACAGCCGTGTCGTTCAGACCGATAGCCATGTGAATATCCTGACCGACTTCGCAGATTTCCTGAATAATGAAAATTCCGTCGGCAACGGCATAAGGGAAATCATTGACCGTTAAGCCAAGTTCTCCGAGCGAACAGAGCATGCCGCTGCTTTCAACGCCCCTGAGTTTGCCTTTGGTTATAGGCTTGTCAAGCGTCGGAAGAACGGCTCCGCTAAGCGCGACAGGAACAAGGTCGCCGGTCTTTACATTGGAAGCGCCCGTTACAATCTGTATAGGATCTTCTTTTGCAACGTCAACCTGACATACCAGAAGATGGTCGGAATCGGGATGAGGAACAACGTCGAGAATCTTACCGACAACAACGCCGCTGATGTCCTTGCCCTCAGCCTCGTACCCTTCAACTTTTGAACCGCTCATGGTCATGCCATGGCAGAAATCTTTTATGGGCATATCTGTTTTAATGAAGTCAGACAGCCATTTCATTGATAAAATCATTATTTACTCCATTCCCATTCTAAATGTAGTTTGTGGTTATGTCATCATCATTATTGCATTCTCCGGCCGGAATCCATATAATTGACAGACTGTCGCCGTTCAGGATATATGAATAATCATTGAAACCGGTGAAGGACACTGTTGCGTCATTTTTGAGGTGAAAGGGATCCGGTTTATCTCCGCTGTAGCGTAATCCGTCTTCGGTTTGAATTGCACAGCCGAAGAGCTTGTAGTCAAGTCCGAGGTCGCTGCCGAAATCGGTTATCCATACGCCGTAAAAACCTTCGTTTATTCCGTCATACTTTTTAAAAGAAATGTTTTCGTTCTCAACGCACAGCCCCTTAATTGTGAGCGTATCTCCGTCAATTTTGTAACGGTAACCGTCGGACGCTGCTTTAAAAGCGTTTGGAACGCCGTTGTAATACTGATTGTATAAATCTCTGCAACGGTGAGCGGCGTTGCTTGTTTGCTCGTTCAATATTTGAGCATTGAATTCAAAAGAAATAGTGTTGTCAACGGTTTTGTACGGAAATGTAAAGTAAGAAAAATTGATGCACCCCTCGTAGAATGTCAGCAGAAGTCCTTTGTCTGAGAGCCATGCTGTGTTTTCAAGCGACTGTTCCCCGATGATTTCATTTTCTCCGAAAACATCGTCTTCTGGGAAATTGGCGGATGTTTCTTCCGCTTCCGTCGCTTCTGTTTCCTCTGTTGCAGCGGATGAAACTGCGGAGGTATCTTTTGTTAAAGCGTCGTCTCCGTTCAGAGGGTCGAGTCTTCCGCAGCTGACGAGCATAACGGCAACAACGGCTACCGTCATGAGATATTTAAACTTCGTGTTCATATTTATCCCTCATTAGAACTGCTCAAGAAAACGCACGTCATTCTCGAAAAACAGCCTTAAATCGTTAATGCTGAATCGGCCCATAACCATTCTTTCAAGACCCATTCCGAATGCAAATCCCGAATAAACCGAGCTGTCGATTCCGCAGCATTCAAGCACCTTCGGGTGAACCATTCCTGCGCCGAGAAGCTCTATATAACCCTCGTCCTTGCACATCGAACAGCCTTTTCCGTCGCAGTTGAAACACATTATGTCAACCTCGCAGCTAGGCTCGGTGAACGGGAAGTGATGCGGACGGAAGCGGATTTTGCACTTCTCGCCGTAAATCTTTTTCATAAGCATTTCAAGAGTGCCTTTGAGGTCTGACATAGTCATGCCTTTATCAACGACAAGTCCCTCAATCTGGTGAAACATCGGCGAATGTGTCGCGTCAACCGTATCGGAGCGGAAAACGCGGCCAGGTGAGATAATGCGTATAGGAGGTTCCTGTGTCTCCATAACGTGAACCTGTACGGAAGAAGTCTGCGGACGCAATACTATGTCATCTGTGATATAGAATGTATCCTGAGTGTCTCTTGCGGGGTGGTCAGCAGGAATATTAAGCGCTTCAAAAGCATAATAATCGTAATCAATCTCGGGACCTTCAACGACGTTAAAGCCCATTCCCATGAATATATCCTTGATTTCATTCTCGACAACGGTCAATGGGTGAAGCTTACCGACGGACTGAGGTTTTCCGGGCATAGTAATATCAATGGATTCGCTTGCGATTTTTACAAGCTGTTCCTCTGATTTAAGAGCCGCCATTTTAGATGCAAGAGAATCTTCAATCTCGCTTCGTACAGTATTGGCAACCTGTCCGATAACAGGACGCTCTTCGGCAGTAAGCCCGCCCATTTGTTTAAGTATGGCGGTTAGCTCGCCTTTCTTGCCTAAATATTTAACTCTAAGTGCTTCGAGTGCCTTAACGTCGCCGCAAAGACTTATTTCTTCCGCCGCTTTTACACCGATTTCATGCAGTTGTTCTTTCATTCATAATCCATCCTTAAATAAAAATAACTAGTTAATTCTAATTATACACCTAAACGAAAAAAAAAGCAAGTATTTATTTTCAATTCGATTGAATTTTTGTGATTGTTAATCCGTAGTGAGACTTGTATACTTACTGGGCTGATTGCTTATGCACATTGCAATATAACCAAATTTCATCTTAAAACTTGTGAATTTTAGCCGAAAAATAGTTACAATCCAGTTGAAATACTTGACAAAATTATGTCTAAATGGTAAAATAAATATGATAGGCATATTATGCAAAATCGGAAAGGAGTTAATTGCTATGAAGCTCACAAAACTTGTGGCTGCGGCTGCGGCTGCTGTTCTTGCGGTTGGAATGACCACAGCTTTGCCACAAAAAAGCAACCCTACACCAATGCCGGAGGCGGCTGCGGCAGGTAAGTACAATTACGGCGAAGCGTTACAGAAATCCCTGTTTTTCTACGAGGTGCAACAGGCGGGGCCGCTTCCCGAATGGAATTCCGTTTCATGGAGAGCGGACAGCCACGTTACCGACCCTATTCAAGGCGGCTGGTACGACGCGGGCGACCACTTCAAGTTCAGCAATACTATTGCGTATTCGGCGACTCTTCTCGGCTGGGGGCTTCATGACTATATGAAAGACGTCAAGGACGTCGGTCTTTATACGCAGTACGCAAACAACCTTAAATGGGGTCTTGATTATCTTGTGGCATGCGACAGAGGCAAGGAGTTTGTTTACTGTATAGGTCCTCTTGGAGGTGATGGAAGTTTCGACCATAAATGGTGGGGCTCTGCCGAGGTTTATATGCAGATGTATTACCTTAAAGAGGGGGTGACCGCTCGTGACGCCCACACAGGCAAAAACTGTGCCGTTGCGGCGCAGATGGCGACGGCTCTTGCGGTAGGCGCTTCTGTTTTTGAAAAAAGCGAACCTGCACTCGCAAAAAAATATCTCGAAAAAGCTCAGCATTATTTTGATATATCTTATGAAAACCGCGGAAGCTGGAAATCAATGACTGATGGCGGAGACACTCCTGCGATGGGTCAGATGTATAAGAACACAAGTTTCTGGGACGACCTTTTCCTTGCTGCAAACTGGCTTTACGTTGCGACAGGCGACAAGTCGTATCTTGATTTCTGCGAGAAGGAATGTATCCCCAATGTCCCAAAGGAAGGGCAAATTGATTCGCTTACATTCCAGTGGGGCTATTGCTGGGACCACGTTTGGCCTGCAGCTTTCCTGATGTACGCCAAGAATACGGGCGATCCGTTCTGGGCTAAACAGGTTCAGAATCACCTTGATTACTGGACTACAGGATACATGGGCACACAGATTAAGTACACTCCTGACGGACTTGCGTGGCTCTTTAACTGGGGCGCTTTGCGTCATGCGACGACTACGGCTTTTCTCGCGTTTGAGGCGGTAGAGAGTATCTTTAAGGACGACCCCGCACTCGTTGATAAGTATACAAAATTTGCCGAAAAGCAGATTAACTATGCTTTGGGCGACAATGCGAAAAATTTCAGTTATGTAATCGGCATGGGCGACAAGTACCCGCAAGGCTGGCATCACAGAACATCCAGCGGCGTTTGGGATGACAAGTGGAGTGCCCTCGGTTCTACCAAGGAACACGCTCACATCCTCTACGGAGCTTTGGTAGGCGGTCCCGACCAGGCGGGCGGGTACAGCGATTCTCCCGGAGACTATCAGTATTCCGAGGTTTCAATCGACTACAATGCGGGTTATACTGCGGCTCTTTGTTCCATGATTGCACGCAACGGCGGCAAAATCGACCCGAAGTTCCCGCCTACGGAAGAACCGAAGTGGGACGAGTTCTACGTTGACGGCGTAGTCAGCCAAAATGCGAACAATCACACGGCTGTTAAACTGGAGGTGCACAATCATTCGGCATGGCCCGCAAGGCTGTATCCTAAGATGTCGTTCAACTATTATGTTGACCTTTCCGAGGCTGTTGCGGCAGGAATCGACCCCATGACCGTTAAGGGCAATGTAACTTACGTAGGACCGCCAGTCGGCCCCGGAGACTTGCGCAAAGACAGCAATCCTACAATGACGGGGCCTTTCCGTTACAAGGATGATATTTATTACTTTAAAGTTCCGTTTGACGGCACTCTTGTTCTTCCGGCGGGACAGTCCGAAGAACGCTGGGAGTTCCAGTTCAGAATTGGCTGGGCGGACGGCGTTACCAATCCTTGGGACGGCTCGAATGACCCGTCGTTCATAGGACTGGGCAGCGGCACCGACAAAAAGGTAACGAAGAATATCACGCTGTATGACGGCGACAGGCTCGTTTGGGGTATTGAACCCGACGGCACAACTCCGAAACCTACAGAAAAGGGAACCGTTGACAACAATAAGAACACCGAACAGCCAACGCCGACAGCATCTGTTAACAAAAAAACTGTCTACGGCGATGTGAACGAGGACGGCGAAGTCACGATTGACGACGTAGTAATGGTAAGGCTTTTCCTGATGAACAGCCAGAAATATCCTATCTCAATGCAGGCGGAGGAAAACGCGAAGGTTATCGAGGGTCAGGGGTCGGTACAGGGTAACTGTGCGGTAACGATTCAGGATTTTGTTGTCGAGAAAATCAAGATCCTCCCCCTCAAACCTTAAATTAGCTGTTATGTGCTGCACGCTTTGTGCTTTCGGTTGAGAGGAAAGGCGGCGAGTCCGATGAAGGATTTAAGCGAGGTAATAACGCCTAAAAGGATTAGTCATTATTACCAAAAAAATCACTCTAACTTTAGAAGAAAAGCTGAATTTTAAAAATTCTATTTACTTTTGTGTTGAGATGATGTATAATAAGTAAAGATAGCGAGTGGTGAGTCTTGTACTGAGCGTGGAATAAGGCTTTAGAAATTGGGACTAGGCGTGGGCGGAGTTGTTTTTGGCCCTGACCTGTTTTCAGCAATTTCTGTTTGCGTTCACGTTCGCAAGCACTGCTTGCAGGATTTTTCAGTTCCAAGAACCCCGTTGCGCGGGGGAAATTTAAATTATTTAGGAGGAATTTCAACCATGAAGAAATTTAGCAAAGTTGCTTCTGCCGGTGTTATGGCAGCTGCGATGCTCGCGTCTTCAGCCGCAGCTTTTGTTGCACCAATCATGAATGCTTCCGCAGGCCAGTGTCTTGGCGAGACCGACTTCCAAGCAAAGGGTCTTCCGTGGCATACCTGTGAGTCACCCCCGGCAAAGCAGACTTTCGAACTTACCAAAGGTGCATATACTGTAACACTCATTAATATCGGCGGTAAAGCTAACGGCGGCGCATCCCGTTGGGACCTTCAGCTGCGTCACAGAAATCTTCACATTGAAAAGGGTCATAAATATGAGATGAAGTGGACTATTAAGTCAACCGCAGCAGGTAAGATGCATACCCATATCGCTAACCCTGCAGGTTTAGAGCCGGTATGGCAGAACAACTTCGGTTTTGATACAAAGGTCTGGGCCGATCCGGTTGAGATTCCTGCCAATACTGAGAAGAGCTTTGAATCTACGTTTACGGCTCCGAGTACTCTTGAAGTTGCTGAGTGGGCTTTCCATTACGGCGGTGCTGGCGACCACAGCCCTACCGATATGTTCCCTAAAGATACAAAGATTACATTCTCTAAGCTGAGCATGGTTTGTACGACCTGTCCTGCAAGCGGCTATACAGAGGGCGGATGTAACTGGGATCCTTCCAATAACTTCGGTATCGTTACTCCTAAAAGCAATGTCCGTATAAATCAGTTAGGTTACTACACTAACCGTGCTAAGATTGCTTCGTGGGTAACTGCCTCTGAAGTTATCAAACCGTTTGAAAAAACCAGAAATCGTATTACCGACAGTACGCCTTCCACAAAATTTGAGATTCTCAATTCGAGCGGAAGCGTTGTTTACAGCGGCATGTCCGATAACAACCATGATTTCTCGAAAAAATCAGGCGAGGAAGACGGCGATTGCGTCCACCTGCTTGACTTCTCCGATTTCAAAACCCCTGGTACATACACTATCAAGGTAGGCAGTGACGTGAGTCATCCGTTCACAATCGGCGATGATATTTATAAGGGTCTTCTCAGAGACTCTATGAACTACTACTATCAGAACCGTTCGGGCGTTGCTATCGAAACCGCATATATTACGTCTTGCAACACGAATCCTAAGTATAAGCAAACTAAGGCTATGCTCGCACGTCCTATAGCGCATAACCCTGATAAGGCTGCCGTTCAGTCCAAGTGGGTTAAGCAGTACAATGCTACAGGCAGCGATATGGATACAGGTTACAGCATCACCAGCACAGGCGGTTGGTACGATGCGGGCGACCACGGTAAGTACGTTGTTAACGGCGGTGTTTCCGTATGGACGCTTCAGAATATGTATGAATTCGCTAAGAAGAACGGTAAAGAATCCATAATTGAAACGGCAATGGTTGTTCCAGACGGCAAGGGACCTAAGGTTCTCCGCGAGGCAAGAATTGAGCTTGAGTGGTTCTTCACAATGATCGTTAAGTCGGCCGACCCATACTGGGGCAAGGACTATGCAGGTCTGGTTTACCATAAGCTTCACGACCATAAGTGGACCGGTCTTGCTGTTCATGCAGAAAACTATGAAACTGAATGGGAAACACAGAGACTCGTTAAGCCGCCGTCACTTGCTGCTACTTTGAACCTTGCTGCTACTGCTGCTCAGGCAAGCAGACTTTGGAAAGACGCTGACGCAACATTTGCTGCAGAATGTCTTGCTAACGCTAAGCTCACATATGAGAAGGCACAGTCGCTTTACTCTACATGGGTTCCTTTTGTTGAATCTAAGCATGACGCTTCTAAGGGTTCAGACCCTAAGACTCTTTATGCTCCGATGGATCAAGCTATCGGCGGCGGTCCTTACGGAGACAGTGAAGTTCGTGACGATTATTACTGGGCGGCTTGCGAGCTTTATGCTACAACAAAAGACGCTAAGTACCTTGACGATATCAAGAAGTACGGTAATGACTATAAGACTGGCAATATAACCGGTAATAAGGATATTACGGGACCGTTTACAGTACAGACGTTCCTCTCTGGCGGTGAAAACAAGGGTTCGTTCAGCTCGCTTAACTGGGGCTGTACATTCTCGCTCGGTTCACTTTCCCTCTACGTGGCTGATGTTCTTACTGGTGCAGATAAGGAAGAACTCAACAAGAGTATTATTAACACCTCCAATAAGTACATCGAATACCAGAAAAAGGAAGGCCACGGTATCCCGTACTACGGAACGGAATTTGAAGACGAAAACAACCTCGGACCTGGCATCAAAATTGTAGGTTATGAGTGGGGTTCAAACTCTTTCGTAATCAATAACGCAATCGCTCAGGCTTATGCTTACGACCTTACTAAGGAAGCTAAGCATCTTGACGGTGCTGTCGAATCCTGCGACTACATCTTTGGACGTAATGCATACGGATTCTCATATGTAACCGGTTACGGTACTTACACTCTTGAAAACCCGCACCACAGATTCTGGTCTTACGAGCTTGACAAGTCATTCCCGAAATGTCCTAACGGCGTAATGTCAGGCGGTCCTGGAGCAGGTATGCAAGACCCGTACATCGGCGGTCTTAACTATGCGCGCGGTGCTGTTCCTTCACAGAGATGTTTCGTTGACTCCATCGAATCATGGTCCACAAACGAAGTAACAATCAACTGGAACGCTCCTCTTGCATGGATGACTGCATTCTTTGATGCGCACGGTAATGATGTGCCTTCCGGTAACAGTAATACTACTACAAAGGATACCACTGGCACTCCTGGCAAGCTCCTTTACGGAGACGCTAACGAGAGCGGCGACGTTACAATTGACGACGTTGTTGCTGTAAGACTTTACTGTCTCAAGCCAGCAACCTATCCTCTCACATCACAGGGTGAGAAGAATGCACTCGTTATCACAGGACAGCAGACTGTACAGGGTAACTGTGCCGTTGCTATTCAGGATTTCGTTGTTGAGAAGATTAAATCCCTTCCGATTGCAGGTTAATCAATAACACTAAAAGCACTCCCTTAACGGGGAGTGCTTTGTTACATAAAAATTGTAACTATTCAGTTGTTTTGATGTTTTTCGTTGTTTTGCACAAAAAAATCGGGGAGGGGTTCGGGGCGAAGTCCCCGAAAAGCGGGACTTTGCCCCGCAACCCCCTTTTTCGTTTCCGATTGCGGTTGTAAATAACTGTTTTTTGTGCATTATGCTATATACTGAATAGAGTTACTAAAAATTTAACCGCCCGACACTGTGCAACGTCGGGCGGTGTATGTTTATAAGAGTTCTTTGTACTTCTTAACGAATATCCATTTTGCAAGAGATACCAGCAACGCATATGCAACCATTATTGCTCCGAGATACATGAAGTATAAGCCCGGAAGCTTTGCCATTTGCAATGAACTGCTGAGAGGAGTAAACGGCAGTACAGTCCCGATGGCGATACCTAAAAACGTCAGAAGGAATACGGGCAATGAAGCGCGGCTTTTGATGAACGGAACTTTCGGCGTTCTTATCAGGTGGATTACGAAAGTCTGAGACCAAAGGGATTCGACAAACCATCCCGCGTTGAACATCATTACGAACTTCACCTTGTCAACGTCAGGCGTACCCCATGCACCGCCGCAGAACTGCGGACAGATTATGAAAAACATAATCAGGAATGTAGCAATATCGAAAATCGAGCTCACAGGGCCGATTCCCAGCATGAACTTTTTGATAGAAGACGCTTCCCATTTGCGGGGCTTTTTGAGATAGTCCCTGTCAACGTTATCCCATGGCATTGATATGCACGATATATCGTATATAAGATTAAGAATTAGAATCTGAATAGGCAACATCGGCAGGAACGGCAGGAATATTGACGCAGCCAAAACAGAGAACATATTGCCGAAATTCGAGCTTGCCGTCAATTTGATATATTTCATTATATTTGCGAATATCTTACGTCCTTCAGCGACGCCCTGTTCGAGCACAAGCAAGTCTTTCTGCATAAGGATTAAATCAGCCGATTCTTTTGCGATATCGACGGCGTTGTCAACGGAGATGCCGACGTCGGCGGCTCTCATAGCGGCGGCGTCGTTAATTCCGTCGCCGAGGAAGCCTATAGTATGCCCGTTTTCACGCAAAGCCGTGACAATGCGGGCTTTCTGCTCAGGCGAAAGCTTTGCAAAAACGTTGACTTCTTCAACAATCGTTTTAAGCTCTTCCTGCGTCATTCCCTCGACATCGGAGCCTAGAATAATCTTGTCAATCTTAATTCCGATTTGTTTGCATACGCTTTTAGTAACGGCGTCATTGTCACCTGTAAGAACTTTAACGTCAACACCGTCGCCGTGAAGCGTTGCAATTGCTTCTCTCGCGCTTTCTTTCGGAGGGTCGAGAAACGCCAAAAAGCCGATAAGAACCATTTCTGTTTCATCATTGACAGAGAACTGTCCTTCGGGCGAGGGGTCGGTTTTATGCGCAACACCGAGAACACGCATACCGTCGGAGTTGTATTTTTTGGAGCGGCTGATAATCTCTTTGCGGATTTCTTCGGTAATCGGCATAATCTCGCCGTTATACTCAACGAATTTAGAAATAGCAAGCATTTCTTCGATTGCGCCTTTTGTGATAAGCTGAGTTTTGCCTTTAGAGTTGGCAACAACGACGCTCATGCGGCGGCGGTTGAAATCAAACGGTATTTCGTCAACTTTAGTAAATTGACTCCATTCGTCAAAACGTCCCTGTTCACTGGCTTTTTCAATAATCGAAAGGTCCATGAGATTTTTCAGTCCCGTTTGGAAGTAGCTGTTCAGGAATGCATGGCGGAGCACTCTCTGGTCTTCTTCGCCGTGGATATTAAGGTGATATTCAAGGATAATCTTATCCTGTGTGAGCGTTCCCGTCTTGTCGGTACACAGAATGTCCATCGCACCGAAGTTTTGGATAGCGTTGAGGTCTTTAACGATAACGTCTTTTTTTGCCATTGAAACAGCTCCCTTTGCAAGGTTAGCCGAGACAATCATCGGAAGCATTTCGGGAGTGAGACCGACTGCGACAGAAATTGCGAAAAGCGCGGCGTCCATCCAGTCGCCTTTTGTGAAACCGTTGACGAAAAGCACGAAAGGAACCATTACGAGCATGAATTTGATTAGCAGCCACGACACCGACGTGATACCCTTTTCGAAACTTGTCGGGGGCTTTTTTTCCTGAATCTGGCGTGAAATTGCTCCGAGCATCGTATCGTCCCCGACCGCAAGGGCAATGCCTGTCGCCGTACCCGAAATGACGTTGCAACCCATGAACGCAAGATTGTTGAGTTCAATAGGATTTTTGTGCCGTCCTTGAATTGCGTCTCCGAATTTTTCAATCGGTTCGCTCTCGCCGGTTAAAGACGCCTGGCTCACGAACAAGTCCTTTGCACGCAGAATACGCATATCTGCAGGTATCATGTCGCCTGCCGCCAAATGAACTACATCGCCTACGACGAGTTCGTCAAGAGGAATTTCGAGCTTTTCGGTTACGGTTTCTTCATCGTCTTCTTCGCTTGTAATACGCTGAACAGCAACCGTAGTTTCGACGAGTTCGTTCAGCCGTTCGGCGGCCTGTGAGCTCCTGAGGTCTTGAATAAAGTTAATAATTCCGCTGATGAAAACCATGGAGACAACGATAATAGCGGCTGTAAAATCTTCGGTGAACATTGATATTCCTGCAATAATAAAAAGCACTATGTTGAAAGGGTTAATCAGAGCGTGCATGAGTTTCATGATTATGCCGTCTTTTTCGGTCTCTGAGATTTCGTTTTTGCCGTATTCGTCACGCATATCTTCAATTTTTTCTTCGTCAAAACCTTCGTAAGAATTGTCGTACTGGATAAGCAGAGTATCTGGGTCTTTCCGCGCCGCATTGACCAGTCTCTTCTTTACGCGTGCATTTCTGATTGCAAGTTCTGCCGCAAGTTTTTTCTTCTTCATTTCAACCAACCCCCTAAAATCAATTATTACTCCGCATCAAAACGCTTGCGTTTTGATGGAGTAATATCGCGCATCTTTTTCGGTTGTCTGCCGTAGGCAGACGGGAAAAAGGTGCATTTGAGCAAGTAAACTCCCGAACGGCTTCGCCGTGAGGTGCGAGAGTTTACTTGCGGATTAATAACAATGAACAATTAACAATGAACAATTTATGGTTTGCAAAACTTTGAATTAACAGTAATCAATAACTGTCCATTGTTAATTGTTCATTGCGAGAGCCTTCGCCCGTCTGAATCCACGAAATCTCACCTCCAATAAAAAACGCTTCTGGTACTTGAACGTAACAGAAGCGTTTTGGCACATTTATGGCTTTCGCATTCACTTACCGTTCAAGCTTTAGCTTCACAGGGCAAAGTACAGTGTTCACACATTGTACTAGTGAAATTGCATTATTCTACGCCTTGAATCGACGTAGACTGTTAACCTGCTGGCAGTGTCTCCACTGCTTCGCGGTAGCAACCCGTATCCCTATGGTAGCCTCACCTATCGATATTATACGTGTCTCCCGATAAAATGTTCTTTATAAACGTCCCTTATTAACAGTATACCATATATTTCTGCCGTTGTCAACAAAAACTTTGTTATTTTTATTAAAACATATAACCGCGTTTATGTCCCTCGCTGACGCTTGTTGAAACTTCGTTTGAACATAGTATGTCAAATATACTCCTTAACGGTGTAAAATTTAACCGTTAAGGAGTATAAAAGCATATCGGAGAATACAGCGTCTCTATGAGTTGATTTCATCCTCCACCGCACGAATAATCTCACTGACTTCTTCTTTTGTATATGTATCGCCGTCCCAGATTTCATGCGCTTTAACCGCCTGATACACGAGCATTGCCGCACCGCCTAAAGCCGTCTTTCCCATCGCTTTCGCCTTCTTTATGAGCAGAGTTTCGACAGGATTATACACTGCGTCAAAAACATGGCTGCAACTCTCGATTATGCCGTCGCTGACAGGGCAGGCGTCTGTCTTAGGGTGCATACCTACAGGGGAGGAATTCAGAATTATGTCAAAGCTGCCGCTAACCTCACTGACAAGCTGAATATCAACCCTTGCGTCGGGTACAAGCTTGAGAATATCTTCCTTAAGTTCCTCAGCAGCCGGCTTTGCTTCGGGAATAATTGCCATTGTAAGGCTTCCTCTGTGAAGTGCGACCTCAATCGCCATCATCCTGCCGACGCCTCCGCAGCCTACAAGGAGAACGTTTTTGTCAATAGGAAAGTCGCTTACTGACAGCAAAAATCCGTCGCAGTCAGTGTTATAGCCGATTAGTTTACCGTCACGGTTGTCGACGCAGTTAACGGAGCTGTAACGGGCGGCACTCTCGCCCAGTCCGTCTAAAAGCTCTATTATATCGAGTTTGTACGGAATTGTGACGTTGAAGCCGTTAAGCGATTTAAAAAATTCGAGATTGGATGAAAGTTCGCCTGCGGGAATTTCGTTAAGCTTATAATCGGCTTCCCTGCCGCGAAGTTTGAAAAGTCTGCCGTGAATGAGCGGCGACATGGAATGCCCCAAAGGCTGTCCGATTAGCACATAATTTTTCATATTTGTTACTCCTTTAATTCATACTTGTATGCAAAAGCGTCAGGTAAAGTTTTCTTTACAAGACCTGTAAGAACTTTTCCAGGACCGAATTCGGCGAACGTGAAGAATCCTGACTTTGTCATTGACTTCAACTCTGTTGTGAAAAGGACGGGAGAAACGATGTGCTGGGCTAGAAGCGACGGCATATCACTGAAATCGGTTACTCTTTTACCTGTTACGTTGCTGTAATACTTAACTTTAGGTTTGTTAAAGGCGACAGTTTTAGCCGTTTCATAAAATTCGTCTGCGGCGTCCTGCATAAGAGCCGAATGAAAAGCAGCCGACACTTTCAGATAGACGACCCTGCTTTTCATTGCGGTAAATTCTTTTAAAGCCAGCGAGACGGCTTCTGTTTCGCCCGCAATAACCGTTTGCTGAGGGGAATTGTAATTTACGGGAACAACATACCCGCCGATTGAGCTGCAAACTCTTTCAGAT
>Ga0209737_10000552_pt1 | contig 30069 bp, 34 predicted proteins | sample TergutCu122P3_FD_187284 | JGI IMG/M metagenome (GOLD analysis project Ga0209737, IMG submission 187284) | Cubitermes ugandensis P3 segment gut microbial communities from Kakamega Forest, Kenya - Cu122 P3 (SPAdes) (version 2) | ecosystem: Host-associated > Arthropoda: Insects > Digestive system... | reverse complement strand
CAAGGGTCTGTTAAAGTACGTTAATTGTTGCCATTTTTCTAATCAAGGGAATTCTGCATGGCAGAATTCCTTCCTTGTTTGGAATCAAGATTGCGAAACTCCGTTTCGCAATTACCTATTTGTTTGGTTAATTTGTTAAAAGCATTTCTAATAAATGCCATAAGAGGAACAATGGTTATTAGTAGCGATATTGAATAGATATGAAAAGAATCACACGAGTCTATCCGTATGGATATCCACGACAGCAAATAATAATTTCATATATATCTGCTTTAATTATATGGATAAATTCTACTAATATCAATAAAAATTCTATTAAAAATTCATAAAAATCACTTGGAACTCATTTGGCTTATTAAGGTGGGGATAGCGTTAATGCCATCCCCACCGTTACTACTTACATTTCTTCTCACTTTTCTGTTTTTTCTTCCATTTAGCATATTCCTTTTTACCGTCCTCGCTTTCATAAAATGCTTGAATTGTAGGAAGCAGACACCTTGCCAATGATTCGATTTCGTGTCGTAGGATTCCTGTCCCATAATCTTTCTTCTTGATGATTATTTACCTCCCGGTTTGTGCCTACAAACCCATGCCCCGGTCATAATCGCGGTCACGGGTCTGCCTTTTCCTCTGGCGGTTTTTATTCTCAGCTTCCTTTTTCCTATCCTCTTTTTCCCTCCGCCAGTTACTTAAATCCAGTAAGTGTTCAATATCCACGAGAACCCCCAGAATACTACCGGTATCAATGCGCCTATTCCCACCCATTTGGTTTTCAATTTTATCGGCATATTGTCCCGTGCCTTGAGGGTCTGTGCTAAGTTGCTGAGCCTGTCGTTCAGTAATCGTGACAAGTCTCTCGCTAATGCTTTGTTTTGGTTCTCGTGAGTTGATGTCAGGTTTTTCTCGCACCTTGCAACTGCTTTCGCATGTTCGCCCATTTCCCGTTCGATTTCCGGTTTCAGGCTCTCCATCCACATCTCCCAAGTCGGAATCCCGCTGATATGCTCTTGTATCGGGGTCTGGAGTCTGGCGATTTCCGTCATTGCCAGCACCAGTGCATCGAATATTTCCGTGGGGATTGCATAAAACGGAAGAGTCACATTCATCGGTTTCAAAATCTGCTCCGATTTCATTGCCGGAATGTCCAGCTTGTTTTGCTCTTTCAACTTCTCCAAGTTCATAAAATCCCTCCATGCTTTCCTTCAAATATTTTCCTTCATGCAGGCGTATGTCACGGCACTTCTTACCTTCCGGGGTGGTGTAGGTGATATATTTGTGGTTGCTTTCCCATTTGACACCGTAACCCATACGCCCCATGTTGATGATAAAATCACTTTTTGTACCACCTTGTCCTATCGCAATGTCGATGGCGTTAATCAGTTTGAATTTCCAGCTGTCTCCGCGCTCAGCCGAGCGGTATTCGCGGGTGCTTATCCCTTTGGCGGTTGAATCCTTCCGGTATGGCTTCAAGGTTTCAAGACCATGTGCCCGGCAGATATTATCTGAAAGGTTCCGCAGTTCAGTCAGATTTTTCTCGTTGAACTGGATTTTCAATCCGGTTTCCATATTTACGGAATTTACAATCAAGTGGTTGTGCCAGTGGTCATTGTCAAGATGTGTCGCGATTAGAACTTCGAAACCCATGAAATATTCAGCCAATTCAAGTCCGACCCGGTGGATATCCTTTGGGTCTTTGGTTTCATCAGGTTTGAAGCTCTGGACGAAATGGCGGTAGTAAACCCCGTTATCCTTTCCGAATTGCACTTTTGTCGCCATGAACTCCTTGAAGACTGTATCTGCCACACAGTTGTGACCGCCGATAAGGCGGTATTTTATTCTCGATTCAACATCATCATATAAAGTCTTTTTATTTTGGGTTACATAGCTGATGACCTTGTTCATTGCGGTCTTTGACTGGGTTTTTGAAGTGACAGCGACTACGACAGCCATAAACTAACCCGCTTTCAAACTGGTGATTGAATCTACAATCATTCCGAATTGCCGTTTTAATTCATTTAATTCAAGTGTCTTGATTTTTCCCATGTTACAAAGGGTGGTAAGTTGGTTAAGATTTCTGCCGATAGATTTAAGTTCCTTAAGATATTCCGTGAGACCTTCGACGATTATTATTTCTTTGTTGAGTGCATTTGATAAGATAAATGCCGACATGGACAGCTTGGCTTTTTCTGCTCTTGTTTGGATTCGCAGGTAATCCTGTTCGCTTAACCTGAAACAAAACATTCTGCTTTTATTCGTGGTATCACCTTCCTTTCCTTATCCGCAATTATCACATTCATTGAATAACTGTGGTTGTGCCAACAGGGGGTTCAGGGGGCGAAGCCCCCGGCAAGCATGTTTGGATATGTGGCGAGCGTGAGCGAGCCGTATATACAAACAATATGCTTGCCTACTCCCGATGAAATTTGTTTTGAAGTAATTGTTTTGAGGGAGTAGTGTTTTGTGGGTGTGCGTCACGGAAAAGCGGCAAGCTTTTTCGGGACGGTCATCCGCCGCCGTCCGGTGGACGGCGGGTGTGTGAACGCTATTTAGTTTTACATATAAATCTGTGTTGCACCTCCTACTTTATTTTGGTGCATGAAAAAAGCACCCGGTTGCTTGGGTGCTTAAAATGTTGTTATCGGCTAGTTATAAAACGTTTTGCACTCATATTTCTTTCTTCGCGCAACTACGCTTTCGGAAATTTCAATCATTTCTTTATATGATATCGACCCTTCACCAAGTGTAGGCTTGATTAACTCCACCGCTTCTTCAATAACTGAAAGCATAGTCAATTCATGCCCGTTTACAATAATTGCGTCGGGTTGTGATGTTGGTTCGGCAATATATTCTTCATATGGATCAAGGCCATTCTTTTGTAATAACTTAGCATACTAACCATCGGCAAGATAAACTCCACGCAATTCACATTCCAATTGTTCAAGATTTGTCATTTAACCCTCCTTGATTGAATCTTTGATGTTCTCCAATGTTTTTTTATTTATAGTATCAGTAACCAATCCACACAACAAGCAAATATAACGATTCACGACAATTAATGCTTGCGTGTGAGCTAGATTTGGTTGCTTTGGCAAGTCAACATATTGATCGGTACGATATTCGCCAATACAATGATAATCATGTTTACATTTTTCAAAATCCATTATCTTCCTCCTTCATTAACTTGACAATATTGTCGCTTCTTTGAATATTCAACCACTTCATAACTTAATGTAGTTTCGGGTGCATAAGGCATTTTCACCCATTCAAGCGAATCATATTTCATTCCGTCTAATATAGTATGCGCGACTCCATGAGTTGCTACGCCTCCACGGGTTATCCATTTTGACAATCCTCTCCCAGTCAAATTTATACACAATATACCATCTTCAACCATTATACTACGCCAAAATAAAGCAATCAAGCACTTTGGCAATTTTTCTAAGCCTATAGCTTAGTATGTTCCTATACAATATGATTAGGAGCGTAAGCGATATGGTTAATTTAGGTGAAAAATTAAGAAAACTACGACTGGATAAAGGATTAACGCAAGTAGAAATGTCAAAACGACTCGGCATATCTCCGATTATGATATCATCATACGAGTTGGAAAAGAGATCTCCCGGCTTTGATATTCTGATAAAGCTATCTGCTTTCTTTGGTGTGACCACCGATTACTTGCTCGGCATCGAAAAGCAACGCACTGTTAATGTTCATGGACTGAATGATAACGAAATAGAAATCATAAATAGCATGGCGGAAGCATTACGAAAGAAATCTTAAACCCATAACATCACACATCTATTAAATCAAATAAAATCGTCTAAGCAATTTCATAAAATCCTTTTTCAAATTCGTTATAAATCACTTTTAAGTATTTACATTAGACAATATTAAAAGACAAAAATGCTTATAAATAATCCTTCCAATCTTCCGGAAAACCAAGCAATTCTAGCTTGACACTCGGATGTTTTTCAAGGAGAAGTACAATCGAATCAGCGAAATCATCCCAGTGCCTGTCCAGGGGCAATATATGTCTTAGAGTCAATATGGATGCAAATATCCGGTGGTTATCAATACCTTTTTCGACATACTGCTTATATAGTTGTGGGGTTGTCACAAGTTTGCAATTATAAACCCGACCGTAATGAGCACACATATTTCGGACTTGCACAAGACTTTCGATCCAGCTTTCAAAATATGTATATCCAATATTGAATGTTGAAGATACTGCTTTCTTATCCGCATTTTTCATATTCTTAAATAGTTTTGAAAGATTTCCGAAAGAAAGTAATTCAATAAGTGCATAAAATGGTAATTTTCCATCACGATAATTTTGACGGAAGTTTTTCACAAACGGTATTTTATTATTTCGCTCCATTTCGGTTTCGATATCCGTCATAAGTTTGGCATGGAAAACAGGATTCTGGAAATTATTTGCATTTTCATAACCTAAGACACCATATGTATCGCAGAAATAATTAGCTAATCGGCAACGGAGCCGGATTTCTACTTTCTCAATTTGCGTGAGCAATGCTTGCCTTAAGCTTGTATTAAATGAATGCAGTCCGACAATATCCTCAAATTTTGTGCCTTCGATATATTTGTCGTTTTTCGTTTTCAAGCCAAGACTATATCCTTTTATAAGCCTAAAATACGAAATTTGATTGAGAATAGACTTTGCATATGTCTCGTTCCTTATAATTAATCCCTTTTCAATCAAATTCTTAATTTGCTCATCAATAGAAAACGACGGTTGATGTTCTTTCAAGCTTGTCATATGTACCTCCCATTTAACGAAACGACCCGACGTGGTCCGCATCGTTGAGAGGCGTGTCGGGTTCTATAACCATAGTATATGCGATATTCTACAAATTAGCAAGAACTTTTTCAATTAACTCAAATATTCTAATTATGGGTTGACATGACCCTGATTGCTAGGTATTATGATATCTATACACGGAGGAATTACCATGCCAACAATAGGAAACCGTTTAAAAGAATTACGCGCCACAACAGGAAAATCACAAGTAATATTTTCAAAACTATTTGATTCTAACCAATCGACATTAAACCGATACGAAAATAACCAATCTGAAGTTCCCAACCGGGTACTCGTCTGGTATGCAGATTATTTCGATGTATCCTTAGACTACATCTTCTGCCGTACCGATAACCCACAAGGTAAGTTATATCAGTATAAACCCAATATCCCCAACAAAGATATAGCGCAGTTTATCGAAATGTGTTTCGACAAGGATTCGCCAATGAGCGAACGCTTAAAACAGACCATGATTGCCATGTTCACAGAGCTACACACCTAAAAATTTAAGACCAACTGCTTCATGCCGGTACAGCCTCAACCGCACGACCACGCTCAAAATGCCGCCCCTTAGTTAATGCGGCAATAAACTTTTCGGCAAAATGTCTGATGTCATCCTTTGCATCATAAATTACCACGCCTGCGTTTACATCGTCCCCCGCATCTTTATTTTCTATTAATTCCACCGGTGAAAGTTTCGTCGCTCTGCCTGCCAGACCGATGGTTTTATAATGTCTGTATGCCTCATCCAGAAAGTGCCGTGCGTCGCCGGAATGTTCCAAAGACTCAATATGCGGACCATCTGGTATGAAAACGGCATCATATACGACCGAGGCGGTCATCGTATATGTCTTATTACAATCGATGCTTGTTTTGTCCGTTGCATAAACTGGCCCTAGTTTTTTTGAGACAATATCAAACGTACCTTCCGCTTGATAGATTGCCGCCGCGACAGCGCCTACCTGCGCCATGTTAAAACCATCTTCAATAATAATCGCGGTTTTACTGGTTTTCGGGCTTTTTATTGTATGGCTCATGCTAAGTGCCGGTGAACTAAACGGTTCTGGCGAAGCGGCAGTAGTTTTCTGTGGTGATATACCCAACCCGGCACCGACACTTTTCGCAAGGTCAAGGTTGATGTTCGCCAGCATATTCACAATTTTTTGACGGATGATGGCATGTTTGCATTTACCAAGCTCAAAAGTGAACGCATCGATGATGTGCTTTTTTTCGAAATCAGCCATGCTGTTCCAAAACATGGCGGGTTGGGTGAAGTGGTCACGGAAGCTCGCACTTCGCTCACGGATTACATATCCGTCAACCTTTTCCTGATAATGCTCAAAACTGCTCTCACCATAACGGGCAGGATGCGGTTCATTATTGTTTAACGAATTGGGATAGTAACTCGTTTGCCCAACATGAATCTTCTGCTGGTGCATTCCATCCCGCTGATTGTTTCTGACCGGGATAATTGGCCGATTAATCGGGATCTGCTGGAAATTCGGACCGCCAAGCCGTGAAAGCTGTGTATCAAGATAGGAAAACAAGCGGCCTTGCAACAGCGGATCGTTTGAAAAATCAATTCCGGGAACAATATTCGCAGGACAAAACGCGACTTGTTCCGTCTCGGCGAAAAAATTATCGACATTTCTGTTTAAGGTCATCTTGCCGACTTTGCAGACCGGTATCAGCTCTTCCGGCCATAGTTTGGTAGGGTCGAGGATATCAAAGGCAAATTTGAATTCATCTTCCGGGTCAAGCACTTGGATACCCAGCTCGAATTCGACGGGTATCCCCCTCTCGATTGTTTCCCATAAATCACGGCGATGGAAATCAGGATCCTTGCCGGAAATTTTCTGTGCTTCATCCCAAACTAAGGAATGTACCCCAAGCAAAGGTTTCCAATGGAATTTGACAAATTTGGAATCCCCGCTTGCATTTACGAGCCGAAAAGTATTGATACCGAACCCTTGCATCATCCGGAAGCTTTTGGGCACGCCACGCGGCGACATCATCCAGATGACATTGTGCATGGTTTCCGGGGTATTGGAAACGAAATCCCAAAACGTATCGTGGGCGGATGCGGCCTGGGGAATCTCGTTGTTCGGTTCTGGTTTGACAGAGTGGATCAGGTCAGGAAATTTCATCGCGTCTTGGATGAAAAAGACCGGCATATTATTGCCGACAAGGTCATAGTTGCCTTCCTGGGTATAAAACTTAACGGCAAAACCGCGTACATCCCGCGCGGTATCCGCCGAGCCCCTGAAACCTGCCACTGTTGAGAATCTGACAAAAACTGGGGTGATAAGACTGGGATCACTGAAGAGATGCGCTTTTGTTAAGTGGGACAGGCTTTCATATACCTGAAAAAAACCATGTGCGCCTGAACCTCTTGCATGGACAACACGCTCTGGAATCCGTTCGTGGTCAAAATGCGTGAGTTTCTCACGGAGGTTAAAGTCTTCCATTAAAGTCGGTCCACGGCTACCCGCCTTCAACGAATCGTCCGTATTGCTTACTCCCACCCCCTGGTTGGTTGTGAGTACCGCGCCTGAATTGTATACGCGGTTCAATTCTAAGTCATCATATTTTTTTGTATAATTCATCATTTTTGCCTGATCACTCCCTATAAAATAGATTCAAGTTTAATTTATGTCTGTGGTGTCATTAATGTTCATTTAATTATTTATGTTTTATCGAACTGGGAACCAAAACCAAATTTTTCCTCACATTTGTAAAAATAGATAAGATATAGTATAATAAAAGGGCATTAATTTAACATAGACAGAAGGACAAGAATTGTTATATTATTTACAAGGAGACTCTCATATGCCAAACCCCTTCCCTCGTACCACCGTTGCCGGAATCTCCCTACCACGGATGATTATCGGCACTAACTGGCTCGCCGGATGGAGCCACCGCAGTATCGCATGTGACGATAGGATAAAATGCCAACACAGTGAAGCAAAAAGCATCATTCCCATCATTGAAACCTTTGTAAATAACGGAGTCGATGCCATTATGGCACCATTTGGAATAGTTCCGCCAATTGCACAAGCAGTTACCGAAGCCGAACAGAGATTAGGCAAACCAATTATCCGCATCGACACCCCCATCATCAATGTTGATGACAGTGCCGAAGCCCGTAGAGAAGCCGAGGCTGTTATCCGTAAGGGTAAAGAGCTTGGGGCGACTTTTTGCCTGATTCACCATTCCAGTGTTGAGCAGTTGGTTAATAAAAATAAGGGAACGATTGAGCGGATAAATGATTATACATCGCTGATACGCGATAACGGTTTAATACCAGGTTTGTCAGCCCATATGCCGGAGCTTATTGTTTATTCCGATGAAAATGACTATGATGTCGAAACATATGTCCAGCTATATAATTGCCTTGGATTCTTGATGCAAATCGAGGTCGAAACCGTTGCTTCAATTATCCATAACGCAAAAAAACCAGTCATGACTATCAAACCAATGGCTGCCGGACGGGTCACACCTTATATCGGTCTCAATTTTAGCTGGGCAACCATTCGGAAATGCGACATGGTCACCGTTGGTTGTTATGATGAACGTGAAGCAGGCGAAGTCATCGAGATTTCCCGCGCCGCCCTCGAAGGACGTTTCCCCGACCTCGAAAAAAGAACGAGCCCAAACCAAGAGCAAGCCGCCTTTGGTTAATATAAAATATAAACATATGTCAAAGGAGAAGTTATTAATGTCTAATGAAAAAAGAAAACAATATGATGAGGTTATTCCACCACTACGAGACACTCATAGGGTAATGCGGGCAAATAACAAAATTCCCGAAGAAGAAGTAGGGGTAACGTTAACAGAAAGACCTGCTTATGTATGGGGTACGCTTTCACTTAATGATATGGATATAGAGGATTACAGAACAATAAATGACCTCAAGCAAAATGCTTCTGATTTTAAAATCGCCAATTTAGTTGAGCAGTATAACATTAGAGCTCCGGGTGCAAGAAAGCTGGATATGCATTTTGTGGCGGTGCATGCCGTTGAGCGTGGTTATGAAATGTATCGTGATGAAATTGGTCAAATTAAGTTTAGAAAAGCTACGAGTTAGACTAAGGCATAAATCAAACAGAATATCCGTTTTTTGCATAATGAAATAAGTATGATTTCAGGAGGTATTATTTGAGCCAACTATCTTTCAAAGCATTTTGCATAGAAAAGTATGCCGATTATAAATCAATACCCAGTAACGAAGTCTATAAATTATTTGAGGAAAAAGGCGTAATTGAAATGCTTGACCGCGATTATGATATTTTACACGGTTTCGGCTTTGAATATATTGTTAGGGATATAGAACAGTTTTTGGACGGTTGCCAATGATGATGTCGGCGAAACCATCCAAACTGTTGTCGATGGGTTGACATCAAAGGAGTTTGCTTTAACCCGCTTGACATTCATGCATGCCAACAACCAAATATGTTTTTCAACTACTAAAGCATTAAGCTATTTAAACTTTAAATCTGTAGAAAAGGTTATCTGACATGAAACATGGAACTATACGGGCAGCTACACTCCCGGCTATCATCAATTTAATAACAAAGGAATATGATGTGAGTGATAACGAGGCATTAAAAATGTTTTATCAGTCACATATCGGATTATGTTATGCTGATGACGAAAGTGGTCTGTATGGGCAAAGTGCTTTGTATGTTTTTTCCCTGTTTCAAGAAGAGCAACATACAAATTCCGGCGGTAAGCCTTGTAATTATTAGAGCACCTGATTACAAAACCGAACGCATCGCCAATATCGTTTCACCGACAAGTTCTTCCAGGGTTTTGCCCAGTTTTTCTGCTCCTTCGCGGATAATATCCCGTGAGCATCCGGCGGCAAATCTTTTATCCTTAAATTTCTTCATCACACTGGGAACTTCCAAATCCGAAACACTTTTACTGGGTCGCATAAGGGCAACTGCACCAATTAAACCTGTCAGCTCATCAATGGCGAATAATACTTTTTCCATATATAAAGTGGGTTCATATGGAGTGCCGGTCACACCAAAACCATGGCTTAAGGCTGCGCTGATAACCGCTTCGTCGATATCTTCTTCGCGTAATATCGCGATTCCTTTAATGCAATGTTCATCAGGATACATTTCAAAGTCGATGTCGTGTAACATCCCGACAACTTGCCAAAACTCAACTTTTTCCGGGTCATGTTTTTCCGCGAAATAACCCATTACGTTAGAAACAGTTTCTCCGTGCCGGATATGAAATGGCTCCTTGTTGTATTTTGCGAGTATTTCTTTTGCTTGTTGTAAATCCGGTATGTAATTCATTTTTCATCCTCCAAACTATGATACTTGTCCAACTTCTATGTGGCAGTAAAATCCCCCACTTTTTACGTTAACACAAAAACGGCTTTGCCACAATAGGCGATTTTAACCCATACTTCACCTACGAAGAACCATTAATCAGTGCCTTAAAGACAAAACGGTCGGGCATACATGAACCAATAATGCCATTATCCTTAATAAAGGTACAAAAAGCAATACAGGTATGTGTCCCCAGCACACCATCCAATGGACCGGCGTCATAACTATTAAGCCATAACAAAGCTTGTAGGATTATTACCGTATACCCACGCTGGCACTTACGCAGTCTGGGAATGGCATTCATGGTAGCATTATTTAAATAACCAGTGATTTCAAGGCGGCACCTAAAATCCCGGTTCAATGCTATCTGCAATGCCGATATCATGTAGTGGCGGGTAACATCATCAAAATAACCACTTAATGGCATATCAAGATTAAATTTTTGGTTGATCAAATTTTGGATATAGGTGATTTTGTTGTCAGGTGGGGGTTCCGGTTTTTCCCTGTATTCAAGGCCAAAGAATTTCATTGCCCCTTTTGTGATGGCAGCGGCATAATCGTAAAGGTGTTTGTCAAAGAGGGCGTTGTCGATTGGGTCGATGATGAAACCCATTTCCAATAGCATTGCCGACATTTTTGTCATTCTTAACACATAGAAATTTTCCCGCAAAACACCCCAGTTTGATTGCACACCGACTTCAACTATTTCGTCAACCACTAACTGGGCTGCCCGCGCTGTCGTCTCCGGGGCAGTCAGATAAATATAGTTTTGAAGACCATTTGTAGTAGGGGTATGGGTGGGAAATGAGTTGCGGTGTAAGGAAATAAACAAGTCCGCATTTGCTTCATTCGCCATCTGCACCCGTTCCTGAAGGCTTACAAAAACATCCGTTTCACGGGTCAGCAGGACGGGAACTTCCTGTTCTTTTAGTTCATTTTGTACAGCTAATGCCAACTTGAGGTTGTCATTTTTCTCTAAACGTTCACCATCAGGGCTTATTGCGCCATTATCCCAACCGCCGTGTCCGGCATCAATAACAATCAGTGGTTTAATATTCATTACCTCACAATAAACATTTGTATATTATATTCGTCAGTTTGTTTATTGTGTGTTTGCATTCATTGCCGAATCGTGATGCTCTTTCCATCGCTTGTAATATATACATTTCCGTTGGCGGTAAAAAATGCCCCCGCGCCGATTTCCTTAAGCGCTTCGACCACTTCTATGTCTGCGGGTCTTTCAAGCGAACAAGTGATAATGGCATATCGAGGTTTTATAGTATTAATAAATTCTATACTCCGGCGGTTAAGGCGTCCGTGATGGGGTACTTTCAGAAAGTCAAAATTAGTCTCAATAATTGCTTCAAGTGAAAGGATTTCCCTGATGCGCTGTGCTTTTGCATCACCGGTAAATAGAAAATTATTGTCACCATGCGAAAAACTCGTAACAAGGGAGTAATTATTCACATTTGGTAGTTCCTTATCTTCGTCTTCTTCCTCGTCATATTCATCTTCATCACCTTCCTGCCTGATGATATATTCAAAAAAATCCAAATCGGATGGATAAATAACAAAGCTCACATTGTTAAGAACAAACTCCAGCGGATTTTGGCTTTCCAATACTGTTGCCACAATACTATTGTCTAGTTTAGCTTGGGAAAAATTGCGATAGTCGCGGGAATCCCGGCGATAATTGGGAACCACCACGGTCTTCACATCCATGCTGTTAATTACTGCTGCCGCCCCACCAACATGATCTTTGTCAAAATGTGTGATGATAAGATAATCAAGCTCTGTAATATTACGGCTTGATAACTCGGCAACAAGAAAATCGCCAAATTCCCTGCCCCCGGTATCAATCATCACAGTATGGTTTTTGGTCGTTATCAAAATCGCATCTGCTTTCCCGGCATCGAAGATGACAATCTCCACGATATCGGTTTTATCAGCAGAAACACAACCACCTATATAGAAGATGGCGCAAAACAGTATCAAAAAAGCGATGGATTTTTTCATAAGATTATTTCTGCATGACCGACCTTAAGCCGGAGAATTTGCGGTTCATGATTTCAATCAAACCATTGTATTTCAATTGGTTGGCAGCCAAAATGGCGGCTTCGTTTTCCGGGTCAACATTATTGCCGTCAAGGCGGTAGGAAAAGTTCTTTTTATCAGTGTAAACCCGTGCATTCAAACGGGAAAGGTCAACATTTCGGTGACCACCTTTCCTTTGAATTTCACGGCGGAGCTGTTCTTCGAAATTAATGTCCTTGCGTTTGTAACCGGGAGTGGTATTGTTGGAGATATTGTGCGCAACAACTTCATTCCGCTTCCATGAGGCATCGGCGGTGGTTTTCAGCATATTGATGTGGTTGAAGACGTTGGAATTAATCACAGTTTATCCTCCTGATTGAGTTTATTATATACAAAAATAGGGGGAAATGCAAGGGGAAAAATTGGAAAGCTACAACCTAAAACTCATTGCGACCAATCGCAAAACCTTTAGGAATGCCGGTGTTTCCGAGATAATGAAGGTCTTGTTACATATCTGACCGGCTTGTTCCAAGCGCTGTGCAGCTTCCGAAAGCTGAACTTCGCGGACTTTATCAAGCGCATTTTTGATTCCTTGGATGGTGATGGTATATAAGGCACACAGCTCAAAATCGGTTCCTTCTTCTTTGCCAAGTTTTGTTATTACTTCTTCGAGGATGGCTGCCGACTCTTCCACTTCTTTACTAAAACTTTCCTTTTCATCAGGACTTAAAACTTGTTTCGGTTCTTCCTTAATCTCGGCATCAGATGAAGATTCGGCTATTTTTTTCAGTTCCTGACGGGCTGCTTTTAAGGTCTCGGGTGTTTGTTTGTCACGAATCATCCTATTTAAGATCGCATTTAAATCGCGTGAGTCAATCGGTTTCGATAGATATGCGTCAAAACCGCTTCTTAGGAACATTTCCTCCTGTCCGGCAACCGCATTGGCAGTCAGTGCAACAATTGGATGTTTATAACCCCATTCATGGATTATTTTTGTTGCTTCGATTCCATCCATTTGGGGCATCATGTGATCCATGAAGATAATATCATATATTTTTCCCGCTTTTACTTTTTCAATTGCTTCAAACCCACTGATTGCAGTGTCAATCGTGAGTCCATAAGGAGTTAACATTCCTCTTGCGACATAGATATTGGATTCCATGTCATCAACGATAAGCACACTGCCATATGGCATAAATTCGTGGTTAATTTTGGCACCTTGGAAGGAACGTTGCCGGAAAGTATTGATATTGGTTGATGCATCGCTTCCACAAATCGCCATATCAACCCGCTTCTGCGGTAAGCGGACGGTAAAAACAGAGCCAACACCCGGTTCGCTTTCAACCAAGATAATGCCATCCATTTTATCAATTAAAAACTTCGTTATGCTCATCCCTAACCCGGTTCCATCGATAGTCCGGTTTGTCTGCATATTAAACCGCACATAATCTTCATACAGCCGGTCAATTTGGTCCTTACTCATCCCCTGTCCTGTATCACTCACTTCAAAAACTATGGTCATATCCATATCAGCACCAAGTTCCGCCGAAACAGACAACCTGACTTCACCGGCGTCGGTATATTTGAAAGCATTTGACAGGATATTATTGAGGATTTGCTTAATTCTTAGTTCAGCACCATAAATATTCAGCGGAGTATTTTCATCCACGTCCAAATAAAATTTTAGTGGTTTGCTTTCGTAACGTAGTTTGTTAAGTTGGACGGTATCATAGACAAGGCTAAGGATATCGTATTTAATCGGGACGATTTCCAATTTGCCGGCTTCAATCTTGGATAAATCAAGAATATCATTGATGATGTTCATCAAGAGGCTGCCGGAATCGTATATAATATTGAAAGCTTCTAAAGTATCCTGAGACAGGGTTTTATTACGCAACTGAATCTCGGTAATACCAAGGATTGCATTCATCGGGGTGCGGATTTCATGGCTCATGCTGGTTAGGAATATGCTTTTTGACCGGCTGCTTTGCTCAGCCATCCGTTCCGCCTCCCTAAGCTCGGTAATATCAACGGCATGCTGGAGATGGACGGTACGCCCGTCCGGCCATTGGATATTGCGGTCAAAATTGCGGAAATCACGGTTTATTTTTCCGTTGTGCTCTTCCCAGATAACAATTTTGTCCGGTTCATTCTTGAGCTGTGCCCGGGTACAAAAGGGGCAGGGTTTGTCGTTACCATAGAGTATATCATGGCAACGCCGGTCGGTTTTTTCACCCTCAAAGCCAATCGTTTTTTTCATTGCGTCATTAAGGAAAAGTACTTCATATGAATTCTGGTCGGTAACATAAATCAGTGAATCCAAACCATTCAGGATGACAAACAGGGCATCAAACCATTTCTTCACCGTATCGGCGTGTGCCTGCTCGCGGGTTAACTCGATGATTTTGGCTCTTTCTTCATCAATAATTTGTAACATCCTTACTTCGGCACGCTTGTCCCGCGCATATGAGATATAAAACCGTTTCCCGTTATGCTCAGTACTGACCAAAGTACATACGCAGGGTAGGGGACCACTCGGAAGCACATGCATCCAGTCCAGGGTATAGGAGCCTTCTTCATCAACTTTTTTGTATATCTCCGTTATAATATCGCGGCTCAATCTTCCGCATGGCTGGTATTCCGGGATAAACTCACTAAACCGTTCAATATATTCTTCTTTGCTGCTCAAACCAAACATCCGGATGGCTTCCGGATTACAATCGACGATATTTGCATCTTCATCCATATAAATACAGCTAATCGGCATCGCATCAAACATCAGCTTGATTCGTTCATCAGCCACTGTCTTTCCATTAATCGGAATTTCGTTTGGATTGATTTCCTTTAGCATGTTTATATCCTTCTGGCAGGGTGTCCCGTCTCCCTAAACCCATCTATGTAATTATAACAAATTTTTTTAGCTTTTACAATCCAAACAATGCTTGTAAAAGGTAATAATATGGAATATACTAAGGGGGTAAGGTGGTGGAAGGAGTGTCAGATGGAAATGAGTGAAAAAAGTCGGGTTCTTATTGTCGATGATAATATTGACAGCATTATGATGTTAACATTTATCCTCAAAAATGACTACATCATCCACAAAGCGACCAGCGGTCCGGAAGCCCTTGAGTCAGCGTCAAAGAATCAGCCTGATATAATTCTGCTTGATGTCCTAATGCCAAAGATGGACGGTTATGAAGTACTCGCCCTCCTAAAAGAGAGTGAAGATACCAAAGACATTCCCGTTATTTTTGTGACCGGTTTGAATGAAGCCGATGACGAAGCAAAGGGTTTGGAGCTTGGTGCATCTGACTACATAACCAAGCCGTTTTCGGCATCGATTGTCAAACTCCGGGTTGAAAAACAACTAAAAATGGGACTATTGGAAAAGAAATATAGCGAGGTGCTAAAAGAGCTTACAGCTCTTCAGGAATTAGCGGCTCTTAGAAAACAATAAAGGAGGATTTCTAATGGAATTCAAAAATGTGTTTATGAAAGATGTGTCGCACGAAAACTTTTCTTGGGACAATCTTGGCGACATCAAAGAAGGACGTGGTGACCTTGGTGAAGAAATGCCGGTCATAGTTTATCGTCTGATGCAGTTTACCATGCTTGATGTACTTAGTAAAGCGCATGGTCTTGAGCAAGCTAATGAATATTTCCGTCAGGCCGGGTTCCTCGCCGGAAGCGAGTTTGCGAAAAACACCCTCGATTTGAAATTAGAGTTTGATCCTTTTATCGCCAGTCTGCAGAAAGCCCTCCAGGACTTAAAAATCGGCATCCTTAGGATGGAAGCCTTTGATCCCGAAACCGGACAGATTATCCTGACTGTCGGGCAGGATTTGGATTGCAGTGGATTACCGATCACCCACGAAAATGTCTGTATTTATGATGAAGGTTTTATCAGCGGTATACTTTTAGCCTATACCGGCAAGAAATACGATGTCCGGGAAACAGACTGCTGGGCGAACGGGGACAGGGTCTGCCGGTTCTGTGGGGATATAATGTGAAGAGAAATACTAGGCTCGATGCAAAGGCATCTTCGCCAAGGATTTCTATACTTCACGCGATAAAGAATGGCAAAAAAACGCCATTCTTATAAGTTATGGAAGGTCAGAATTAATGGATTCAACTGCCGGTATTTTATTCAATTTCTTAAAAGATGTCATCTATAATCCGGAAAAGGCTTTCTTAGATCCCGAAACATTACCTCCCGAGTTTCAGGAGTTTGGCGCCGGGCTTGCTTATTTTGCCCAGTGTGTCATTGAAACAAAAGAGCTTGCCCATACTTTGTCCAAGGGTGATCTGCATGGCCCACTTCCCGCGCGGGGAAATGAAATAGCGGCTCCCTTAAAGTCTTTACACGCTTCACTTAAACACTTATCCTGGCAGGCACAACAAATCGCGCAGGGGGACTATTCGCAACGGGTCCATTTTATGGGTGAGTTTTCGGATTCATTTAATATGATGGTCGAGTTACTTGCCGAGCGGCAAAAGAACCTTGAAACTAAAGCTTACCGCGATGTAATGACCCAGCTTTATAACCGGACTTTTGGTATGTTCACCTTGGATACCTGGCTGGAAGAAAAAAAGAAATTTGTTTTAATTTTTGCTGATTTGGACAAGCTTAAATACATTAATGATGAGTTCGGGCACAATGAAGGTGACGAGTATATCATTAATGCCGGAAAAGCTTTGGAAGTTTTTCCCGCCGAAGCAATCGTCTGCCGGCTTGGTGGCGATGAGTTTATGTTGCTTGCTTTGGATATCGAATTTGAGTTTGCCAATAATGCGATGGAGAAAATCGCCGCCGATTTGGAAAACCTACCTTATTTAAAGGATAAGAAATTTAAATACAGCATGAGTTATGGGATTGTTGCCGTTGATTCCGACAATGAGCTTCCGGCAGGTGAAATCTTAAGTCTTGCCGACGGTCTTATGTATGGAAACAAGCGAATGAAGAAGATGGCGCGGAAGGTCTAGCATTTCCATCAAAAAATCACCTTTGGGTGGTTTTTTTGATGGAAATGTACTTTGCACTTGCTGGATGGGGATTTTTCTGCTATACTTTCTTCTTGAATACATAAGGAGGCGAAAGATGCTAAATAAATTTAAATTTTCAGATGATGTAACAAGTATTATCAATGAAGCTAAGGAAGTAACAGTCCCCGTGACCCGTGAAGAACTGCTTGCCCTTTCACTCGGTGGTGACAAGAACACTCCCGGTGTGGATAATTTCACCGTCAATTATGACGTGAATGGGGAAGATTATGTTGAAGCGGTCATTACCCGTGTCAAAAATGGTGCCGTCATCAATTATGCCGATGATTATATGCGCCGCCGTGATCCGGCTTGTCTCATCGTCGGTGATGAAGGCGCAACCGACAAATTAAGGTATAAGGATTTGTATAACCGGGAATTTAATACTCTCCGTGATGAAACCTTTGCTTGGTTAAAAGACCAGGAGCTTTTATTAGTTCCGGTTATCACCGGAGGCAAAGATTATGGTTATGAAGTTGCCTTGATTGCCCCCAAAAATGCTGCCTTTTTTGCAACCGGGTTGGCAGACTTACAATATTTTGTCGATATCAGGGAATACGAAGGTATTTTTCAACCAAAAGTCATTATTTATCTTGCCCCGCCTTTCCGTCATACTCATTTTGACGGCAAACAAATCGTTGCCCACAACCGTTTACCGGATGTTTATGAATTGTTTTCTTACAATCTATATCCGGGACCAAGTGCCAAAAAAGGGATTTACGGCTTTTTGCTTGACCTCGGCGAACGCGAAGGTTGGGTAACAGTACATACTTCGGCTGTTAAAGTTATTACCCCGTATGAAAATGAATTCGTTATCATGCACGAAGGCGCATCCGGTGGTGGTAAGAGTGAAATGAGTGAGCATATGCACTTAGAGGTGGACGGCCGGGCGTTACTCGGTCAAAATCTCACAACAATGGAAAAATTCTACTTGAATATAAATGAACCCTGTGAGCTTCATCCCATTGCTGATGACATGGCGCTTTGTCATCCCCGGATGCAGAATGACAGTGGCAAGCTGGTTATTAAAGACGTAGAAGCTGGTTGGTTTGTCCGGGTTGACCATATTAAACATTATGGTACTGACCCTGATTTGGAAAAGGCCTGTGTCCATCCAAAAGAGCCGTTGATTTTTATGAGTATGGATGTCCAAGCTGATTCAACTTGTTTGATTTGGGAACATATTCTTGATTCAAATGGCAAACCCTGCCCGAATCCCCGCGTTATCCGTCCCCGGAGGACGATTGATAATATCGTTAATGACCCGGTTGAGGTTGATGTCAGAAGTTTTGGTGTCCGGACTCCTCCTTGTACCAAAGAGCGCCCAACCTACGGTATTATCGGTTTGATGCAAATCCTGCCTCCTGCTCTTGGTTGGTTATGGCGTCTGACTGCTCCGCGTGGTCACAATAATCCCAGTATCGTTGATACTGAAGGTATGACCAGTGAAGGTATCGGTTCATATGGTTATTTCTTAACCGGTAGTGTAGTAAGACAAGCCAATTTGCTGCTTGAACAAGTACTGGCAACTCCTAATACCCGTTATGTCCTGATTCCGAACCAACACATCGGTTGTTACCAGGTCGGTTTCATGCCGCAATGGATTACTCGTGAATATATAGCCCGCCGTGGCAGTGCCCAATTTAAACAAGAGCATCTCGTCCCGGCTCGTCTTCCCCTGTTGGGTTATTCACTTGATAACTTAAAAGTTGATGGTCAATTCGTCCGCAAAGCTTTCTTACGTCCGGAAACCCAAGCAGAAGTTGGCGAAGAAGGATACGACGGCGGCGCAAAAATGCTTAAAGACTTCTTTGTCAAAGAGCTTAAGAAGTTTGAAACCCCGGATTTACATCCGTTAGGTAAAAAGATTATTGATACTTTCCACAATAATGGGACTTTGCAAGATTATATGGATTTGATTCCGATGAAGTTCTAAGAAATCAATAACGATTAATAAAAAGGGTTGCCGGAAGGTGACCCTTTTTTAATACAATACACCATCATAATACATCAGTAACAACCCGACTACCCTACCGTAACTCAGTATCCCGTCACTTACCCCATTGATAGCTAGGTTCACTTCTATTATTTCTTTTGAGATATCGCGCACAAATTCTGTACTGAATACCGCATTTTCTTCCACTTGCCGCCATGCTTCAGGGGTGAGAAAGATATTGTCACGCCGTACCAATTCACTGATTTGGGGTTGTTCATGGTAAAAAGTCGGGTTATTACCAATTGCGGTTATAAAATCACGTTCAAGGTAGTTAATGACACTTAAGTAACCACTGTAACGGAAAAAATCATCTTCTGAATAAGCACAGGCAAGGTAAGCGATGAAGTTTGCTTCGTCTTCATACATGAAGCCTTTTACATGCGCAAGTTCATGGCACATGGTTGAAGGTTTATTGATGATATACATTGAGTTATTGTAGTTTGCTTCCAATGAAAAGGGGAAATAATAACCACTGATGTATTGTTGGCTGAAAAAGTTGGATAATTGAAATGGTTTGGGGCGGGGGTAAAATCCTTTTAAGCGGCCATATTTTTCACCTAATCGTTGCATTTCGTCCTGTGCTTTTGAAACCATATCACCTTTATAGATAAGGTATCCGTGTTCATCACGGGTTAGTTTGGTTGCCAAGTCGTTGGCGTTTTCGACGATATGGTTTCGTAGTTTTCTTAGTTCTTCAAGTCCGTATTCTTGGGTTTCTCTGGTTTCATGGGTTTGTTTATTGCCGATTTGGTAAAATTCGGTTATTGGGGAGCAATGGAATTGGATGAAGCAGTTTAGGGTCATTATTAGGAAAAAGGTGGCGGCAAGCCAGAGGCAGATTTTTATGTATGTAAGGTAGATTTTTGTAAATAGTTTGCGTGGTGTTTTTTTCTGGGTTGTTTTTTTTCTGATTGTTCCTAGTCTGAATATGCAGGTGATGCCACCGATGAATAGTAGTAAAATTAAGAAGAAGGCGGTGTATAGCATTATTTCGCCGACTGAGTAATGGAATAGGTTTGCGATTCTGCCGTATGAGGTGACGATTAGGGGGTATATGTGGGTGACGTAAAAATTGCTGAAGGATATGCTAAGGCGGGCGATTATGTTGAGGATAATCGCTAGGGTGATGAAGATGTGGGGGAGGTGGTTGAGTTTGGGTTTCATGGGTTTTATGGGGTTTATGGGTTTGTGGGTTTGTGGGTTTGTGGGTTTTAGTTTTTACCCGCGTGGTGAAAGCTGTCGATTCAACGTCTGGCGCGCTTTCGCTCCGAGAGAGACGTTGCGTTACGTAAGCTCGTAAAGTACACGAGCTAAGTAACGACGTCTCTCAAGGGCCAGTCTTATGAATCGCACTTTCACCTCACGATCAAGGTGTTGTATTTTGGTTAATCGTCATTGCGGGCTCCGACCCGCAATCTCATTATATCATGTTTTGTACGTCATTGCGGGCTCCGACCTCCTCTCGCTTGCGAGAGGTTGCAATCTCATTATATTGGTTTGCACGTCATTGCGGGCTCCGACCCGCAATCTCATTATATCATGGTTTGGTGTGATAAGGGTATATGTATTATTTACCTATTTTTCATATATATTATATATAAACGCCGGGTGGGGTGGAAAATGGAATGGATGCTTGATGGTATTGGGGGGGTGAATGATTTTTTGTGGGGAGGACCTTTTTTGGTTTTGTTGATGGGGACTCATCTTTTTTTTACTGTCCGGCTTCGTTTTCCCCAAAAGAATATTTTTAGGGCGATAAAGATGTCGGTTACACCGGAGCGGAATGGGGACAAGAAAAATTTATCGGTTTTTGCTACTTTGGCGACGACGTTGGCGGCTACATTGGGGACTGGGAATATTGTTGGTATTTCGACTGCTGTTGCTTTGGGGGGGCCTGGTGCGGTTTTTTGGTGTTGGTTGACTGGTATTTTGGGGATGGCGACTGCCTATAGTGAGTGTTTTCTTAGTATGTCTTATCGAATTAAGGGAGCTGATGGGATATTTCGCGGTGGTCCGATGTATGTTTGGGAAAATGGTTTACATAATAAAGTGATGGGGAAGGTTTATGCTTTTCTTACTTTGGTTACTGCTTTTGGGATTGGTTGTACAACTCAGTCTAATTCAATGGCTCAAACGACTACTTTAAGTTTTGGGATTTCACCTCATATCGTTGGGTTTTTGGCTGCTGTGGTTGCCGGGTTGGTTATTATCGGCGGGGTAAAGTCGATTGGTAAGTTTTGTGTCAGTATTGTACCGGGGTTGGGTATTCTTTATATGTTGGCTTGTATTGTGTTGTTATGGTTATTTCGTGATGCATTAGTTCCGGCAATTATTTTGATTCTTGAGCAAGCATTGTTGCCACGGGCAGCCATTGGGGGAGCGGTCGGGGCATCACTTATGGCAGCTGCCCGGTATGGTATCGTCCGGGGTCTTTTTACAAATGAGGCTGGGATTGGTACAACCGCTATTGCCGCTGCCGCTTCCGATACGCGCGACCCGGTTCGTCAGGCATATGTTTCCATGACAGCAGTTTTTTGGGATACGGTGGTGATGTGTTTGTTATCGGGTTTGGTGATTGTCGCCAATATGATCAAAAACCCTGTTTCTATTCTTGCGGTTAATGAAGCTGGTTTAACTGATGCTGCTTTTATGTCACTTCCTCTTTTCGGTAATGCTTTCCTGACGGTTTGCTTAATCGCATTCGCAATCACGACTTTAATCGGTTGGTCGTATATGGGTGAACGGGCAGCGGAATACTTGACCGGGGCATGGGGAATTCCTTTCTACAAAATCGGTTATATTGTTTTGATTTATGTTGGTGCCGTGATTCCGCTCGATGTTGTATGGCAGTGTGCTGATTTAATCAATGCCATGATGATTCCCCCGAGTATCGCTGCTTTATTTTTGCTTCATAAAAAGATAGTGATTTAGGGAGTAATTTCATATAAAAAACAATAAAGAATTTGCATAATTTACCGATATAACATATACTTATGTAGATAGATTATTTATGGACCACCCAAAAGAAAGGAACGCAGATGACAAAATATAAACGTGCTGCACTTGAAGTTGTAGCGGCAAAGTATGAAGTCGGCAAAGGAATGGAAGATGGTTTCCAGTCATTATCCAAAATCGTTACTAACGGTTGGATTAATACTGAAAATCTTGTCAAAGTGCAAAAAGACGATACGGAAGGTCATATTGTCTGCCCTTTTATTTCCAATCGACGCGGTTTGATTTTTATCAATGAGGGTGATTATATCATCGTTGATGGTGATGACGAACGCCATGTGTGCGGTGGCGAAAAGTTCCATGATCGTTATAGTCCGATTTCTTAAGACGGGATTCGAATCATGGTATCTTTATAAACCTTTCGGGTAATTCATCAAGCAATTCCACGATGACGCGATTTAGGGTGGGATGCTTTAAATGCCTGTTTAAATTAATGAGGGGAATTAATACGAAGTCACGTTTATGTAAATCCGGATGTGGAATAACCAAGTCCGCTTCATCTATTTGCAAATCTTCATAAAAAATAATATCAAGATCAAGCGTCCGCGCCAACCAGCGGGCGTTTTTTGATGAATCTTTTTTCCGTTCGCGACCGGCTTTTATTTCTAATTGATGCAAAAAAGTGAGTAGCTCATGGGGGGAAAGTAAGGTCAGGAATGTCACTGCCCCGTTTATGTAATCCGGCTGGTCTTCCATTCCATAAGGTGCGGACCTATATAATTCTGATGTTTTTACATCGCGGATGTATTTATTTTCCTTCATTTGGGTGATGGCATTGTTGATGTTTTTCTCACTTTCGCCAAGGTTTGAGCCGGTTGCGACATAAACCCTCTGCCATCCACGACTGATTTTTACCGAGACAGAGGAAAAATTTAGGTTGATGGGGGCGTGTGGTTTGCGGATTTCCAAATCGAGTTTGTGGATTAGGGGAAAATTAAGCAAAATTGCCGTAGCCAGTTTATCGGCGACGGTTTCGATTAATTTATATGTATTGGCTTTCATGAATTTATTGATGAACAGGGTTACTTCCCCGTAATCCGTAGTTAAGCTGATGTCGTCATTTTGGGCGGCTTTACGGGTATCAGTGTAAAGGGTGGTATTTACATAAAAAAGTTGACCCTTCTCATTTTCTTCGGGGTTTACCCCATGAAAGGCAAAACATTCAAGGTTTTCGATACGGATTTCATCTTGCATTTAATATAGCTTCCAGCATCTTTATGCTACGCTTATTAGCGACGATGTCATGGACACGCACGAAAGCATACCCACTCATCACTGCCATAACGGTTGTTATTATTGTGCCTTCCAACCGCTCTGAGGTTGGTAAATCCAAGGTAAGCCCGATTACTGACTTGCGGCTTGCACCAAGTAAACAGGGGTATCCTAAGCTTTTTAGCTCGGCTAAGTGTTTAAGGATATATAAGTTTTCTTCATAGGTTTTTCCAAAACCAATACCAGGGTCGAGGATGATTTTGTCATTGGGAATACCGGCGGTCGTGGCGAGGGTCAGGCAGGTTTGGAGGTCGGATATGACGATGGAAATTAAATCCTGATTTGATTTTAGTGGCACCTCTGCTGCCGACTTCCGGTTGTGCATCAGGCAACAGGGGATACCGGCTTCGGCGATTACCTTTGCCATAACCCTATCATACTTAAGCCCCCAGATATCATTTACCATATCTATCCCGGCTTCAATTCCGGCTTTTGCTACAGCCGATTTGTAAGTATCGAGGGATATGGGAATATCAAAGTTGGCTTTTATCAATTCGATAACGGGCGTTACTCTTTCGATTTCCTCATCATCACTGATTTTTTCATGACCGGGGCGGGTTGATTCGCCACCAATATCAATGATATCGCAACCCTCTTCGATCATTTCTTCAACCCTTTTGAGGATAAGGTTTTTTTCCTGATACAAACCACCATCCGAAAAAGAATCCGGGGTAATATTAAGGATTCCCATAATATATGTGTGGATACTAGTATCAAATTCCCGGTTTCCGATTTTCATTAGCTGTATCCTTTGCATGAGATTGCGGGTCAAGCCCGCAATGACAGTGCTTTGTCATTGTATATTTAATTGCATCGATGGAGTATTGTCATTGTATGTTTAATCGCAACAATGGAGTGTTGTCATTGTATGTTTAATCGCAACAATGGAGTGTTGTCATTGCGGGCTTGACCCGCAATCTCACTTCACCATCTGAAAAAAAGTATTCTGTAGCCTCTCATTATCAACGAAGTCACCTTTGATAACAGTTGTTACCGTTTGGCTTCCCGGCTTTTTTACCCCCCGCATGGTCATACATAGATGTTCGGCTTCTATCATCACCATTACCCCTTTGGGTTTTAGGTGGAGCATAACCGCATCGGCGATTTGGTGGGTCAGTTGTTCTTGTAATTGCGGACGGCGGGCAAAGGTTTCAACTGTCCGTGCCAGCTTTGATAAACCAACTACCTGCCCATCAGGAATGTAAGCAACATGAGCTTTTCCGAAAAAGGGCATCAGATGATGTTCGCAAGTCGAATAAAAAACGATGTCTTTCTCAACAATCATTTCATTATTTTCGACCACGAAGGTTTTGGTTAGATGCAACTTAGCATCATCATCCATTCCCGCAAAGATTTCTTCATACATCCGGGCAATCCGACCGGGGGTTTCCCTAAGTCCCTCGCGGTTGATATCTTCGCCGATACCTTCTAGTAAAAGTTTTATAGCACTTTCGATTTTATTTTTGTCTATCATTCTTTTTCCTCAAGATGCACTTTTTTATACCGTCCAATATTGTCAGTGAACCAAAAGCGACAATAATCCCATCTTTTCCGGCTAATAATGATGCCAGCTCATATGCTTCATGAATACTGTCGGCAGATGTCACCTGCGGATGTTGTTTTGCCGCTTCCAAAGCTAACTCATAACTGGTAAGGGCACGTGGGTCGGGTGGGGTGACAGTGATGATAGATTCTGCCAAATCATATGTGTTTGCAATTATTCCGGCATAATCTTTGTCCCGCAGTATCCCCATTATATAAATGATTCGCTTATTTGTAAAATACATTTTTAATGATGTTGCCAGTGAAAGGGCGGCAACGGTATTGTGAGCACCATCGATTATAACGGTGGGTTTGGAATTTATCATTTGGAACCGCCCCTGCCATACCGTTTCCCGTAGACCTTTACGGAGTTGCTTTTCATTAACATTGAAACCAAATTCGGTTAGGAGATATATCGTATCTAATGCGAGAATAGCATTGGATATTTGATACTCTCCTGCCATACTTATTTCCAAATCAGGTTTTTTCCCATAATTAAAACGTTGGCGGAAAGTTAAATTTTTGTAGTCCGGTTTTTCAACGTGGATACGGCTGATATGTTCAAATGGAGATTTTTGCAAGCTAATGCCAAGCTCTTTGCTTTTAGAGGTGAAAACTTTAAATACATGCTCGCGTTGGTTAGCACTGATGACTTTTGCTCCCTGCTTAATAATACCCGCTTTATGGGAAGCGATTTCGGTATATGTCCTGCCAAGAAACTCCGCATGGTCGATATCAATCGGGGTGAGTACAGCGACCAATGTATTTTTTATTATGTTAGTCGAGTCAAAAGTGCCACCCATGCCGGTTTCGAGGACAACTATATCACATTTTTTTTCCACAAAATACAAAAATGACAAGGCGGTATCAATCTCAAAAGCGGTCGGATGTGCGAAACCGTCTGCGATCATACTATCTGCAACCTGCTTGATTATGGCAAGATAATGGCAGAAATCTGCTTTGCTGATGATACGGTTGTTTATTTGGAAGCGTTCATGATACTCAGAAATCGCCGGGGAAAAAAAGCGTCCGGTGCGGTAACCCGCTGCTTTTAATATCGTTGAGATGAAGCTTAGGACAGAGCCTTTGCCATTGGTGCCGGCGATGTGGACGAATTTTAACTCATCCTGGGGATTGTTTAGGCGCTCACAAAGCTCACTAATCACCGCCAAACCGGGATTAATGCCGTGTTTTTTAACTATGTCAATGTATTCCATTGCTTCTTTGTATGTCATAAGTTTTCTTTCATAGCTTGAATATGTGCTAATGGATTGTCCATAATATTAAAGAAATAAGTTCATAGTCTTTATTTGCGTGGTGCGATTTAAGCGCACATATGGGAGTTCCATGAAAATCTTTATCCGCGATTTTATTAAATGTGGCATCACCGGGTGGTGTTTGGAAATTTGCTTTACGGCGCTTGATTCGTTAAGGCGGCGCGATATGAAACTGATGGGGCATACGTCGCTTTGGATGTTCCCGATTTATGCGGGTGCGGTATTTCTAAAGCCATTATTTTGGATATTAAAGGGTAAACCGGTGATTTTGCGCGGTTTGATTTATGCCACCCTTATCATGGTCGGTGAATATATCGCTGGTTGTCTTTTAAGTAAAAATAAAAAATGTCCATGGGATTACACTCGTTCAAACTGGCATATCAAAAAGGTGGTGCGTCTGGATTATCTGCTTAACTGGGTTTTCGCCGGGTTGTTTTTTGAGTGGTTACTTACCAAGAAATAGTATACTAAATCATTTCATTAATTGCAAACTTGTGGTATAATACTGTAGGGTGGGGGCTTGCCCCCGCCGATAATACCCAAATCATGATAAACAAGAGAGGCAGGTTTTTATGAGACACCTTATGAGCCCACTGGATTTCACGGTGGATGAATTAAATAATTTGTTTGACCTAGCTAATGATATCGAAATTAATTTAGACAAATATAAAAATGCCTGCACCGGAAAAATACTGGCGACCTGTTTCTATGAGCCAAGTACCCGCACCCGCCTAAGCTTTGAATCAGCGATGATGCAAATGGGAGGAAATGTACTTGGCTTTTCTGATGCCGGATCGTCTTCTGCTTCCAAGGGTGAAAGTGTCGCCGATACAATCCGGATGATTTCATGTTATGCCGATATCTGCGCAATGCGCCACCACAAAGAAGGAGCGCCGATGGTAGCCGCCGGGAAGTCACAGATTCCGGTCATCAATGCCGGTGATGGCGGACACCAGCACCCGACCCAAACCCTGACTGATCTGCTCACCATCCGCACATTAAAAGGACGGTTAAACAATTTTACCATCGGTTTATGCGGTGATTTGAAGTTCGGACGGACAGTCCATTCATTAATACATGCCCTCGAACGATATGAGGGGATAAATTTCATCTTTATTTCCCCCGAAGAGTTACGTGTCCCCGATTACATAACCGAAAGCCTTAAGAAGAATAACATCCCTTACGAAGAAGTAATCCGCTTAGATGATGTGATGCCCGGTCTCGATATTTTATACATGACCAGAGTCCAGAAGGAGCGGTTTTTTAATGAAGAAGATTACGTCCGTTTGAAGGATTTTTATGTGCTTGACCGGGAAAAAATGAACAAAGCCAAGGCAGATACGCTCGTGCTCCATCCCCTGCCACGGGTCAATGAAATCGCCGTTGACATCGACGATGACCCCCGTGCCGCTTACTTTAAGCAAGTCCAGTTTGGCGTATATGTCCGGATGGCGTTGATACTAAAACTATTAGAAATTGTCATTTAAGGAGGAAAAAATGCTAAGTGTCGGAAGAATACATGAAGGTTTCGTCTTAGACCATATCAAAGCCGGTCAAAGCCTTGCGATTTATCATATGCTTAAGCTTGATAAAGATGAAAAAACGGTTGCGATGATAATGCACGTACCCAGCTCAAAAATGGGTAAAAAGGATATTCTAAAAGTCGAGTGTAATGTTGATGATTTAAATCTTGATGTGCTTGCCTTTATCGACCATACGATAACAGTGAATGTCATAAAAAATGAGGAAATTATTAATAAAAAGGCTTTAATCCTCCCACAGGAGATAACGGGTATCATCAATTGCAAGAATCCCCGCTGTATTACCTCGATTGAACAGGGACTTCCCCATGTTTTTGTCCTCGCGGATAAAGATGCCCAGGTTTACCGTTGTAAATATTGTGAGGAAAAACACGACCGGAGGTAGAATCGTCTGCTAAAGCAGCCGGCAAAAAAAATACTTGACAGCCTTATATTTACGTGTTATTCTCATATAGCGTGTTGTTACGCGCAAGAAGCAGAGTATCCACTCTCACCCTGTAGCCAAAGTAGTTTGTGCTCACAGGCGTCCGGATTTCCGATTAATGTGATTTTTGTGGATAGTTATGCTGTCCACTTTTTTTATGTGCAGAGCCAAATGGGAGGGTAAACTTATTAACGATTTATTTATCAACGAACAAATCAGGGACAAAGAAGTACGTGTCATTAGCGCCCAAAATGATCAATTAGGCGTAATGTCTATACAAGAAGCCATGCGGTTGGCGGAGGAAGCCGGTTTAGACCTTGTCAAAATCGCGCCCACAGCCCAGCCACCGGTATGCAGAATCGTTGATTACGGCAAGTTCAAATACGAACAAGGCCGGAAAGAAAAAGAAGCAAGGAAGAAGCAAAAAACCGTGGAGATAAAGGAAATACGCCTTACTCCCAATATTGATGTCCATGACCTTAATACCAAACGCAATAAAGCCCGCCAATTTATTTCAAAGGGTGACCGCGTCAAAATAACCTTACGTTTCCGTGGCCGGGAAATGGCACACATGATGAAAAGTAAGTACATCTTGGACGAATTTGCGGAACATCTTGCTGATATCGCCAATGTCGAAAAACCACCCAAGATTGAGGGGCGGACACTGACAATAATATTGTGCGAAAAAAAGTAAAACAAGCAATTACAACATGAAGAAAATTTCTAAGTCAGTAAAGTACACTGACTAAAAAAATCTAAAGCTTCATGCAAAACAAGGAGGAGCAAAAAATGCCTAAAATGAAAACAAACCGGTCTGCCGCCAAACGCTTCAAAATGACTGGCACCGGTAAGCTTAAAAGAAGTAAAGCTTATAAGAGCCATATCTTGACTAAGAAATCGGCGAAAAGAAAGAGAAACCTTAGACGTCCGGCAATGACTGATGATTCGAACATCAAGAACATGCTGAAAATTTTACCTTATCTCAAATAAGGGTAAGGAATTGAAAGATAATCTTTCAATTGTAATTAGTTAAGAATCGGTCTAATAAGAAGGAGAATATATTATGGCAAGAGTTAAAGGCGGTAAAAGCGCCAAGAAAAAACACAATCGAGTATTAAAACTGGCAAAAGGTTATCGTGGTGCCAGAAGTAAACAATATCGGGTAGCAAAACAATCTGTAATGCGTGCCTTGGCAACAGCATACTCAGGTCGCAAAGAACGTAAACGTCAATTCAGGCAATTATGGATTATCCGTATCAACGCGGCTTGCCGTATGAATGGAATGTCCTACAATAAATTCATGTTCGGCTTAAAACAAGCCGAAGTCGATATCAACCGCAAAATGCTGGCTGACCTGGCCATCAATGATGCCGAAGGTTTCGCTTCATTAGTCGAGTTGGCAAAAGAAAAAATCGCATAGAAAAATCCATCCCCGCGAGGGACAAATCTCTCGCGGGGGATTCTTGACAAAAAAACAATGTTATTGTATATTTATGTTTGGAATTAACTCATCGGGGTGTAGCGCAGGTGGTAGCGCGCTACTTTAGGGAAGTAGAGGCCGCAGGTTCAAGTCCTGTCACTCCGAGTTGAAGAAAAGCCAGTGTTTACAAGGGTTTCAGCCATTACAAAAACCGCTCTATAATGTACCCTATAGAATGGACACATAAGTTTTTAAAATCCTATGAAATGGGCAAAAGGGTTTTGAAATCCCATGAATCGGACATACAGATTTTCAAAATCTCTTAAATCAGGTAAAAACTGATT
>Ga0209737_10000551_pt1 | contig 30093 bp, 20 predicted proteins | sample TergutCu122P3_FD_187284 | JGI IMG/M metagenome (GOLD analysis project Ga0209737, IMG submission 187284) | Cubitermes ugandensis P3 segment gut microbial communities from Kakamega Forest, Kenya - Cu122 P3 (SPAdes) (version 2) | ecosystem: Host-associated > Arthropoda: Insects > Digestive system... | reverse complement strand
AAATACCCTGCTCCTTTGCCCTTTCCAAAGCTGTATATTTATGACGAACCGGACCTAGAAGCATTAAGATTATATTATCCAGTTTGTCACTTCTTGAAAGAGTAGCAGAAACCCCATATACAAATCTCGCCCTCACCCTCTGTAATACCGCCTGTGCTGTTGCAGAAGCCGCATGATGGCACTCATCCATGATAACCATACCGTATGAACCAAGTCTTTCATGGAATTTCCCACCGCTATACAAAGAACCGATTAACGCAATATCAATTATACCGGTCGTTTTATCTCTTCCCCCATGCAAAGTTCCGATTACGCTCAAACGCTTTTTGACTTTACCGGTTTTAGTCTTATATTCCGGTGGTTCTTCATCAATATTCAGGAATTTATTAATTTCGTCTTCCCACTGCGTAAGAAGTTCCACCTTATCGACTATTATCAAAGTGTTTACTTTTCGCTGTGATATTAGATAGTTACATACCGCTGTCTTGCCAAAAGCTGTGGCAGCATTCAAAATTCCTGTTTCATATGTCAGCAACTGTTGCACTGCCAAATCCTGATTAAATTTCAAATTTTCCGTAAATGAAACACGGATTCGACGTCCTCTTTCACGTTCATCTTCCACTTCATAGCACATTCCAGCTTTCTTGCATTCATTGATTATATTGTCGAGCAACCCTCGCGGAAGTTTTATATAGCCGTCAATGTCTATACCCATGTATATAGTGCTGAAATTATTGTAATTCGAATAACCAAGACGCTTATTTTCATAGTATTTAGGATTATCAATGGTTGCCAAGCAACGAATCTGATTTTGCAAACGTGGCGCCAAATTGAGTGTATCTATGTATACACCATCAGCAAGAACAATATGCAGAGCACCTGTTACATCTGATGGAATGAATCTATCATTGCGTTTCCATGGTTTGGGGCGATTTACATAACCATCGCCAGTATTATATATATGTTTCCCAAACAAATCTTCTTGCCATTCTATAATACAAGATTTCACTTTATCCAAGGTTAGTTTTTGTGTTTTAAATAATTTATCCCATTGATTCGGGTATGCATTCCAGTTTTCATCTACAAAGGCACTATTTCCATTTTTTAATGCTTTACCTTGTAACGGTAGGGCAATAAGGTTTCCTAGATAGTCTGACATATCTTGCGATGGATACATCCGGTCGTAAAATCGGAATGTTTTCAAATTGATTGTTGATGCTCCTTTGTCAAGTAGCAAAAGACTAAAGTTCCTTGCAATGGACGCAGAAATTGCTTTATGAAAGAATATCCATACATGGGCTCCCTTACCTGAGCGCGACCTTTCTACAAGTGCATCAATTCCATTTTCCTTACATATTAATCGAAGAGCATCTACTTCATCATGCCACTCATCATCAGTATTGGCATAATCATTTTCTCTTGCCCCTTCTTGATGATTATCAAAGTCAAATACCAAAAATCGGCATGTTCCATCCGGAAGCAATGGGTACGTGCCGATTACATCAGTGCTATCTTCACGATAACCTATTAAGTGGTTTACGATAGTTTCTTCATTTAGTTTTATAAAGTTTTTATGTACACAATCTTTTTCGCATTTTTTTATTATTCCCTTTAGGATTGGGCATTTTGAGTCATCCCAACGGTTGGCGCATTGTGGATAATAACCGCCATTTTTTGCGCGTTTTGCATAAACATCCTCACGTCCCCAAAACATCGCATAAAATCTTCTCGCCAGTTTCTTATCAATGAATTGTTCCTGTATTCGCGAACCTTGGTCTGGGTCGTAATCCTCTTCCTGCATGATTGAATCATTAAAAACCTCGCTAACAGCACAAGGTATCTCTGATTTTTTCAATAATTCCCTAAGCTCATTGTTTTCTTTGTAAAGTTTTCTGACTAATTTTCGAAGAGAATCCAGTGTGTGAATACCAAAACTCATATACCTCGCCTCTTATCTATTCATCATTTATAATTTCTAAACCATTATAACAGATAAATCACATCAAAACTATTTATTGCGTTTTGATGGTTTTATTTTCATTGCCAGAAGAGCCGATTTTGTATAAGGTATTATTAAAAAGAAAATTTATTTGGAGAATGTATGGTACGATTTCAAGCACGAGTCATATATCGAGCTTGCCAGAAGCTGGTGCGAAGATAATGATATTCCTTATGAGAATGGTTCTTAATTTTTCTGTCACTTTCGTCAATCCATAACTCCTAATGTCCTTGAAGGATATTCTTCCAATCAGCCTTATTATATAACACCCGCATTATGTATACAATATCACTATCTTCCAGATATATATAGAAAATATTGTAATTATCAAAATATGCTATTCTGAAACCGAGCTCACCTAGAAGCTCGTCCGAAACTATAGGATTTGCTTTCGGAAAAAGCTCCAATTTATCAACAATATCAGTAATACCATCAATGATTCGGGTAGCTGCTTGAGGATTGCAAAGATCAACTTGAATATAGTACTCAATATCGACTAAATCGTATTCCGCCGGTTCAGAATAAATAGAATCAGCCATTTTTAGATCTCCTCTTTTTTATTCTGTCTTTTACCTCTTGATTAGTACTGGTTCTTCCTTCTTGTACAGCTCGGAAACCTTCACCCAGAAGCCTGTATAGTTCTAACCTGGCTGTTTCTTTATTATCAATTTTTACTTGCGGTTTTGTTGCTGCCATATTCAACTCCCTTTCTTGATAATAGTATATCACAATTTGCGAGTAAAAAATACACTTTTTCAAAAATATATTAGTTAATAATAGTATGATTTTCCACCCCATCCACCAAATCCAAATACTCCTGCACCGTCCCCTCCATCACCATCTCCGCATACTCCCCTCACATAAACACAAGGACATAAGCACCGCTTCCCGGCAATGACTACATCCTTTATCCTCACTACCAACCCCCACACTCAAACACGCATTTTATCCGACACTCATTCTCATTACCATATGTACGGTACTCTTGCTAATTCCAAATTGTTTCGCGGTCTGACGGACAGTTGCATTATGATCAATAATATAATTGGCGATGTTGATGGCTCGCTCTTCAATATAATCCTTCAAAAAGTCCCTCGTCATACGTTTTTTACATTCTATGACAGGGGTGGGGGGATTATGCGTGGAAGTGGGGTTGGCAGGCTTTGCTATTATAATTCATCTAAACAAAGCATCAACTATTTCCGGAAAGAAAAATGTATTATCACGCCTATTTAACAATCGGAAATTTCCACCGTCGTCCCACCAGAAGCATGCAATGCCACCGAGGCTCTTGGCGTATTCCGAATAATAAGCAGCGTGTTCCGCCCGATACTCGGTATTATTTCTATTGATGGAGCCGAATTCACCCATGATTACAGGGAAACCATTACTGACAAATATATTGTGGGCACGGTCGATTGGTTCACGTACACGACTGGTATCGTTATTGTTGGTTGCACTGAATATCTTAACTACCGAAGATGCATTTTCGTCAAGCGCAAAATGATAAGGCTCGTATGCGTGAATAGAAGCAATTAATCTATCCTTGACAGTGTCATTAGGCATAATCAGGTTGTTCATCGCGATAGGTGTCGCGGAAGCCGCATATGTGCATATCAATAATATTCTATTGGCGTTATTGCCACCGGATGCCCTGACAGTATCAACGAAATCTTGATGAAGTTTATTTAAGTTTTCACGTTCTTCCGGTGTTCCGCCATTCCATTCGCCAGCAGTGCCTTTTGTCCGTGGCTCATTTAATCCTTCATATACTAAGCGATGATCATAATCTTTAAATTCGTCGCATATTTGTTCCCATATCCTGGTAAATGCCTTGCTTGTTTCATCGTAATCAGCATCATATAATTTAAATATAGCTTCATCATGATGCGTATTTAAGATTACATACAAACCTCTGTTATACGCATAATCAACAACTGTTCTTACTCTTGCCATCCATGTTTCATTTATATTATAGTCTTCGTCACAAGCTTTGTGCCATGTTACGGGTACTCGCACGGCGTTAAAACCCGCCGCCTGAATTGTATCAATAGTGGCTTGGGTTGTAAGGGGATTACCCCATGTCCTTTCAAGCTCAGTAATGGTTGAGTTATTAATATTCGTAGATGCTGTCCAAGCATCAAGTGTGTTTCCAAGATTCCAACCCACTGTTATATCATCAACAAGCTGTCTTGCCGTTATGCCGAGAACCGGTACAAAGTCATCTGCCAGAGGTTCGGCAAAAAAGGCTTCCGGATTATCCTCCAGCGTAATCGAAGCCTCTCCATCGATAGGTTCAGGTAAAGCTTTGGCGATTGCCACTTCCGCTTCTTCTATTGTCGCAAAAGAAGTTACATTACGTTGCACGCCTTGAAAAGAAGCTTCGTTTTCATTTCTACCTGTTGCATAATCAGCAATGAAGAAATTTCCATTATATTCAACATTGATTGAGTGCCATACCCATTGTACTGCCTCTGGGTCGCTATCGGGTAAACCATTGAAAAATATAAGCATATTATAACTATTGGGCACTGATGTGGAGGACATTCTAAATGAATACCAACCATTCTCTTCCTTATTTAAGCTTTTGGCTACATCAAACCAACCGCTCCAAGATAAATCGCCCCACATAATTGTAGGATTAGCGCCAATTTCGCCATATGTATCATAAAAATATATTTTGTTTGGGTCGGGTTCCCAATCAGTTACATCATTGCTTCCTGTATCTTTAGCTTCCGGGGTTGCCATATCATCAGCACCTTCTGTAATAGTATCACCGCTGTTTTCAATTTCCGGTTGCGCGGTATTTTTGCAAGCTGAAAGAGAGAATAATAAACATAAAATAATGGAACAAGCAACTATTTTTTTCATCACATAAACTCCTTGTATAGAATTTTCTTAACCTATTAATACATCGCCACTGGGTCTTTTGCAAGTATAACATACAACGGACTGCTTCTGCAATGCTTTTGACCATGGCATCATTAATATCTTATCAATGCCAAAAATAAATATTGTATTTTTTGCCAATTCATAGTAAAATGTAAAACATGAAAACAATTTTTATCGTTGATGACAATAATACTAATCTTTTGATGGCAAAAGAGGCACTGGATGGTGTATACCGGGCATTGGCTGTGCCGTCTGCATTAAAAATGTTTGCGTTGATGGCCAAAGTCATGCCAGATTTGATTTTGCTTGATATGGAAATGCCGGAAATGGACGGTTATACCGCTTTGACCAAACTGAAAGGAAATGAACGGACTGCAAGGATTCCGGTTATTTTCTTGACCGCATATACTAATGATTTACTTGCATCCCAAGCCCTTGAAGCCGGTGCTGTAGATTTTATCACCAAACCATTTCTTAAACCTACCTTATTAAATCATGTTTCAACCCAGCTACGGGTTGCCGAACTCGAAGACGCAATTGATGCCATCCATGACCGTTTAAGTAACGGTTATATCAGACCTGCCCTCGATATTGCTACCGAAGTCCGCAGGGAACGCCTTTTATGGACAGACAAAACCTAACCTTATTAACCGACCTTTACGAACTAACCATGATGCAAGGTTATTTCCGTCACAAAGACCGTAATGAAACGGTCATTTTTGATATGTTCTACCGGAGCAATCCTTGCAATGGCGGATATGCAATAATGGCCGGTCTTGAGCAATTGATAAATTTTATCAAAGAGCTTCATTTTGCCCCTACCGACCTTGATTATTTGAAAAGTCTCGGAATGTTCCGGGATGATTTTCTTGAATATTTGCGAGATTTCCATTTTTCCGGCGATATTTATGCGATTCCCGAAGGGACGGTTGTATTTCCCCGCGAGCCACTTATCAAGGTTATCGCCCCAATCATGGAAGCGCAGATAATCGAGACTGCGATTCTCAATATTATCAACCACCAAAGTCTGATTGCGACCAAAGCTTCCCGTGTCTGTTATGCGGCAAAAGGTGATAATATCCTCGAATTTGGTTTACGCCGGGCGCAAGGACCCGATGCCGGGATTTATGGCGCAAGGGCGGCGATGATTGGTGGTTGCGTTGGCACATCCAATGTGTTGTGCGGTCAACTTTTTGATGTCCCGATCCGCGGAACCCACGCCCATAGTTGGGTGATGAGTTTCCCCGATGAATATACTGCATTTAAAACTTATGCCGAAATGTACCCCAATGCCTGTATCTTGCTGGTTGACACCTATGATACGATAAAAAACGGCGTCCCCAATGCCATCCGCGTTTTTACTGAAATGCGGACTGCCGGTTATGAACTCAAAAGCTACGGCATCCGCTTGGATAGCGGTGACCTTGCTTATCTTTCCAAAAAAGCACGGCAGATGCTGGATGCCGCCGGATTTACCAATGCCATTATCTCGGCATCAAATGACCTTGACGAATTTTTAATCGAAAGCCTTAAGGCACAAGGGGCAATGATTACCACCTGGGGTGTCGGCACCCACCTGATTACTTCCAAAGACGACCCCGCTTTTGGTGGAGTTTACAAGCTTGCTGCCATCAGGGGAGCCGATGGCGAGTTTGTCCCCAAGATAAAGCTTTCAGAAAACTCGGATAAAATAACCAACCCAGGCAACAAAAAAGTTCTCCGTGTATATGAAAAAGAAAGTGGCAAAATCAAGGCTGATTTAATTTGCTTAGTCCATGAAAAATATAACGAAAAAGAACCCCTCAAACTTTTTGACCCGAATGAGCCATGGAAAAAAACCATCCTTGCCGGTGACCGTTATACCTTACGCGAGCTGATGGTGCCAGTGTTCAAAAATGGTGTTTGTGTTTATGAATCGCCACCAGTTATGGCAATACGCGAATACTGCCAAAACGAGCTTCAGACTTTGTGGGACGAAACCAGACGTTTTGTCAATCCCCACAAAGTCTATGTCGATCTGTCACAAGAACTTTATGACACCAAAATGAAGCTATTAAGTGAAATGACCTAATAATGCGGTTAGCCTTTCAGTATATTCGCCATTTCAGTCGCTTTACTAATATCGCCATCAATTTGCAATTTGCCGGTCGTGAAGGCAACTACGGAGTTTAATTTTCCGTTTATCATTTTGATGAAATTCGCGGAAGTAATCTTCAAATTCGCTTGGCGGTCAAGATATTCATAAGGTTCAATTGTCAATTTACCCTCTTTTACCTCGACATAAAATGCCTTTTCCAAATCAGTAAGGGTAATCTGGACAGCCAAAAAACCTTCGTAACTGCCTTCCTTATATGATGATGCCTTTTCCCGTACTTCATTTACTACATTTTCTAACGTCATTTTTGTTTCCTCCTTAATTAGAACCGTTGCGATTGTTTTTTCATCGTACTGCGTAGAAATAATTTCCCCATCAGCTATCCGTGAATAAGCACCATACGGCTTTCCATTATAACAAAATATGCCGGTTAAATTACTATATTCACGAACGACCGGATTTTCAATGCCAAAATCTATATTTAACGTCTTGTATGGAGCATTAAACTCCTGCAAGATATAATCATCTTTGGTATGCTCCGTTAAGACCTTTTCCCAATCCACTGGTGACAAGTTCCGCCCGGCAAAAAAACCTTTTGCCCCGTATGAATCACAAGGTTTGATAATCCATTTTTCCCGATTTTCACGGACTTTATTTACAGCCAGATTTTCATCGGTCAGGGAAAAAGTCGCCGGAAAGTGTTTGGATAAAAACTTGCTTTCACCCGCTGTCAATATCTCTTTTGTTTTATCATGAAAAAGGATAAAAAACAAGCGTTTATTGTGGACAATCTGCGTTGCGAAATCACCAACCAGGCAAACTGCCCGGTCCTTAACCGCTTTGATGAAGTCCCCCACTTCATCGTATTTATTCATTATATCGCTCGTCACAGCCCGCCGGTAAATCGCATCTACCACCATCCCACTAGGTGTTCTAAGAACCAAACCATCGTATTTCAAATCACGGATGTCACAAATCTCAGCTTCAAAACCTTTGTGGATAAATGCCTTTTTAAATACTTCAAATTCCGACACATAACCGACATCAAGAAAATCAATAATCGCCACCCGTGGTTTTTTTCTCTTCTTGCAATGAGCCTTATAAACCAGCAAAAATTCTTCGACCCAGGATTCAAAATATTCAAAGCGCTGATATTCTTTGTCTTCCATAAAAGTCTGGAAAGCGCTGTTGTGAGCAAGAAATTCACCGAGCAGGCGGTCTTCATTCATTCCACTTGACCCGTCGGTATTTATTTCACACATTTTTATCGTGCCGTTTTCTTCATTAAGGAAAAAATCAATCCGCGCAACCGGAATCCAAGCATTACGTTTCTTCGAAGCGAGTATCAGCTCATTAAGTTTCGGTTCAAAGCCAAACATTTCGCGATACGATTGATCCACGAAATAATGGTCAATTACTTTATCAAAAATCTTATATAACTTCTTAATAAATCTACGGATTTCAGTGTAGCGTAACTCTGTAAGCACCTTTGGCAGCGCCAGTGTCCTGACGAAATTACCCTTATATTGCAAGTCATTTTCCCTGATTAATGTGTTAATATGCAAAAAATCAGTTGTGCTTTTTTCGCGGTTTTTTTCGATAATATCTAGGATGTCTGCTTCGTAGCTCATGATGCTCAGCCTTTCTGTAATGACGATACTTGTCATTGCGGGCTCCGACCCGCAATCTCATTATATCATACTGGATACATAGCTACAATCAAAGATTATCTTTTAAATATTCATTAAAATATGGTAGGGTAAATTCTACCTCTCCACGCCGTCCAGCAGATATTACTCCGGCATCAATTAGTCTTTTCCTGTATGCTTGTACTAAATTACTACTGGCTTTAATCCTGCTCTTTATATCTGTAATACGGCTTTTATTCCCATCTTTTGCCATCGCTTTTATGAAACTTATATCTTTATCTGATAAAACTTTAATAACAGGTTCATAAACATTTTCTATCAGATCGCGTTTTGCATTTGAATTTGCCAGTTTGATATGTTCATCAGATATGTGAAATGAGCTTCCGGCATACTCTAGTAAATAGTAGCCGATCAGTTGTAAAAGATATGGATATCCTCTTGTCATTTCCGTTACCAGCTCTAAGTTTTTACTGGATATTTCCTTCCCAAGCTCATTAAACACTTTTGCGAAATATATGTTTACAATATTTAATGAAAGAGGTTCCAAATATATTTTTTTGGCACGATTAAAAAAGGTTAATACTTCGTCATTAAGAATTGCCGAAATTGCATGGGGAAGACCCGCCATGGCAATAATTATATTTTTATTCTCGCCAACAAAATGCTGATACGCTGTTGTAAGTAAACGTAAAGCTGCTCCATGTGCTTGTATTTCGTCAATAAGAATAACTACCCCTTTATTGTGTTTTTCCAGCTCATCAAGCAACAAGGATAGTTTATTTTGGAAACTAAGCTGCTTATCAAGCTCCTCAGAAAATGTCAAACCAAAAGAAAAGCCAAGTATCCCAGCTGACACACCCTTCACTTTTGACTTTTCCTTCATTAATTTACTTCCCTTAAGTTGAATAGCACCTATAATATCATCGAGGACTGTATTTGTCGCTGTTGCCCGGGCAACTATAAATCCTAATTCTTCGGCATGGTCTGAAAATTCCAGCAATAATGCTGTTTTACCCATCCCCCTTTGTCCGATTACCAAAGTCGAACGATTAGGATGTCCAACCGGTTGCATAAGACCATTTCTAAAAGCTTTAATGATATCTTCCCTTCCAATAAGCGTGGCTGGACGATTGCCAAATGCGGGCAAAAAGATCGTTCTTGTGCTCATATTATTACCTCCAACTAATATTAGCTAATATTAACTAATATCTTCTAATATTAACTAATATTATATAATATACATTTATTGAATGCAATGGAAAGGTGGAATTTTACTAGAATAATCATTCTTATGATTTGTGGCATTTATTTTAGCTACAACTTCTATTGACGAATTTCAATTGATAGGTCTTTATAATCTTGGCACTTTAACATTCTTTTCCTGTCAAAACGTTGACTTTGAGATTTTTTTACTGTAAAATATTGGTAATTTAAGAGAATGTACTATAAGCTTTATAGATGAAATAATGGGAGGTTTTATTGGGGTACAAAAGCGAAAAATTGTGGATATTGCTAGAAAAGAAAGCAGTTGAATCCGATAACGATAAACCAGAGGATAAAAAGATTGCACCTGAATTTATTACGGGTGTTGATAAAGTTTGCGTTTATGCAATCAATCGAGCAAAAGCAATAAGAGACACATTCCCTGCATATACGTTACACGATGAAATACATATATGTAATGTATTGCGATTAATGGAAAATCTTCTAGGTTCTCGTATCAATGATTTGACACGCGATGAAACCTCTATGTTGATTTTGTCTGCTTGTTGTCATGATATAGGAATGAGCTATAACGAAGACGATAAAAATGAGGTGTTGAGTAACCGCGAAAGATTGGATAAGTATTTAGAAACACATCCGGCTGAATATGTAAAAGCATATGAAAACAGTACTGATGAACCCCTTTTATCCAACGCAATGCTCCAAAACTATTTTCGTTGTATTCATCATGAACGTGTTCAAGACTTATTATATGACATTGAATGGCCAACAATTCTGAATGGGAGTGTTGACAGAGAGGATTTGATAACAATATGTCAAAGCCATGGTGATGATGCTTCGAAATTAGCAAGAATGACTGCCACTCCTACAATTGACTTGCGTATGTGCGCGATTCTCTTAAGGCTTGCTGATATTTTGGACTTTGACACTACACGTGTACCTCGAAGCTTATATGATTATGAAAAAATAGCAACAACCACAAATTCAATCACATATAATGAATGGGAAAAGCACTATTCTTCAAATGGCTTTCACTTTAGCGTACCCGGTCGTCATCAGCCGTATCCCTTGCCGTTTTCAGCAAATTGCAAAAATATGCAAATCGAACACATTGTACAAACATTTTTAAATTGGATTGATTCAGAATTAGATGAGTGTGGAAAATTACTGTCACGCCATACCGGTAGGTGGAATGATTTAATATTACCTGAAAAGATCGAGCGTCGGATTATTGCTGAGGGATATGTATCGGGCGAATATCATCTTACCCTGGATCATGACCAAGTGCTTGATTTATTGGCTGGTCGTGATTTATATGGGGATCCTTCAGTATTTGTACGGGAATTATTGCAAAATGCCATAGATTCTGTTCGCACCCGACGTGAGCTTGATAAAAACCTTCCTAAGAATTGGAAGCCTCAAGTAAATATTCGCACATGGACAGATTCTGAAGGCTACCAGTGGTTTCGAATTGAAGATAATGGGATCGGCATGACTGAGGACACAATCCGTAATTATTTTTTGAAAATCGGTTGTTCCTATTATAATTCTAGTGAATTTAAGAAAGATAAAATCCGTTATAATGCAAATCCGGATTATATGCCCATTAGTCGTTTTGGCATAGGTATCTTGTCCTGTTTTATTGGTGGTGATCAAATAGAAGTAAGCACCAAAAGATTCAAGGACGATAAAGATGGTTATCCAGGGTATAGATTAAAGATGCAGGGAATGAACGGATATTTCTATTTAGCGGATTCTAGTAAAGGGCATCGCCCCGGTCCTATGAAAGGAGTTTTACCAGATGAGTGCCATCCATATCGCAACGAAGCAGGAACAATTATTGCGGTGAGAACAAATTTATATAAGGGTGGTACATACAGTGGTTTTAGGGAAATAGTTTCTAAGTATTTGCTTTATCCGCCAATTCCTGTTCATTATGCGGGACCGGATGGTGAATTTGATTTTATATGTGAGCATGATTTCATTGAAGCTATACATAATTTACCAGGGTCATCTAATGGTCAGTTTGAATTTGAGTTGACATCTGCGCAAATGAAAGTGTTGAATAATGAAATGCCTGGTATTGAGTGGGAAGAATATCCAAAAGCTATTGTTCATTGTGCTGTCTTTGACAGTTTTCTTCCGAGCAAATATTTAAACGGAGCAGTTGTATCCGCTTGGGCATCTGGATGCGCGAAAAATAGTGTTTCATTAAATATTGGGAATGAGACTATATCTCTACAAGTGAAAGTTGGGTTGAATTTTTCAATTAAAAAAAAAGAATTAGCACTAACGTTTGGTTATGACATTACGGACGAACTTGAACGTGAGAAAGAGTATCTCAAAAGTAAGATGAACAGATTTGATCAATATAACCTTGACTTTGATGAAATCGAGTGTGAAGATATTGATGATCTATATTGGGTAAATTTTTCGGATGTGCAATGGAAAAGCTATATGAAATCAAAATATAATTTGTCACCAGAAGAGCTGGATGTTTTACAAAAAGAAATGAAATATAAATACGGTGATAAAGAAAAACTCAATGCGCTTGAAAAGATAAGTAAACCTTATAGTTTTGTAGTTCATGATTTCGCTGATAATTGTTGGCTTTTCAAATTTTTTAGTATGGCTATTGCTAATCGAGTAATGGTTCATAACGGTATCATTGTTGATATGAAAGAAATGAGTGGTTATTTTAGACGGAATACATACAATTTAGCTTCGATAATTTTGCTTAAAGATAAATTTCGTCCGAATGTGGATATATCGCGCAACGGAATTAAAAGCTTAAATGTAGCAACTGCGATTTCACTTGCTTTATTAAGACAACAAATGATAAATAAAAACATTTATTTGCATTCAGCCATAATCGAAAATTATAATGAGCAATTTCGATTCTTTCCTTTATCAAGATGGATTGCGGAGTGGGATGGTATGGAGAGTGTAGGCAACTATTTGCGAATAGAAAAAGATAAAGATAGGAGTTTATCATTTGAAGAATTAGTAAGCGTTGTTCAGTCAGATAACACAATAATTTTCTCGTTGGTCAAAAACTCATTCTGGAAATACTCGCTACTCAGCAGCGATAGTGTTTTACGTTATTTATCAACAGCCCTTTTACAAAGGCATTTTAAATGCACGTACATTGATGGGGAAAAAATTCAGATTGAGTTAATAAGTAATAATGAAATACAACATATCGAGAATTTTCCGGCTATGTTTTTTATGGAGTTTTCTGGGAAGCACCAATCAAAATTTTTATCCAGATTGGTTTCTAAGCGTTTTTTCTGCAATATTAACCATGTGGTTTCTCGTTGGATTATCATTAATCAAGATGAGTTACGTGAACGTGTTCCCGGTATATTATTTGAGTTGATAAGAAATATAATTGAAGTGAGTACTCCTGAGGTAATTACTAATATAAGGGAATTGCTGGATAAAATCAGAGCCTTGCCAGGTAATCCTATTCCAGTTCCCGATGATATCTATTTATCTGAAGACGATTTTTATTAAATGAATGAGAAGATACTGAATAGTATGTGATGAGAAAGGTAAAGTGGAATAATGAAGGATAACTTATTTAATGATAAAATGAATAAAGCAAATCGAATTAAATCGCTACTATGGGGATTAGTAGTCATTGGTATGAGTTCTTTTTTGTTTCATTGTATTTATTATAGTAGTCTAGAAAATAATAAATTAATTATCCTTTCTATGCTTACAGCACTTTTTGCTATAGGAATTATGTTGACAATCATTCCGTTCAACATAAAAAATAAAACAACCCAGTTAATCTTAGTATTTATTTCAGGGGTTTTTATTACTTTAATAATTTACAATGAAGTATTGTTAGTTGGATTCGGGTTATTGCTTTGTGTGATACTTCTCATATTTATCTATCTATTTATTATCGAATTTTTCACCTCAATCATAACCTTTTTTCTCGGCGGAATATGTTTTATATTCCTTAGCTTTATTCCGATGAAGATGTTTCCGCAAATTGATTATTTAATAGGATATATTTTTGTTGTACTTTACATAATTATATACAAACTTCTTGGGCAACGCATGAATAAATACATAATAAGTAATATATTAGGCTTCAAAAAAATCCAATATGATGAAGAATATCTTCAACAGCACATGAATTGCATTTATTTATTAATTTTCATTTTATTAAATCTAAATATATTCTTTGTAAATCCTGATGATGAATGGATTATGTTTGGCACTTTTCTCAATAATAGTTTTATTACGGGAATAGCAATAATAAATATTAAGTGGAGTAAAATATTCCCAGCGATTTTTGGTGGAAGACAATAATGAACTGTAACAAAAATCTGAACATTCGGTTAATATATCCCTCAAAGGCTTTCTTATTTCATAAAAGTATGGTATGATTCCTTTATTACAGCATTTTGTTGTGGAAGGGTTTTGTGTCAATATGAAAAGTAAATATATTTTCTGGATAGCCATTTTCATATTGGTTTTCATTTTTGTCGGCTGTGGTGAAGCTCCTGAGCAAACCACGGGGCAGACGCAGGGTGAAAGTAATCCCCCGTCTTCTGCTCTGCCGACCGTCGAATCTACTATCGAATCCACCCCCGAACCGCAAGCCACTCCCAGCGAATCTACTTCTGAAGATACAAGCACCAATGAAACTGTTCCCGACCCTGTCCCAACACCTGAACCGGTCAAATTCTCTATACCCATGCCAAGTGCCGATGGGACAAATATCTTTGAAAATGAAAAAGTCCTCATTGATTATTCCAATTGTAATTTCGGATATATTATGGTCAATTTCCTTGAAGAAACAACCCGTGGTTTGATGGCACGCTTATCCCTGCCTGCCGGTGGTACCCACAATTTCCGTTTACGTTCCGGCGAGTTCGTTGTCATTCCGCTTACCCACGGCAACGGCAAGTACAAAATCGAAATATTCCAAAGTGCCGGTGGCAATGCTTATGCCGAGGTATTAAGCGAAACGATAAGTGTTGAGCTGATCGATGAATTTGCCGCCTTCCTCCGCCCCAATTATTATGTCAATTACCATGATGGTAATGAAGCCATCAAATACGCATGGGAAATGACCAAAGGTTTACCCGAGGAACTCGATAAAGTCGCGGCTGTATATACATACGTAATCGAAAATGTCAAATATGATATGGCTTTTGCCGAAAGTGTTTCTGGAGGCGGTCAAGGTGGTTATGTCCCTGATATCGACCGGGTCCTACGCGAGAATACCGGCATCTGCTTTGATTATGCCGTACTCATGACCGCAATGCTGAGAAGCCAAGGTGTCCCGACAAGATTGGTTTTTGGTTTCGTTGGGACTGTTTATCATGCTTGGATAAATGTTTATACCAAAGATTCCGGTTGGGTAAACGGTGTTATATTTTTTACTGGTTCGGAATGGGTATTGATGGATCCTACTTTTGCTTCGGCGCTACTTGATGACAATAATACCCTTGATCAATTTATCGGTGACGGAAGTAACTATGATGTAAGATTTACATTTTAAAATAAACCATTATACCATTTTGGGGGTAAACCATGAAAAGAAAAATTTTAGAAAACTCGTATATTTCAATGTTTTGCCGGGAGCTTCATATGTTGATTGAATCAGGTGCAGCCCCGGCGGAGAGTATTATGTTGCTCTCGGAATATGAATCAAGCGGAGCCGGAAAAGCACTAATGGCTGACATCTTGGCTTCCCTCGATGATGGGCTGGCGATGTCGGAAGCCCTCCGGAAAACGGAGTGTTTCCCCACCTACCTGGTTAACATGATTGCCTTGGGTGAAAAAACCGGGCGGATGACTTCAACCCTAAAAGCCCTCGCCGATTTTTATGACCGGCAGGACCGCATCGAAGTCTCCATCAAAAATGCCGTTTTTTATCCCTTGATAGTCCTAATTATGATGGTCGCAATCATGCTCATCCTCATCGTCCAAGTCCTGCCAATGTTTAACGAAACCTTTAACCGCATGGGTGTCCAACTGAATGCCCTTGCCGCCGGACTTATGCGTTTCGGTGCCGCCTTAAACGATATCTCGCTGATACTTGCAATTATTCTTGCCGCTTTAGTCATTTTTACCCTCGCTATCTGGACAATGCCAGTGGTTCGTCTCAGCTTATTTGGAACAATACGGAAAAAGTGGGGACATCGTGGCATCATGGGTGACCTCGCCACCGTCCGCTTCATGTCAGCCCTTGCGCTGACTACCGCCAGCGGGTTAGATACCGAAGATGCCGTACTCATGGCAACCAGTGTCAGCGGTGGGGCAAAACACGTTGACGAAAAACATAACGAATGCCTCAAACTATTAAATGACGGAAATACCCTCTTCGATTGCATTTACAAAACAGGGCTTATTTCCTCCCGCGACAACAAAATGCTGATGCTCGGTGCCCGTGGCGGGATGGCTGACGAAGTAATGGAACAAATCGTTGAGCGCAAAGAACGCCGCCTACAGGACAAAATCGACCGGACAATCGCCAAACTCGAACCCACCTTGGTCATAACATCATCTGTCCTAATCGGTATTGTATTATTATCAGTAATGTTACCACTAATGAGTATTATGACTTCAATTGGATGAGGAACCCCTATATGTTTAACCATGTATACAGAAAACCAATCCAACTTTCATACATCATCCCCATCCTTTTCACCCTGGGGATGATTGTGCTGGTTTTATACGGCTTATCCATAACCGGAAAATCCAGCCAAAGCGAAGGCACACACATCCTCGAAGAAAGCCTGTGGCGTGCCGTCATCACCTGCTACGCCATCGAAGGAAGTTATCCCAGCGACCTCACCCACCTAGAAGAAAACTACGGCATCTACATCGACCGCAACCGCTACCTAGTCCGCTACAGCATCTTCGCCAGCAACATAAAACCCGACATCGAAGTCATTTTAATAGAGTAAAGGATGATTAATATGAAACCAACCACCCGCCGAAAAACCGATGTAGTCATAGTCCTGCTTGTATTTTGCGTATTCGTAATGTCCGTCTTAACCGTCTTAAGCTTAAGCGGCACCAGCTACAAAAACATCATTTCCCTTACCAACAAAACCCAAGACGAACACATCGGCCTCTCCTTCATTTGGACCAAAGTAAAAAATAACGATGAAATCGGTCGTATATACCTTGCCAGCATCCACGACCAACCCGCTTTATGCATAGAATCAGAATTTGACGGATACACCTTCTACACCATGATATACCATTACGACGGCTGGTTGCACGAGGTTTTTTTCGAGAAAGGATTCACGCAAAAATTGGAAAGTGGATTCCCGCTCGTACGCGCCTCCACATTCCAACTTGAGGAGCTGGAAAAAGGCTTACTCCGCATCACCCTTGATGGCGAAACCCTACTACTCTCCCCCCGTGGAGGAACGACAATGTTTAAATAACCTGATATTAAAACAAGCCCATGAGTAAGGATGGTAAAAGACTCGCAGCCAGAATATTAACAGAAAGGAAAACAATGGAGAAACGCTCACGCTCAACCTTATTCCTAATGGAACAGATGATAGTCATCGTCGTGTTTGCTTTTTGTGCCGCCGTCTGCGTCAAACTGATCGGCGAAGCCCACGTCATCAGTACCAGGAATAACGACATCAAAAACGCCATCATAACCGTTGAAAGTGCTGCCGAATGCTTTAAGGCTTTCTCCGGTGATATGCCAAAAATAGCCGAGATTTTGGGTGGAACATATAATGAACAAACGGTTTTGACCGTTTATTACGATGATGAATGGCGGATATCAAACCAAGAAGAAGCAGTTTACATAATGTCGATTATCAACCACAATGACCCTGCCAAAAAACCACTCATAACTGCCGATATCCAAGTCCGCAGAACCACCGGAGACGACATATTAACCCTTACCGTCAGTGTAGTGGCAGGTGCAAACAGCACCAAAGGAGGGGCTGATGAATAAAAGCGGAAATACCTCTGGAGCCGGTATCGGTTTCGGAAGCGCATCAATCCTATTAGTATTTGCCGTCCTGAGCCTGACGATATTTTCGGTCATCACCTTAAATACCGCCATGATGGACAGGGCAAAAACCGATGTCTGGAAACAAGCCGTGACTGCTTATTATGATGCGGACACACTTGCTGAAAGTATAGTACTAGATATCCTAACCGCTGATGAAACTCCATCTACAATCCGTGGGATAGATATTGATACCGAGATTTCCGATGATACCGCTGGGAAAATATATAGTTTTTCCCTACCCGTATCCGAACAAAAAGAACTCCACGTAAAAATTGCCATTTTTGATGATTATTATGAAACACGGGAATGGCGTTTACGTGATGTTGGCAACTGGGTAATATTTGATGAAGGCTTTGACCTGTGGCCCGGTTTTTAATTTTTTGAAGAAAGAGGGTTTGCTTATGATGACTATGGAAGAAATTCTAAAAGGAGCAGTTGAAAAAGGAGCATCTGATATTTTTATCGGTGCCGGTCGTCACATTATCTACAAAATCGATGGTGTGATAACTCCCCAGGATAGTGAAATCTTAAATCTTGAAAAGGCGGTCGAAATTGTAACGCAACTGTTTGAGACCGGAAAAAGGTCAATGGACAGATACCATGAACATGGTGACGATGATTTTACAATATCAATTAAAGGACTTTCGCGTTTCCGGGTAAATGCCTACAAACAACGAACATCAATGGCAGCGGTAATCAGACTTATCCATTTCGATATTCCCCATTATGAAGATTTGGGGATACCCAAAGATGTTATGCGCATTGCTGAGGAAAGCCACGGAATCGTCCTTGTGACCGGTCCGGCGGGAAGCGGAAAAACTACGACCCTTGCTTGTATAATTGACCAGATTAACAAACACCGTAACTGCCATATCATCACCTTGGAAGACCCCATCGAATTCCTCCACCGTGATGACAAGAGCATTATCAGCCAAAGAGAAATTGAAGTTGATACCGATTCGTACATGACAGCTCTTCGCGCCTGCTTACGCCAAGCACCTGATATCATCCTGCTTGGGGAAATGCGTGACCATGAAACAATCAGGACGGCGATGACTGCTGCCGAAACCGGGCATCTGGTTATTTCAACCCTCCATACTGTCGGAGCAGTTAATACCATCGACCGGATTATCGATGTTTTCCCTGCCGACCAGCAACAGCAAATCCGGATAGAACTGGCAATGTTACTCAAATCAGTCGTTTCGCAAAAACTTATTCCGGCAAAAGATGGTGGGCTTGTCCCCGCATTTGAGATTATGAATACCAATTCAGCAATCAGGACGTTGATACGTGAAGCCAAAGCCCATCAAATCGATGGTGTTATCCAGACTTCATCCACGGAAGGTATGATTAGTATGGATCAGTATTTGATGAAACTTTATAATAATGGTCAAATCACGACGTATGCGGCGATTGAGCATGCGGTGAATCCGGAGCAGTTTACCCGGAGGGTGATGGCGACTTAGGGATGTTGGTTTTTCGGCGGGGGCAAGCACCCACCCTACTAATTTCATTACGCGGTTCTGCACATGTGAAAGGGAAGCCCCGCGCGGCTTCCCTTTCGGTATTACTTTGTGTCGGATTGATTCCTATATTTACCTTCGTCTTAGTCTGATTCTTGCTTTCGCTTTTGGATAAGCAAGCACCATACCGATACCGAAGAGATTTAGGACTGCTAACATGATATACCACATTGGGTTTGCTCTTTCGCCACTGCGTGGTAGGAATGCCAGTGGTATTTCTTCATCAAAGAGCCATACATAGTTCGGACCTAATACCCACCTTCCTAATGGTACTCCTTCATCTGTCAGGACGATGAAGCTGCCGTCCGATAAGGGTAGGAATGTTTCTACCGGGTTAAATGAGAGTGTCGTCAAGTTGGGGATAACCGGCGGGTTTGGTGGTGGCGGTGGTGGTGGAGGCGGCGTCTCCGTCGGCTCCGGTTCAGGACTCGGGGTGGTAGTTGGCGTCACCGGGGTTGGTGGTGTATCCGGAGTAATATCCGGTTCCGGACTTTCTGCCGGGCTTGGTGACGGTGAAGCTGTTACCTCCGGTGATGGTGCCGGAGTTTGGCGTGGTGCCGACGACGGGGTCGGGGTTGGGTTCGGTCTTGGCGTCGGACTCGCTGACGGGGTCGGACTTACTGACGGGGTCGGGCTTACTGACGGGTCAGGACTTGCTGACGGGTCAGGGCTTGCTGACGGATCAGGGCTTGCTGATGGCTCAGGGCTTACTGATGGTGATGCACTCGGTTCCGGGCTTGGGCTTACTGATGGGCTTGCACTCGGACTCGCACTAGGGCTTGCTGACGGGTCAGCACCGATATTATTTACCACAATTTCGCCACTGGCTTCATTTACCAAAGTGAGTATCGCCGGGGTTTCACTGCCATTATAAGTTACTTTTCCGGTACCAACCGGTTTGCCTTTCCTTGTTCCATCGATATCGATGTCCCGTGTCGCTTCATCAGCATATTCCAATACCTTGTATAAACCATTAGGCAGGTCATCAAATTCTTTTGTTTCACCACTATTTAATTCGAAATCGCTTCCGCCGGGATAAGGAATCCAAACCGGGGTCATGATGCTATCTACTTCGATCCAGTCTTCTTCAAATAATCTAAAGTAATATGGACCGCTTGGGGCATTATTTGAAGTCGTTTTCTTTACCGTCAAGCTGTTTACCGGATCCGCCGGAGAACCACCGATACCAAGTACCATTACTCCGACTTTTGCCGGCTCAAGGGTTAATGCGGATGAGGCATACGGAGTTAATTTGAACTGATATGCAAATGAGTTCCACGCATATCCGCCTTTTTCCTCCAATGTACCATCATCAACCGCGAAGGAGTTGAAGGTTATCTTCATCGTTTGGTTTGCGCCAAGGACAAATCCTGCCGACCCTTCTTTGAATACTACCAATACGGCATTAGCTTCACTTGCTTTACTATGGTCATTGGGATTTGACCATACAACATCTGTTTCATTCCAATGCTTACGAGCATTCTGTCCGTCTGTACTATAGTATACATCGTACATATCGGTAGGGACGAGATTGGCGGGGACGGTGATATTTGTTCCGGGCGTACCTACATATACTTTGAGATCATTTACACCATTTACCGCAAAAGTTGAATTACGGAACTGGGTGGTGTAAGTACCTTGGTCACCTACCATCGGCAGGACGTCCATGACCCTGAAATTGTATTTAGGTGTCGCCTCGCTGTTATTTTCAATCGTCAATGTATACCTGATTGTTTCATCCATTTCATCCAAGGTAACATATTGGAGTGCTCCGGCGGTTTCATCATCATCAGCAACCATTTTGTAGGATGAAATGATTTGGTTGGTCATATATGATACATTTGCCGTGGCATAAACCGCTTTCTTGCCTGCGAGGCTTGCTGCCGCATTACTACCGGGATTCTTTGTATATTTATCAACACCTATTTCTATCCCCGTACCATAAATTGTTCCGGTATTGCCTGACTGCCTTGCAACCGTGTCGAATGGTTGTTCCGGAATAACATAAGCAATATTGGTATACTGCATCGGGACTATCGTCAACGAGGGTTTTGTCTTAAAGGTAATTGTGACCACCTGGGTGGTTTGGTTGGCATTGGTCAAACCTTTGCCTTGGTCATATTTTATATTCCACATCAGCAGGGTTTCACCACGGTCATTGTAATTTGGGATAATTACCGGATCATTGGCAAACTGCGGTGCGGGTGTCCCGGGGGCGGTGACATTTGCAGAACCTGTGACATAGATAAAACCGACCGGCAATACGTCGATTACCGTAAATTCATCCATCGGGGTACGGGAAGTATTACGCACCTTGAGTGTCCATGACTCTTCCGATATATTTATCCGTCTGTTATCAGGTGTACCTTCAAGGGTCTTTTCGATACCCGGGCGAATCATATCGAATTTGTAAGTAACCGGTGCCGAAGCATAAAGAAGGTCTTTGGTTGCCAATGATGATGCGTTAAGTCCGGTTACATTCCGTGCCTTAATCCGATCTGCGGTTTCTGTGTCCCCACCAGCGGGAGGCCGGTGGATGGTAAAGCCGGGAAGCGGTTGATAATTACTGGCACTCGGAATGACGAGTACTACTTCATTTATCCTTTCAAGAGGTGAATAGAAAGTAGTAAGGGTCGCGAAATCCGGGCTCTTCGCCAATACTTTGGCAAAATAAGTGAAGGTATATTCCGCATCTGCCTTTAAGGTAAATGCGAAGTCTATACGCTGTCTTGCATTCCATTGTGTGTTTGCGGTATGGGTAGGTGCAAGGCTGGTTGACATCGTTATACCACCGTTCCTAACTTCCGTATAAGCAATCCGGATAGCATTTGACGCATTACTTCCGGTACTGTCAACAATCTCCATTCCTTCCGGCAACCAATCGTAAATATGGGTTAACACTTCATTACCTTCATTAACAATCTTAAATGAGAACTCGACCATTTCGGTTGTGCTGTTATAACCATAGTCAGTTAAAAGGAGTGATGGGAAATCCCCATTAAGGTCAGCAGTATGCCAGACGCCGTCCACCATTACCCGGTTCACTTGCTTGGTCAAACTGATTTTGTTTTCGACCGGACGGATTATTCTTAAGGTATGGGAAGTTGATGCCACGAAACTGGTATCAAAAACACGTTTACCATTTTCTTTTTCTGGTCCGGTTGAGATTACGACATCACCGAAAAGCATATTAGGTAAACCTGAAAGCACGGTAAAATATGCTTCATTGGTGATATCAAGATAACCAGCAGACAAATCCTGGGTAGTGAGTGGACAACTAATTTTCACTGTTACCTTAAGAACAGTTTTGGGATCTATATCAGTGCCGTCTATCTTTGATGCGGTAATGTAGAAATAGCGACTGTCTCCGGCAAAATCTTTTTCAAACCATTCATTGGTTTGGTTAAGCAGCGTGCCGGAAGCGGTGCCGTGATTTATTCTTATATTGTAATCAGCCGCTTTGTTATTTGCATCACCGTCTTCATATACATCTACTTTAAATAAAACACTGGCTCCGGTTTTCCATACTTGGGCAGGTAAGGTTTCCCGCATTCTGAGACCCTTTACTGCTCCGGTTCCGTGCATTTTGACAAACTCACCCCTGACGGTATAAATGAGGGTTTCATTGTCATCATCTTCATATTCATCAAGCAATCTTCCGAGCTTTGATGGATCGTACGGATATATGCTGTCTTTAATTTCGGATTTTATAATTTTTACTTCCGGGGTATTCGCCGATACAGTTACCGTTGCCGAATGCCCAACCGTCCACCAAGGGGTAGATGAACCGGGTCCTGTGACATTGAAAGTATTGTTGATAGATCCCGGTGTGGGGGTTTCTTTTACTTTCACTTCATATTCTATGACCATCGTCCAACCGGCTGGCAGGACTAATTTGCCACCATCAACATAAGGTAAAGCGCCAGTAAGCCCGCTGATTGTCTGGAAATCAAGTACCGAGGTAATCGGAGCATTTGCTGGACTGCCTGGAGTATCAATATTGATACCATCCTCAGGAAGGGTAAGCTGGATAGTTGCCATCAGGGCTGCAACTGTCCTGTCACCGGTTATATTATTATAAAGTTTCACGGTAAAACTTTCCGGTTCGTATACTTTGCCACTGTCAGTCAGGACATCTTCTATCTTTAAATTGGCAAGTTTCTCGGCACCGGTATTTTTGATGTCGAGTTTAAACTCAAGGATATCACCGGGATATATGATGGTGCCGCCACCTTTCCTGGTAAAGCTTTTATTAAGGCCAACTGAAAAGTTTGATCGTCCGCCATATACGAAAGATGCTTCGGCTACTTTTTTCACCGGCTGTTCATTATAGGTATAACTAAGCACAGCCGCATTTTTTACATTAATTGCCGCTCCTCCGCTGGGAATCTTGCTGACTAGATTGCTGTCAATTATGCGGAAGTCGATATAAGCATCACCCCTGCTAACAGCTCCGGCGGGAAGATTGGTATAAGTAATCGTCACATTACCGCTTGCGATACTCGCGGTTGCCCTGAAGATTTCCGGATTGGTAGGGCTTACGGTATTACCGTCTTTTGTATATACATAAGTGGTGGTGGTTCCTGGTGTTGCTGCTTTGCTGACCGGAGCAACAATATCGGACCCTATCATAAATGAGCCGGGGAAAACGGAATAAGCAGTCATTTCACTGGTATTATATCCTTCTGATATTAATGCTTTATCAGTAATTGTCATAGTTAATGCTTTTGACTGGTTATTGCCAAATCCTGACAAATTAAATCTTACCCTCGGACCGGACGGGGAGCTTAAAGGGTTATACCAGACCTTACCATCAAGTCCACCGGATGCAGCTGGGTCATTTATATTAAATGTATTTCCAGCCGTATCAATATAAGTAGTCGGGGTTTTCATAAGATTTGCTGAATCAAAAGGACTTTTCCCATCAACCGGGGAAGTACCGTTACTATATAATTTGATTTCGGCATGTTTACTTATAGGTGACTGGGATATACTGCTGTCCACACTATTAGAAGAAACCGTAACATCACTTTGAATCTGCTTGCTGGGATTTCCAAGGGCATCAAAGAAATCTACGTCAGCGGCTTTTGTTTTCATCCCACTTAAGGTAACATCAAAACCTTGGCTGGAAAGGTTGAGATAATCGGTTGCTTCGGTGTGGATAGTATAAGTGATACCTGTCACTGCTCCATCGGCATTTTGGCTTGTTCCGGTTATTGATATAGTCCATACTTTTCCGTTATAAGTTACATTTTGTTCCGGGGTAGCTTGGTTTGCCAAGGCTAGTAAATCGACGCCCATTAGCATCGCTTTTCCGGTACTTCCAAAATAAACACCATCGGGTAATACTATCTGATGTTCAATGGTTATATCTTTGGCATGAAGTTTTCCATTATTAAGCGGAGGTCCGTTATTTCTGGTCGCCGTAAATCTTAGGGTAGAATCAGAAACCGAAGCTTCGCCTGCCGGAACTGGAGGGGAAGCCCCATGGTGGTCAACTATTGCGGTTGTATTAACAGCGACATGGGTTATGCTAAAACCGTCATATGTAGCGGTGGCTACATATTCATCGATAATGGGAACCGTTTTTTTGACATCAACTTCATTTAAATCAATTCCGATATCTTCAATATCTACTGTGAAGGCTATTTCACCTTTGTAACCATTTACCGTGGTCACATAAAACCCGATTGGGTAAGCCAATGCACCGGGTTTTACCTTATTCTCCGGAACATCTATGGTTATGACATAAGCTTCGGCTGTGTCGTCCCAAACGATAACACAGTTACTGCTTCCGGCATCTTGGAAAACTGCAATGTCATTTTGTCCAGCTCCATTTATCGGCTTGATAGTAATTGTGAAGCTAACCGCCGGACTGGGATGTAAATCAGAATCTACCGTCGAGTAATCCAGTAGTAATTGGAAGTGTCTGAAAGTCTGCCCAGTCATGAGATCGGATTGACCGGAGTAATTTAATGAATAACCAAATACTGATTTACCATCATCGACCGTAGTGCCAAAGGCAGCGAAAAAAGCGCCAATAAACCCAATTCCATGGGTTAGGCAGTCTTGGTCGTCGCAGTCATCATTTTCGCATCCATCATCCTCGTATTCATCGAAGTCATCAGGTGGTAACAAACCAAAATCGCCGAATGCGGCGGACATGAGATTATCATCACCATCAGTAGGTGGAAGATTGTTAAAACCAACATCTTGTGGTGGTAAATCATCATCTTGGGGTGATAAACCATCATCGGTTGGTGGGACATCAATATCTCCGTCATCAACAGTTCCACCATCCATATCGACATAATCGTAAGCAACGGTGTGAATCATACTGTTTGTATTTATATATTGAAGCGCGGGTATATTGAGTGTCAGTACTAAGAGGATAGGTAATATCCTTTTCTTAAATAAGTTCTTCATATTGAACCCCCTTTCGGAATCAATCGACACAATTTTAAGTGCTGACACGGGCACTAGTTAAATCGTAACATAACATTTTGAACAGACCTGATTAAATTTATTAACAGTTTGTAAAGGTTCTGATAATATAAAAACGGGTGTTACCGATTTTATTCACAATAAGTTAACTTGTTTTGAGACAGCCGTTATGTTATTATATAAGTGTGTCGAAGTAAAAATCTTGTGTAAATATGGAGGGATTCTTAGTGAGAAAAAAATGTATACTTAGTCTGGCTATCTTAAGTTGTTTTATCTTTATAGCATGTGGGAAGCAAGAAGTTTTAGAAATCGAAAACCCACCCCTGGTACAGGAAGACATTCAGATTGATATTGCACCCAAACCTGTCCCGGCTGCCGAACCAGCTCCAATGCCGATAGTCATAGCAGAGCCGGAGCCAATCCCCACTTTTAATGTAGAAATAGGAAGGCATGATGCGATTTATAATCATGACTTGATGGTGGCTGTTTATCTTGGGATGTCTAAGGATGAACTTGAAGCCTTTTTTACTCCTGCGGGAGATGCAACCAAGGCTGGTTATGTTCCTTATGATGATTATAATTTCTTTGTTGAGTATTGGGGGAATGATACTGTTAGGATGATTATTGTTTATGAGAGGGATAGTTGGTTGACTTTTAATGGGGTGACTGCTGGTTCTACTTTGGCGGATGTTGTGGCGAATTATGGGGAGCCGTTGGCTGTTGAGGGGAATTATTATGTTTATTATACTTACCATAATGAGTTGCTTTTAGAGGCGCCTTCTTATACGGAGGTGGATGTGAATTTTCTTTATTCGATTAGGGTTATTGTGGAGGATGATGTGGTTTTGGGGGTGACTATAAGTAAGTTTTAAGGTTTAAGTTTGCGAGCTTCTACGGGATAGTCTCGTGTATTAAACACTCTCCGTCACTACGGTCTAATAGGTACTAATTTACGTTTTTCCTCCCTAGAAGGCGACCTAATGTGACTTCGAGTTGTTTAATACACGAGACTATCCCGTAGAAGCATTTACGTTTTCATTTGATAAGTTATCAAACTAGATTGGAATTAATTTGAATTAGTTTAAAATGCGAGTAGTACAGGTTTTATTCGATTTTTTTGGCGAATAGTACGAAGCGGCTGTTTGAGGTGCTGTATTCGCAGGTTGCTAGGATTAGGAGTTGGTCGGTTATCGTAAAATCTATTTCGGTGTCATATAAGGCGCGGTCGAATATTTCGTTGCGGTATACTTCGAAGTTGTGTTCGGTGGTGTCGAAACCTCGGGCGGTTGAGAAGTGGGTGTAACGGTGGAATTGGAAGTCCTTTTTTCTTATGCCGCGGGCATCGTATACAATTGCGGCGAAAATTTGGTATACTGCTTTTTCGTATAAGGTTTCGTAAATAATTAATTGGTTTTCTTCCCAAAATTCTTTGTTTTCATAGAGGGTGAGGTTGTTGAATATCAAACCACGTCTTCTGATGTTGTGTCCGAAAATGATTTGGATTTGGTTCTTTGGGGCGATTTCACAACGGATATCAAGGTAGGGAAGTCCGATTTCATCCCTGACTAAATCAAAATTTACCCGGTCATAGAATAGGTGGTCGTCTTTGTTTTGCATTACTGGATAGTCGATGCGTGTGCCGGGTACTTTGATCCATCCGACTAAGTCATTATTTGCTTTGTGAAGTTGCCGGAAGTGTGGCATGATTTCGAAGGTTTGTTCTTCGGGTTCGGTTGGAATTCCATCTTCGGTCAAATCATCTTCACCGGATTCATCTGATAATGGCGTCGGGGTAGGGGAAGGCACTGCTTTAGTTTCATTCCGTTCCCCGTCCAGTCCTTCCATCATCGTAAGCCGAAGTTCATCTATCCTGGCTTCGGCGCTGGTTGCTTCACCATAATAAATAACGAAAGCTATCACTGAATATATGAATCCGGCGGAGAATATCAATATGAAGGTGTACCGCAAAAATTTTTTCACGTTACTCCCCTCCCACGTTCAAGAGTTTACCCCGGCAGAATATCCGACGGTCAAGTGTTTTTTCAATGTGTTTCAGACGGAATAAAGCGAACATCAAACCGGACAGACCACCAGCGAATAATCCAAGACCAAAGACATTGGGGCTGTAATCACTGATTAGGAAAGCGACAAGGAAGGTAATCGCAAAGAATACCACTGATGTCATTAATGCCCCAATCTGGTCATCATAATAAAATAGGAATACGATGACGCAGTACATGATAAATAATGTGAAGAATCCTGCTGCCATCGTCGGATAAATCACCATAACCATCCCGCCGAATCCAAGGTAGGAGGCAAATAATGAAATCAGTAAAAATACTATCGCTGAAATTATTGTTTGGATTTGGGTTAGGAACAGGATTTCTGTCCGTAGGACGAAGAACATATTTTTCTTGGCAATTTCGATATCTTCGCCAATCCCGCCGATTATTTGCTGGCAGTAAATTTGGTATTTTTCATGGAATTTCATCTCGACCCGGACAGTAAAGATAATCGTTGCCGATATATTTGTCAGCATCGCAAGGAAGGTTGCCGTATCATAAACCGGGGCAGACCGGAATGTATCGGCGACGATAATTCGGTAAGCCGGGTTATACCAAAAGACAAAGTTGTGGACATACAACCCAAGCACATAAAAGAGGTTACCAAGGAATAGTAAGCGGTAACGCCAGAAGTAATGCAGAAACTCACGGTATTTGTGGCTGTTGACATTGAAATAACGGCGTACTTGCGCGGTCAGGTTGAGGGCAATGGTTGCAAATCCTGATAACATTCCGATTAATACTGAAATCAGGAAGGGTAAGCTGGCAAGATAGTAAAGAGAAGCGGAAAGCGCCAGCATAATCACCATTCCAATCAAGAAGGCGATGGTAATGCTGCGGTAGTCTTTTAAAGCGGCAATAAAGGTCATGTCATAAAAAACAAATACTAGGGCAAAAAATAGTCCGCCGCCAAGCAGCATAACCAGGGGTTCTATTTTGCCGGATATTATTGTCATCGTGATAAATGGAATAGCAAAGACTCCGGCGAATATCACATTCAATAGTAGTCCGGCGTAATATCCTGCCAGTATGTCTTCAAATTTTTCCTCGAATATTTTGTCGGCGATAAAGCGTGATATGGCAGCGCCAATTGGGCTGGTGAGGATTAGGGCGAAGATGAAGGTGTATAGTATGATTGAGGTGAGTAGGTCTTTTTCTTCGAAGCTGATGTTTTGGTAGTCCATAATTAGGAGCAGTAAAAGGTAGGCGACAATGATGATCAACATCGGGCCGACGGTGACGAAGGTGGAGTAAAATGCACCTTTGAACATTCCGATGATGCTTCGTTCTTTGAAGATTTTCTTTAATTCAAATGCTATTCCTGCCATGTTTTATAAACCCCCCGGTATTTTTCAATCATCATTTTATCTTGGTATTGGGTGTACACGATGTAGCGTCCGTTTTGTCCCATTTTTTCGCGTAAACTGGTATCTACTGCGAGGCGCATGATTGCTTCTGCTAGTCTGCCTACCGACATGACGGGGACTACAATTCCGGCACTTCTTTCGGAATCGTCGGCTGCCAGCATGTCAAAGCAGTCACCTACGTGGGTTGCTATGCATGCTTTTCCGGCTGCCATTCCTTCGAGTAAGCTTAAGGGCTGCCCTTCGCTGATGCTGGTCAGTAGGATGATATCCATTTTTCCGATGTATTCTTTTAGATTGACATGTCCGGTAAAGGTTATATCTTTTGCGCCAAGCATTTCAACTAAATCTAAACATTCTTGGTAGTATTCCTCATCTTCGTTCGTCCCACCCATGATGTAAAGGCGGATATTATCAAGTGTCTCACGGGCATGGTGGAAGGCACTTATCATTGTTTTGATGTCTTTAATCGGGACGACCCTTGCTACTGCCCCGATGTTGATTATATTTTGTTCTTCGGTAGGTTTTTCCGGTAGGTTTTGCATTCCTTCATAATTGATTCCATTATGGATTACTTCGGTGATGTCATTATTGCAACCAATCTCTATCTGCGTATCGCGGGCTTTTTTGAAGAGGGAAAAAACGCGGTTGGCACGGCTGTATATGCAATTCGACAGTTTATAAAAATGCTCAATCCACAAGTCTTTGTATATACCCTTCGTCCATTTGGCACGGATTATTTCTTCCTCCCGCTCGCGGGTATATATTCCGTGTTCGGTCAGTATAACAGGTTTGTTGTGGATATATCCGGACCATGCTCCCACTA
>Ga0209737_10000550_pt1 | contig 30129 bp, 19 predicted proteins | sample TergutCu122P3_FD_187284 | JGI IMG/M metagenome (GOLD analysis project Ga0209737, IMG submission 187284) | Cubitermes ugandensis P3 segment gut microbial communities from Kakamega Forest, Kenya - Cu122 P3 (SPAdes) (version 2) | ecosystem: Host-associated > Arthropoda: Insects > Digestive system... | reverse complement strand
GTTCAGTCCAGGCACCGGCCCGGAATGAACCATAGGCAGCAGTCGACCCCCTGCCGCCCAGACCACCGCGGCCCGATGCGCCACGCAATCCGTCACCACCGATATTAGACTCAATTTTGTCCGGGAATCCAGGCTCCGTCGCATGGGAACAGCCCGAGCCCGAATACTGATCAAATGACATGTCGAACCCGCCAATGCCGCGATTAAGGCTGTTGTTCGGGTAAGGCGCCTGGCCACCCTGGTAGTTGCTCCAGTTAAAGGTTGGACAAGTGGTCGTTGCACCCGCGGTGGCATTGGCCGATGAGCAAACGCTGTTTGCCCCCGCACGGCCGCCGCTTTTGGTCGTGCCAACACAAGGCCCGAAAAGTCGTTCCGAATTCAGCCCATTGCCTCCGTCAAGCAGCGCATCCACCGTTCGGCCATGGCCCATGCTGCCAGGCAAGCCGGGTGCACCATCCTCGCCATGGCCTCCTTCGATGTGGTTGGCCTGAAACACCACGTTCTCATCACAATTCTCAAGCCACACCGCAATGGAGGCAGCACCGCCCGCAGCCAGCTGACTGCGGTTCGCCCCCTGAATCACAAAACCCGCGACCAGGGTCGCCGTTCTGATATTGGTCGCACGAATCGTTGCCGCTGCCTCGCGGCCGCGGATCGTCGAAGCATGCAACACCAGATCACGCGTTCGGAAATTAACGCTGTAACCGCCGTGCATCACCACCCCGGCTGGCAAAACGAGATCTTCTTCATACAATCCCTCGGCCACCAGAATGTACTTCTTGTTGGCGCCCGGCCAGGCCCTAAAGGCCGCAGCCACAGTGTTAAATGGCGCAAGCAGTGTGCCGTTGCCGCCATCGGGCGCCACGCGAGAGACAAATATCGCATCCGCCACGACGCCGTCGATGCCATCGCAGTTCTCATCGATATAGACAAAACCCGCCCCATAGGAATCGGCAACTTCGGGTGGATCGAACGATGTATTGCCCAAACGGCGCCGGCACTCACAACCATTGCTTGCATCACCATCTGTGTCGACCCACTCATAATCGACGCCACCGACGGTTTCTTTCGTACAGCTCCCCATGCCACAGGCAGCGACACCGGCTGTCACAATACAGGCCCCCACGGCGTGGTGAATCTCGGGTTTAAAGTACGTCGAACAGTCGTTGAAACAGTATCCGCAATGCTCCAGCGCATCGTAGAGCCCCGTTTCAGGATTCAGCATGCCTTCGTCGATGCGGCCGTCGCAATTATTGTCGAGCCCGTCGCAAATCTCAATATTGTAGCTGGAAGTATGGCATTCGGACCAGACATGGCTTGTGCCCTGCACTTCGCACCACTCAAACCCCACGCAGGTGTCTTTGCGGCACGAGCGAGCACTGCCAAGATTGGCAGCATTGCAAAGACAGGTGTTTGTCATGGGGTAACATTGCAAGGCATCGCCAAGCTGCCTGCACGAATAGCCTTCTGGGCACTTGGCGCCGTAGGCAGATCCCGCACTGCAATCTCGTCCACAAAACGCTTCCTGTGCCGTGGTGATGCAACGACTGCCAGGCCCAACACAATCGCTGTCCTGCGAGCACAGCATGCAGAGATTATCCGGTAAAACCATACAGGTCACCCCACCAAGGTATGGGAAATAACCATCCTCACAGGCCAGGGCCCGGCATTGCGGCACACCATCAATGACCTGACAAGCCGTCTCTGTGGCATTCCTCATCATCACGTCACAGTTTTGCCCGCAGGCACCACAATGCTCGACAGTGGCATAAAGTCCCTGCGCATTCTTAAATGGCTCATCGATCTGGCCACTGCAATTATCATCCAGCCCGTTGCATATCTCTTCCTTTGGAATCTGGCCAACACAGACAAGCCCTGAGACACCGGCACATATCGTGACGCCGGGACAGGCGCCATATTCGTTGGTAATCTCGCAGGGCATGCCATCCACATCCTCATCGACGAAACCATTGCAATTATCATCAATGCCGTTGCAAACTTCCTCCTGAGGTACTCTGGCATCGCAGCTGCTCCAAAGCGAATTTTCCCCACATCGCTCAAGCCCCTGGCATGTCCCAAAAGCATTCGACACCTCACACCCGCGAACCTGACCGACATTGGTTTCGCCGCAGGCACACAGCCCGCCAATGGGCAGGCACTGCCGTCCGGTTCTGCCATCACTGTGGGTCACATTGCTGCACGTATAGCCTACGGGACAGGCCTGATAGTGGCAATCAAGGGTGCAAAACTGACCTTCTTCGAGCGCCATACACCAGTTGCTTCCTGCAATGCCGCAGCTGTCATCGCTGGTGCAGGGCGTACAAAGCTGGTGCCGGTTCAGCGTACAAAGCCCAACGGTACCGGAACTATGCGGCGATTCGACTTCCTGACAGGTCCAGCCATCGGGGCATCCCTCTGTACAAAGTTTGGTACAGAAAGCCCCCTGCGTATAGGCCATACAATAGGTGCTCTCACACTCTACATGTTGTTCACATCGTTCGCCAAATTGACGAAAATGGAAATCCCTTTCGGGAGAGATGGATCGTGTTGCGACATCGCACGCGCAACACGCCATGGCGATGAGTATGAGGCAAGATAGCGGATGATATTTCATGATGGTACCTGCGTAACGAATGATCGAGTGGTGCAAGAAAGGATTGGGTTAAAAGGTTCGCACGAAGCCGGCAGCGCCATCGGCGCCATTTCGTCCAACGCCTCCCAGCCCGGCAGGCGAGTCACCGCCGAAGCCGCCTTTGCCTTTGGCGGTGTCTTGATCAGCGTTGGGATATTCGAAGATATTGGCACTTGAGACGCCCGAAGAGAAGCCCCGTCCGGCAATCCCAAATGAGATCCCGCCGCAGCCGCCGCCGCCGCCGCCGCCTGCGCCGCCTGCGCCGCCGGTGCCGCCAGCACCGCCATCGCCTGCACACCAGGCAGGAGATTTCGCACCACCGCCTGTCCCGCCGTTGCCGCCAATACCGCCAGCACCGCCAAAACCGCCGTTGCCGCCAACACCACCGATGCCAAGACGTATGCGATTGGCATAGATCCTCGGCTGAGAGTCAGCTTTTGCAATCCAGATGCCAAAAGACCCTCCGCCGGGGCCACCGGACGTGCCTGCCGTACCGCCACACCCACCGGCACCGCCGCCGCCGCCTGAACCGCCGATGTCACCATACGGATTGCCCATCCGACAGCCGGAGCCTCCGTTATTGTTCACAACACCGCCACCGGCGCCGCCGCCGCCGCCACCAAGCGCCGCACCACCGCTCGCCCCCGCATTGCCGCCAGAGCCAAGCCAAAGTGTGCCAACCAGACCGCCCATGACATCGCTGCACCCCTGCCCGCCAGCGCCGTTGCTGCCGTTAACACCATTCTGGCCATTGCCGCCATTGGCATAGCCGCCAACAAGGCAGTCGTATTTGCAGTAATCTCTCTGGTCGGCATAGCTGTGTGAATAGGTATTGTTTGCGCCGCCGCTGCCATCGCGACCCGTGCCAGAACCGAAATCCTGACTCTGCATGCCGTCGCGTGCCGTCGCACCATTGCGGCCATTGGCCGCAGTGCATGCCACATTCCTGCCGCCAGACCCGCCCGGTGACGTCACCCCCGCGCAATTCGCACTGCCACATTCAAAACTCGACCTGCCAGCGGCACCACTCTCTCCACCTGCCCCAGAATCCCCGTTGCGGCCACGCCCGCCGGCACCTGCCATGCCCCCGATGATCGTATTATTCGCCAGAACGAGATTGTTCGAACCCTCGACAACAAAAATCGCATACGTATTGCGGCCCGCTCCGCCTTCTCTCGTCGAAGCCTCGGGCACATCATACCCCGTCACCGTAAATCCGCTCACCACCGTGCGGCGCGTCACAGCCGGAATATAAACCGTACCGGGGCGCGTGTCGTCCATGGGCAGAGGAGAAATAATCTGCGTCGGATGAAGCACGATATTGCGCTTTCGAAAATCCGACCCATACCCCCCGTACATCCTGACCCCGGACTTGAGAATGACATGCTCGCGATACGTGCCCGCCGCCACCAGAATCGCCGTATGCTTCGAAACATCAAACGCTGCCACAGCCTCGCCTATCGTCGCAAACGGTGACGCCATCGTGCCAAGCGAATGCTTGGACTGCGCATTCACAAACAGCGACGTCGCGATGTCACCATCGATACCATCGCAGTTTCTATCCACATAAGTGCTCTCTTCGTTGGGATAGACGTCAAAAATCTCCGGATCATCCACACCCCCATCCAGCACCTCGCCACACTCACACCCATCCGCCATGATGCCATTGACGTCATGGAACTGAACCCGAATGCGGCATACCCCATCCAGACAACGATGCGCCCGATCGACAGAAGCACAATCGCTGTCCTGGCGACAGCTGACCTCGGGCGTTGCACCACTGGCCGCTACGCAAAAATGCATCTGGCGATCACAGCGCATCCCAGCAGCACAATCGAGATCATCACGGCACCTGCCCTGTGTCACCAGCGTCTCAATCTTACACCCGGTAAACACGCACGCATAGTTGTCGCCCACCAAAAGGCATGCCCCCGTGGCGTGGAGTTCGGGCGCCTTCCAGCGGCTTGGACAGTCTTCGTTGCATGCCCCGCAGTGCGAGTCATGATTGTAGCGGCCCAGCGCATCGACAAAACCTTCATCAATGAGGCCATTGCAATTGTTATCGCGCCCATCACACACCTCCTCATTGAGTGTCTGGGCATCGCAGGCACCCCAGGCATAGATGTTGCTGCCAATCATCTCACACGCCTGACGTCCCTGGCAGATATCGGTATCCGTCGTGACGACGCAGTTCCGTACCATGCCAACCTTCGAAGCATCACATGAACAGCCGCCTCCAGCCGGCAAACACTGCCTCTTCCCTTCAATGCTTTCGCACGTATAGCCAGCCGGACAACAACTCTGCTTCCCCGTCTCACCCGTGCAACCCCAATAGGGCGAGCCCACCTCACAGCTCTGCAGACAATTGCCCCCAAACTCTCCCGTCAGCTGAACACAGCTGTCGGAATACACCCGGCAATCCACATCCGTCGAGCACACCTGACACGCCGGCGACTCAAGCCTGACACACACCACCGGCGCCTCATGGGGATACGGATAAAATCCAGGCTCACACAACACCGGCACACATTTGGGATCTTCGCCGCGAATCTCGCACCGAACCGCACCCTCAACCACATTGCCAGAGGCGTCCTTTCGAAGGTTCGTCAACAATTCAGCACACGCTATGCCACATGCTCCGCAATGCTCAACCGTAATATAACGCCCCTCTTCATCGACAAAAGGCTCATCAATGCGACCATCACAATTGTCATCGACCCCATTGCAGATCTCGCGCTCCGGATCCCCGGCATCGCACACCCAGGCACTCTCGCCATCGCCCAAATCCCGGCACTGCCAGCGGCCAACGCAGCCACCCATCCTGCACAGCGGGTAATTCCCGTCATCAATCTCGTCATACGCCAGACTCGGATCCAAAGCATCGATAAGACCATCGCAGTCATCATCAATGCCATTGCAAACCTCCTGCGCAGGTGTCCTCGCATCACATGAGGACCACTGATACGTCCCATCCTCGCCGCGCTCGCAATACGTCCACCCCGCACAAACGCCATATTCATTGCTGTTCGTACAGGAACGCCCCATTCCCACACGCCCCTCACCGCACTCACACGTATCGTCTGTCGGCAGACACTGGGAATACACCACCTCGCCACGCTTTACCTCGCGGCACGTATACCCATCCAGGCACCCCGACGAGGTACAGTCCTGTCCGCACACCTGAGAATCCCCGATCTCCACGCACAAATCACCCGTCGCACTGCAATGCCCGTCGACCGCACACCCCATGCACAGCCGCGATCCCACCTGCAGCGCACACACAAACGTCATGGCCTCGGGCTTCGTATCCGATGTCCAGCGCAGACACGACCACCCATCGACGCACGGCCTTGACTCCGAACAGGCACGCGTGCAAACCCCACCACTGCTGTTGGGACCCAGCGGCAGACAATAGCCATCCACGCACTCGCGATGGTCAATGCAGGGCTGCCAAAACTCCCGGGACGCCACAATCCAGGGCGTGGAATCATCCTCGACGCATGCGCCGCCCACACATATTAACCCCTCTGCACAATCATAGCGTGTCACACACTCGCACGACCCACTCGAAAGACAATCCGACTCACAGCCAGACACCCCAAACAACACCATCAGTGCCATCAAACGAAAGTGCTTCGCGCTCATATGCCTAAACCTCATAACAATCTTGCCTTGCCAAAATCGCCACACCAATGACCATCACGGCATTGTCAATCCATGGCGACTTTCATACCCACACATTCCCCCCAATCAGGATAGCATCGCCCCGCACAGGACGCAAAAAAACCAGCCAAACGCCGCCCTTCCCCCTTCCCGACGTCATCTCAGGGTTTACATGATAGCAAAAACCATGCTAAAGGCGCAACTGTCTGAAGACGGGCATGTGGTCGCTGCGGCATTTGCTCAAAACAAATGCCGGAGAGGAAAGTCCGGGCTCCATGAGGCAGAATGATCGCTAACGGCGACCGAAGGTGACTTCAGGGAAAGTGCCACAGAAAACAAACCGCCCCACCGGCAGGACGCGCAGGCGGCCTCCGCGGGGTAAGGGTGAAACGGTGAGGTAAGAGCTCACCGGGGTGATGGTGACATCGCTCGCATGGTAAACCCCATTCGGAGCAAGATCGAACAGAAGAGCGCCGGGGCCTGCCCCGGCCGGGAGCCTCAACCGCGTCTCTTCGGGTAAGATCGCTTGAGGTGACGGGCAACCGTCTCCCTAGATGAATGACCACACCAAAGCCACAGGCTTTGCGACAGAACCCGGCTTATCGCCCGCCTTCAGACCACTCACCCGATCATCCTCCAGAGACAAGGCATGCCTACACGTTTTTATCTGAGGGGGCCGCGCCCCCTGCGCCGCTATCGCACTCGCCTTATCACTGACGGCAAGGTCGCGGCGTCGAAATGGTGCAGATTCCAGGAAGCACCGACCACAACGACGCCGCTGACGACGACAATGCACATTATTGCACTAGCCAAGAGCGCGGCGCCCAAATGGCGCAGATTCTAGGAAGCAAGGAGGCGTGGAAGGGAGCGTACTCTCGTACGTGACCGACCACAACGACGCCGCTGACGACGAAGATGCCCATTTGGGCAACTGCGAGGCGAGTGCGATACGCGGCTACCCCCTATGCGGGGCCTCAATCGCCGGCCCCGCAACGCCCCGCTCAGGCAACACAAAAAAATAAAGTCACCACCGCAGAAGTCAAAATACGGCCAGGAAATAGCTTAAGGAAAAAAGCGGTTTACAAAACAGCCCATGGACGTCAGGGCACAATGTGCCCGCTATGACGACATGGCCAGCCAAAGGCAAGGTCATTCCTGCCTGATCGTGAAGCATAAACACAATTTTTGCAGCAGAAGCACAAAATAAGCTTCCCTTCACCTACATTTCACACTCCCCATCGCTTGACCCAAAGCCATTTTTCACATACCCTTTTCAGCGCCGGCTGGCGGATAGCCGGGAGTACCCCTGTGCCCGCTGCCTGACAAAAAATCCATCTCCGGGTTCTCACCCACCACGGATTAGACACATGAATGCACCCATGCGAAATATGAACATCAGAGACTACGCAAGCCTTCTGGACGACAGAGAACAACGAGCATTTGAACACTTCCATACGCAAAATGCCTATGCTCAGGCCGTCGATCTGCTGATTCGTACAGGGCATGTCAATGAAGCCGTGTCCTATGGCTCATCTCTGAAAATTCTCGACAAGGTTGCGGACATCGCTTTGCAGCACGGCCACTATTGCATCGCAGAAGGCCTCTACCGCGATGTGGGCAACAACACAAAACTCGCTGAAGTCATCGCCGCCCAGGGCAGGCACAGTGAAGCGGCAGAACTCCTGACCCGCCTGCAGCTGTTCGAAAGAGCAGCACAAATGTACGCACGCAACAACGAATTCGATAAAGCCGCCGCACTCTACGCACGCATTCAGCAGTTCATGAACGCTGCCATGTGCTATCAAAAAAGCGGCAACCTGCCAAAGCAGTACGAAATGCAGATCAGCGCCTTCAGGCACGACCTGTACCTGGCCGACGGCGATGTCACCGCCGTCAACGTTTCAAGAATGCTGGCTATTCAGGCCGCGATGGCCTTCCTGGCCGACGAGCGGACCCAACAGCTCGGCCTGCGCGTCCTTCAGGAAACACAGTACCTGAACACAGCTGCACAGCAGCTGGAAGAAGAAGGCAAACTCGCCCTGGCAGCACTTTGCTACGAGAAAAATGAACAAGCCGACAAGGCAGCCATCGCCTTCGAAAAAGCAGGCAACGTCTGCAAAGCCGCCGCCATGTTTCAAGCGCGAAATGACGACGCCGGCGAACTGGCACTCTTCAGAAGACACCAGAAATACTTCTCCTACGGGCGAAAACTCTTCATCCTCAAACGCTTTGACGAAGCCCTTGATGCCCTCAAAGCTATCGATTCTACTGATCCTACATACGCCATGGCCATGGAGCTGCAGGGGGACATCTACAGCAAACAGGGCAAACACGAAGACGCCACCCTCTGCTATGAATCGCTCATGTGGACGGATCTCGCCAAGGACGATCTCTGCCGCGTGGCCTATAAAGCCGCACACTGCTACGAACTGCAGGGAAACTTCGACAACGCTGTCAAACTCTACAAACGCATCCTCGACATTGACCCGAATTTCCACGACGTTGCCGCCCGTCTCCAGGCCTCTGCAGAAAAGCTGCGCCGCAAAACGCCCACACAGACAGATGAAGACCCCAAAGGCCCACCAACAACCACAACAACGACGGCGGCAACACGAGGTGTCCTGCGGCGGGCAACCACCAGCGAACGACGGCGCCCCAACAGCATCACCATCGGCACCACCGAAATCCCAACCATCGGCAACGACCGCTACAACGTCATCGAAGAAGTCGCACACGGCGGCATGGGCCTCGTTTACAGAGCCACCGACACGATTCTCATGCGAACGGTGGCACTCAAAGTGCTGAGCCAAAAACTCAAAGACAATCCCGTGGCGCTTGAGTACTTCATGCGTGAGGCCAGAGCGTCGGCGCAGCTCCAGCACGTCAACATTGTCACCATCTTCGATATCGGTTCCTTCCAGGATGGCACCGTCTACCTGGCCATGGAATTTATCGACGGCAAAACACTCAAGCAGCTCATCACTCAGACGGGGCCGTTTCCAACAAAGTTCCTCGTACAGCTGACCATGCACGCCTGCCGCGGCCTCCAATACGCCCACGACAACGGCATCATCCACCGCGATGTTAAATCAAGCAACATGATGCTCGCTAAAAAGGACAAAACGCTCAAGATTCTCGACCTCGGGCTCGCCAAAGTCGTCAACGAACACGAGCTCGGCTCCACACAGGCCATCGGCACGCCCTATTACATGAGCCCCGAACAGGTCATGGGCACCGAAATCGACTGCCGCTCAGATATCTACTCTCTCGGCGTCACACTCTTTGAACTCTCCACAGGAACCCTGCCCTACCTCAAAGGCGATATCCCCTACAAACACGTTCACGAGCAGGCACCGCTGCTCAGCAGCATCAACCCCAGGATTCACCCGGAACTCGAACAGGTCATCCTCAAGATGCTCAACAAAAAACCCGCTGATCGCTATGCCTCCTGCAATGACGTCATCGCTGCGCTGAAGAAGATCAACTACAAAGACGAATAGGCGGGCCATTTTCAGCAGACGGGCGGCAGATTGCCGCCCCCGCATTTTTGTTCGAAGGCAACCTTTTGATCCACAAAATCCGCAGGGGCGAACTGTGTTCGCCCAGCCAATAGCAGGGTTCCCCCGTGTAGGGGCGGTTCGCGATGCCATTCATTCCCATTAGAATCAATTATATTTGGTTCCCCCGTGTAGGGGCGGTTCGCGAACCGCCCGTGCGACGCAGTCGCAGAGAGCGGGGCGTTGCGGGGCCGGCGATTGAGGCCCCGCATAGGGGGTAGCCGCGTATCGCACTCGCCTCGCAGTCGCTCAAATGGGCATCTTCGTCGTCAGCGGCGTCGTTGTGGGCGGTCACGTACGAGAGTACGCTCCCTTCCACGCCTCCTTGCTTCCTAGAATCTGCGCCATTTGGGCGCCGCGCTCTTGGCTAGTGCAATAATGTGCATCTTCGTCGTCAGCGGCGTCGTTGTGGGCGGTGCTTCCTGGAATCTGCACCATTTCGACGCCCAGGCCGCCAGTGATAAGGCGAGTGCGATAGCAGCGCAGGGGGCGCGGCCCCCTCAATAAATTAATCCTTGAAATAGACGCCCATGACGCGTGCGGCGACGTGGGTGCCCTTGATCCACCACTTCTCGGAGTTCACGACCAGTGCGCCTACGGCAAGTTTATCGGCATGGCTGTCTTCGCCCCATCCGACGTACCAGTTGAAAGTGTAGAATGGGCGTTTATTCGAGAGGGTGCCTGTTTTGCCGCCGGTTCGCACGCCTTTTTTCCAGCCTTTTCGGCCTGAGAATACCGAGCGGGCGGTGCCTTCGCGCGTGGTGCTTTCGCCCATCCGGGCGAGCGTTTGTGCGTTCTCAGCCGACATGGCGACGAGCCAGGGCTGGGGTTTGACGGTGTAGATGACGGTGCCGTTGGCGTCGGTGATTTCGTCAACGAGGGTGGGGCGCATCATGACGCCCTGGTTGACGATGGCGGCGGCCAGCATGGCACCGTGCATGGGGCTCAGGTTCACGTGCCAGAAGCCTGCGGCCGTTTTGGCGCGTTCGATGTCGTCGTCGACGAACTCGGCCTGGCTCACGTCGACATCCATTTCGAAGGGTATTTCGCGGTTAAAGGCGAATCGCAGGGAGATGGCTTCGAGATCTTCCTTGGAAAGGTGCTGATAGGCAAGCCTTGCGATAACGGCATTGAGGGAGTGCGCGACGGCCTGTTCGAGGTTTGCGCAGGTTTTGTCGGTGCTCGGATTTCCGCGCACGTCGGATTCACTGAGCATGCTTTGCCCGCCTGAGTAGCACACGCGGGCCTGGGTGTCGATGCTGCCTTTTTCGAGCAATGCGGCGGCACTGATCAGTTTAAAAACCGATGCAGAGGGCGCCACGGCACGCATGGCATAGTCGTCGATTTTTGGGTTTGCATTGGAAACGCTGGAGATAGCCAAAACGCGTCCGGTTTTGGGATCGATCACGACGGCGCCGCCATAGGGAACGGTGTGTGCGCCAAGCGAAGCATCCAGGTTATTCTGGAGTGCGCGATTGAGGGAAAGTTTTGCACGGCGCCCCTTAGAGAGAGAGACGTAGGCGATGTCATTTTCCCAGACGATATCGGAAGGCTGAAAATGGACACCGGATTCCACGGCAATGGGCGCGATGGCAGCGGGCGGAGCGATGGCCACCTCGTTGGCATAGGCAAGCGTCTGAGCCAGGAAAGGCGTGCCTCTCATGTCGGAGAGCCACGACCATGCCAAAACAGCCGCCACCGTCAGCAGGCTTGCGAGTGTCACTTTGATCCAAATTTTTTGCGTACTTCGGCGCATCCTGCGCATAGTGTCCTCCTCAGACTGACGGACGCCCCCTGCGTCTCGATCGAACCACCCTGCCTTAGTACGCCTCCTTGGCGCCGGGATCAAGTTTTTGGCAAAGTGTCCAGTATCCAGACTGGAGCTAATCTGGCAACTGGCAACTGGCAACTGGCAACTGGCAACTGGCAACTGGCAACTGGCAACTGGCAACTGGCAACTGGCAACTGGCAACTGGCAACACCATATGAAAATGGCAACGCCCTCGACATTGTATTTGCCTTGTGTCACAATACTTGGCGTCGCAATGGATTTGGCATACTGCCGCCTTGTTTTGACAATGTTTCCGCCGCGGCGCAGCTCTGCATGCCCTTTCGATGACTTCTGCCATGCCTCACCTCATACACCGCACTTTTGCTGCACTGGCCGTGATGACTGCCGCAGGTTGCGACACGGTCGCAGAGATAACCTTCCATAACGAGCAGCTCGTCGAAGTGGCGGTTCAGGGCGTGGTTTCGTCCCGGTGCAGTTCGGCCGAGGGGGCCGATTTCGCACTTCGGATGACGATTCTCACCTCGCGCGACAGGCGCCTGGAACCAGGCATGCGTTTTTCTGACATGCAGGCGCCCATTGTTCCCGGAGAGAATTTCGTAGCAGACAATATCCTGTTCAGCGACGGATGGCTTTTCGCAGTCGATGCCGATGGCCAGGACAGGACCTGCGCATCGGCGTCAGATTGCCGCGAGAGAGAATCATGCCTGCCGCTGGCTGGCCTGGGCCTTGATGATTACTATTATGCGCCCGCACAATACTGTGTCATTCCCACAACCATCAGCCTGTTGTCAGCACCGCGTTTTCACCACTACCGGGAATTGACACTTTCCGAAAATTCTTCTGTGACCAGCGACAACGCCAATGGCCGGACCATTGCCTTTATCCTCGATAATTCGTCGAGTCTGAACGGCAGCCAGCTAGATGGCGTCCCCAACGATATGCTCGCCACGGATCCCTATCAATATCGGCGCGTGGGCCTGACTGCCTTTCTCGAAGCACTCTCTGTTTCGCAGGTGCAATCGCCGCTATACGAATTTTCGGCGCACTTTGCCAATGGTGCAGGCATGGGAGGTGTTTTTGTTCCCTCCGAGACCTGGATTAAGACCATCGGTCAATTCAAAGCACAGATTCTGGATAAGTATCCGACACCCAGTGGTCTTTCGCCCATATACGAAGCAGCCCTGATGTCACTCGAACATGCCATGCAACACGGCAATGCGGCCTATACCAGAACACTTGTCGCCTTTACAGACGGTCCCCCCAGCAGCGACACTTCACTGGCAGCCTTTCAGTCAATGCTTGGCGCCTCGGGTCAGACGCCGCTGCACTGGATTGACCTGCAGCCTGACGGACACCCGCCCTATCTTTCCTATGCCGCACGCGTGGCCCAGCAATGCGGCAGTTACCATTATATCCATCAGCCGACACAAATCCCCCCCATCATGCGGCGCATTGCCCTTAACACCGAATCGTACTGGGATATCGCAATTTCCCTGAGTACAAAACCCATGGCAGGGCAGGGATACCGGCTGGCAACAGACTTTACCATTCGGCTCGGTGATATGGCAGTGCACTATGCTGCGCAAAGAAAGCTCAGCAACCATGCCGTCGAAGACGATCGGCTCTTCATCCTCCTGCCATAGCCTGATCACGGAGTTTTGCACGCGATGATTCGAAACGATTGGATATCGGCCTTTCGCCTCCTGCTGAGCTCACCCTGGATAACGGCGTGCCTTATGACCCTGACGGTTTTGGCTTCGCGTGAATGCTGGGCTCAGATGGCATCAGAAGAATCAAATACGCCATCCGATGTGCAAATCTTCGATCCGATGATCAGTGCCCGGGACAAGCAAATCGCTGCAATACAGCCGCGTCCCTTCTCAAAAGAAGGACGCGGAGAGCTGGCACTGGGCATAGGGACAATTGCCAATGATGTCTTCATCGTTTACCTGCCCGTCACGATCAGGGGGGGCTATCATTTCAAAGAATGGCTTTCCGCCGAGATTTCGGCATCTTTCATGGGATGTTTTGGATCGGACTCCGGGCCGCGCCACGAACGGGCCGCGGCACAGCATTGTGCACGGGTCCTGACACAGACCTATCACGCGCTCCAGAATCACAATACTGATCTGACGCAGGTTCGGGCCGTCGTCATCCAGGAGTACCAGGTGGCGCGCTTCTCCCTTAACCCCATCTGGTCCCCCTTCTCGTCGAAATTCAGCCTTGCCAGCGATGCCATCGTTCACTTTGATCTCAACCTGTCGGCAGGACTTGGGGTGCTCGTTGTCGAAGCACTCAGAGACACGGCATTGGGGAAATACACACTTGGCGCCAGCTTCGAGGGAAACCTTGGCCTTGGCCTTCGCTTCATTTTCAACGATGTCGCTGGTCTTCGACTCGACTTCCGGGAGTATTTCTATGGCAAACAACATGGCCATGGTCTCGGCATGGCATCGGAACTGACACTGAGCGTGTCATTTCTGCTTTAGGAGAAGGATGCCATGATATCACCCCTGCGCGTCTTAAACTGCCTTGTCCTGACTTGTTTCATTGGAATATTGCCGCCATTTGCCGCCATTTGCCTTGGCCAGGAAAACTCGCTGGATGAGCGTCTTGAGCGTCACTGGACGACTCAGCCGGTACCGGCCCTGACGTCTGCACCATTGTTCCAGAAAGCCGGGCAATTCCAGATCGGGCTCAGTTTTGGCTATGTTCCTAACGATGCTTACCACAACTATTTCCCTTTCATGCTCGACCTTCACTACCACCTGACGCAGGAATGGGTTCTCGGACTGCGCGGCAGCATGCTGCTTGCGCGAAGTGACACATCGCTCTCCCGATTCCTCACTTCGCACCAGCCCACGCTCGACATCCGCCAGCTCGGAGACACTCAGCTTGGCGATGTCTTCTTTCTGGCCTCCTATCGTCCGCTCTATGGAAAGTGGGCGATGCAAACGACTCACCTTGGCCACTTCGACTGGGGGGTGTTTTTGGGCATCGGAAGCATCATCGCGCAATCGCCCAATGCGATGCGCACAAGTACCCAGACAAAAGCCCGCGTGGCGGGTATCGTCGGCATGGATGCCCACCTTTCCCTGACATCATGGCTGGCGCTTCGCCTGGAGGCTTCGATGCGCATGTATCAGGCGCATCAGGGATTTCTTCTTCCGTGTACACTGGCGCTCGGGGTGAGTTTCTTTTTCCCGCAGGCCGCCAACGACTAGGACAATGCCGATATGTACAGCACAAACCCACAACGTACACACCATTGTCTCCAGGGCTTGAGAGCGTTGCTTTTCCGAACCCGCACAGTAACCGCCGCCACCGTGATGGCATGTTTCCTTACCCTGGTGCCATCGGCCTTCGCACTTACGGTCGATGACATTGTGATCATGACAGAGCGCGGCATAAGTGAATCCGTGCTGCTCAACCTCATCGAACATGCTTCCGTGGGCTGCGCCCAGGATGCTGAAACTCGCCTCAGGGCAGCAGGACTGTCTTCCGACATCGTGGATGACATCCTGCACAGGTGCATACCCCTTGATTGGGAGCCACTCAGGCACAGCACAACCGAGGCCCCCCCATCCCCTCAAGCCGGCTTGCCAGATGAAGCCGACTCTCCCCCCTCTCTGCATTCGATCGTGATGCAGGACGTCATTCTGGCACCGCTTGAAACATCAAATCTGCCAAGAATTCTGGAAACTTTCTTCCAGGAGATGCGCACCACCTACGATGTCCAGTCGGAAGTGGCACGCCGCTATGCCGGGCTTCAGGCAGCGACAGCCGATGAGCGTGTGGCAGACGCCTATCTCTCGGCTGTGGCCAGGCATCGCGAAACGATCACCCGTGCACCGCAGGCCAGTCTTGAGTCATGTCTGGCGCTTCAAAATGAGATCCGCCCCGAGCCGGGAACACCCCTGGGCGCATCCCTGAATCAATGCATTGGGCTGGCACTTTATGCCCTCGGGGCGCCGACCATGGCCGCTATCTATTTGGATGAGGCGCTTGGATCAAACACGCAGGTCGACGCCTATTCAGAAACTTTTGAGCGTTTTCTGTCGGCAGCCCGTACAACGGGCTATGTCAGCGCCAACCCGCTTCGCATCAAAGCACATGCGGATGCCGTCACGGGATCCGTTCGGACGGCATTTTTGTATTTCATGGGCTACAGCCTTGTCTTTGGCCCAAATCCCGACCCAACGCTTGCAAAGCAAATCCTGGCCAACATCCAGCCCGGTGACATCAGCTACCCCAAGGCACAGATTCTTACGGCAACACTCAATATACGCGGCCCAGAGTTCCGCTTTAAGTCGGCGGCAGAAAATCTGGAACGAGCCCTCAAGGCGCTCAGCACACTCAAAGGCGACGAGAGTTTCCAGCTCACCAACACTGCATGGCTCATGCTTGCCCGCATCGCATTCGAAAACCACGCCTATGAAGCCAGCGATGCCTTCTATCGGCGAGTGGATGTTCGAAGCCATCAACTCAGGCATGCCATTCTCGAAAACGCCTGGGGACATGTCTTTTCTAAAAATTATGCGGGAGCCTTATCTCTGACCCACGCGCTGCATGCACCTGTCTTTCGCGACACCTGGCTTGCCGATGTATTCCTGATTGAGGCTTCAGCGTATCTTGGCCTGTGTCGATATTCACAGGCCATGCACAGCCTCGAAGCGCTTCGGGCTTCGTATCTGGCGCAGGCCCCGCAAATTCAGTCCTTTATTTCTGCCACGCCGGCACGGGATTATTACAACCTGCTTCAGACCCATGCCAGGGGGCCGAAAACCCTTCCAGAACATGCTTTCGCACGCATTCTGTCCGATCGACGCTTCTATGCCCTCCATCGAATCCTGACACAGCTGGCATCCGAACGTGCTGCACTCATTGCCAGGGGCGATGGCCGGCTTGCAGGCATCGACTCGCTGCTGTCCGTCTATGACGAGGCGCTGTCCAAACGGCGTCAGTACATGTCGGCTCTCCTTGGGCAGATTCTCGATGCAACACTCAGCGAACTTCATGCCATCGACATCACGGCCACCCAGCTCTCCATCGAAATTCGCATGGCACAGCGCGCCAGAGAAGCAGAATGTCTGCAAAAATCTGCCGCGGGTGAGGTTTGCCGCCATGAAGATGATGCCCAAAGCATGCCTCCCACCTACAACAAACGCGATCAGGATGCCTTCTGGCGATTTGATGGCGAATTTTGGCGCGACGAATGGCTGTTCTACGTGTCTGGTCTTGGCAGTCTTTGCGGCCCTGGGCCGTAAAACCCCACATACCTCCCGCTTCGAATCGAACCAATCGATTTATTGCGAACGTTTTTTGTCCGGCCACAATAGGGCCTGAGTAGGCCTAAGGACGACATAGGGGGTTGACGCCGCAAATGTTTTCAATATAGAAAGCACCGCGGCTTTGGGGGGATTTGAGAGGTGAGTTGTGTCTGACCTGGAAGAAAAGAGCATTGAAAATTCCGGAGAATTGAGCACTGCCGCAGAGGACAGGTCTTCTCAGCCTGCACCCCGGGATGGCGTGTTTTCAGAGCGCAGGCTGGGATGGGAACTTCGCCAGACTGCCTCAATGGGGTCATTTGCGCTGTTTCTTGGCTTGGCTGTTGTCTTTGGCTATGTGATCGGCCGATACCTCGACAATTGGCTCGGAACCGGCCCTTATTTGACGATTTTCTGGGTACTTTGCGGTGTTGCCGCCTCAGTCATGGAACTCATCAAACTCGTCCGCAAAGCCAAACTACTTGGAGATCCAACACATGACCCCAAATCATAATCCACAGGAAAACCAAGATCACACTTCGCTTTTGCGCGCCGCGCTGAAGCGAGGCATCGTCGTTTCGCTCATTGGTCTGGCCATCGCCTCGGCTGCAGGTGCATACATTAAAGACACCTCATTCGGTCTGCACATCGCGGTAACCGGAATGATTTCCCTCGCCATTCACAGCGGGCATATGTTATTTTTAGAGCGTCTGATGCTCAGCATGTCCGGCGTTGCCAAACGAAACGAAATCCTTGATGCATCCCCCGGCATAACCCTGCGTATTCATCTGCTCATGTTTGCAAAGTTCCTCTCACTGGGGGGAGTTTTGGTTTTGCTCATTCTCGTGGCCCGTTTCGAGGCCTTTGCTGTTGCAGCAGCTGTCTTCGTTGTCAGTCTTCTCAATACCTTCACCTCTTTATCTATCAGAACTTCTGTACTGCCAAAAGACCCCCCGGGCAACGTGCCGCCCGAAGATCCCACAGCAAACCAGACTCCCGATCAAGGTTGAAAGCCATGTTAAACATCGCACTGGCGGAAGCCACCGTCATTAATGATTTTACAGATCTCATCCCGGGCATTCATACGTTTTACCAGCAGTTTGGCTACCTTGGCAAAACGCTGCTCCAGGGCCTGAATGTGACATTTAACCATGTTGTCATGACACTTCTGACGATGACTGTGCTCGTCATTATGGTGTTCAAAAGCACGAATAAGTTTAAGCCGCAGCCAGACTCAGGACTGACACCACGCACCTTTTTCGAGGTCATCCTGGAAATTCTCATTGACTTCATGCAGGAACAATTTGGTTCTCGCGAGAAGGCCAAAAAATTTCTGCCGCTGATCTTTGGCATTGCGATGTTTATTCTCTTCAACAATCTCGTGGCATTTATCCCCGGTCTAAGCCCCGCCACTGCCAATCTCAACACGCACGTAGGCTTGGCCATCACTGTCTTTTTTGTGTCAAACATCGCCGGCGTCCGCGCCGTGGGTCTCGGGCCCTATCTTACGAGACTTTTGGGCCCCATTCGAAAATGGTATGCCCTGCCTCTGATGTTGTTCCTGCTGTTCATCAATCTTATGGGCGAACTTGTGCGGCCAGTCACACATACATTGCGGCTGATGGCGAACATGTTTGCCGATCACGTCGTTGCAGTCGTCCTGATCTCGCTTTTCGCGGTTGCCACGCCGTTGCTGCCGATGGCTATAGGCGTCATGATTGTCCTCGTGCAAACCATGGTTTTTACCATCCTTGCAACTGTCTATATTTCAAACGCTATGGCCGAAACCGAATAACAGGTGTCGTTCCTTAAACGAATGGCGATTTCCATACACAGGCTGCAAACGCAGCCCCATTGACGGAGAAAAAGATGACTTCTTTGCAAAAAGCGTTTTTGTTAACCACCAACACGATGGTTCTTTTCTTCCTGGCTGTGCCGACGGCTTTTGCCGAGGAAGTGGTAGAAGCAGTCAGTGATGGCGGAATTCACCCGCTTCGCTATGTTGCTGCCGGTATCGCCATCACCGCTGCAGCAGGCTGCTCTTCCGGCGGACAAGGCGTGCTGGCTGGCGGCGCCATACAGGCCATGGCCAGAAACCCATCTCTCTACAGCAAACTTTTCACCACGATGATTCTCACGCTGGCAGTCGCCGAGACTGGTGCCATCTATGGTCTCGTCATTGCACTCCTGTGCTTATACGGCTAGTCGCTCCCCGCTTCGCCGCTTCCCTCACGGCTCATCCACGCTGCAAAGCCGCCGATGTCCCTGAGGGATGATTCGTTTTTCCGGCTATTCGCATCCCGCATGGCGAATAACACCAGGAATCAGCCGCGGCTTTGTGGTGCAGGCATCCATGTGCCGCTGACCACAGGACAGGGATACGCCAATTCCCCGGAGTCATCTGCGGTGCTGTGGCCAGGTATTTCATAATATTATCAAGGAGCTATATGTCACACTCCCTTTCTTTCCTGAAGCAGCACCTCCGCCTGGGTCTGCTGACGGCGTTTTTGGCCACATTCTTTGTTTTTGCCTCGCCCAGCGATGCCCAGGCTGCCGACTTCGAACTGCATGGCGGCTTTGGCTACATGGGTCTGTTTAATGGCCCAAGTTCCCATGGCATCACTGTCACCCTTAGCCCAGGCCTTCGCTGGGGTTGGATTGGCATCTACCTTGATCAGAATCTTGGCGGCGTTTTTCATCGTCACCATCACTACAGCACAAGCACTTTTGTTGGGTCGACCATCCTGAATGCAAAGTTCTTCCTGGATCTTGGTCCGGCTGAGCTCTGGGGACAGGCTGGGATCGGAGCAGCCTATATAGAGGACTTCGGTGCCTTTGGGCTCAAGCTTGGCGCTGGCGTCTCCGTTCCCCTCTCAAGTTTCATGAGCCTTGGCCTGGATCTGGCCTATACCCTTGGCGCCAACCATGGCACCTTTCATCTCCTTGCGCTTTCCGGGCACATTCGCCTGCGCTTTTAACCGCGCCCCGTGAGACAGAAACACACGACGAGGGGGTAGCCGCGTATGCGCGCACCTGCCACAGGCAGGGAGCACATAGCGGCGTAGGGGGAGACTTCCCCCCACATGCCTGACTGTGTTTAAAATAATAAAACGGCCATTTTGTGCGCGCCCTATTCGGCCAGAAGCCGAATACGGGCTGCGGCATGCGCTATTGGGCCTTTGGGCCCGAATACGCGCATGCACTTTTGAGAATGATGGCAGTATTTACCGCATAAAGGACGCATTTGCCCATGACGACTCGAAATGGCTCGTCTCCGGCCTGCGAGGGCAATGAGGCCGAGTTTCGAGGTCGTTGTTTTCATCCTTTATGTGCATTCAAAAATGCACTAGAGGTGAGGGTTGGCCTTGTGTCACGCTGAGGCCGGGTGTTCGTCGTGCGTGGAGGCACATGTGGAGCATATGATCACGAGGCTTTTTTTCGTCGTTGCAGTGGTTGCTTTGTCGGTTTTCCCCTGGGGTGTTTTGGCCGAGGAATCGTCATTTGCTCAACCCGAAGCGGCACTTTGGATTTCGTCTTCCCAGGGCCAGGCACCCTGGCTGGATGAGACACCGAACCAATGGCCATCTGGCGATGTGTCGATCCTTTCGGTGGGGCATTCGGTGGTGCTCGTGCAGCTTTCGGATAACCGGGTGATGGCGGCTTCAAATACGCTGATGCCGCTTGGCATCATCCATGTCCCCCCCGGCACGATGTGGCTTTCACTTGATCATCGCGACCGTCTTTTTGCCTTTGCGGGATCTGTGCTCATGAGTGCCCCCAGCTATCGAGAGGCTATGGCAGAGGGCGGGTTTTTCCCTGTTTTCGAGATTCCCGGACTTCAGGCTATCGATAATGCAGGTACAGCGGTGATTTTTGCGGACAACCAGACCGTGACGCTGCTTGACCTCGACAATGGCCAGAGCATGAGCGTGGCGCTTTCGGATTTTTTCATCCCGGGCGAAGACCTGCCAGTCGTTCGCGCTGCACAGGCGAGCAGTGCCCAACCCCAGAGCGCTGCCAATGCTGGCGGTTTTCAGAGTATTTCGGTTCAGGGACTTTGGATTCGGCATGATGGTGTCGGCCTTATCCGGCTGCGGCGTCTGCTTGATACGCGCCTTTTCGTGACGCGCGATGGCGGCCAGTCGTGGGAACCCATGTCAGAGGCGCCCCATGTCATACTGCATCAGGCAGGATGGATCTGGGATGGCATGTCGCGGGTATTGTCCCGGGACGGGCATTCGTGGGTCGAGGTTTGTGGTCCGCTCATCCCGCTTGTGGATCGTTTTACCCCCTCCCACACGCTGCATGACGCCGAACCCGTGAAGCTGTCCTGGAACATGCCGCAAAGCCCGGACATGGAGGCTCCGCCAAAAGAGGAAGAACTTTCGGCGGATATGCCGGAAATGGGCTGTCATGAAGTCGACTTCATTGGGATATGGGAGAGCCATCCTGTTCAGGAATCTGAGTCAGCTTCCTGGTTTTGGCCTGACGAAGGTTCTCAGATGGGCACGCTGTATCGGCTTATGCGGGATGCACGCAGAGATGCAGAGCACATTCAGGCGCCAAGTGCTTTCATCAGGCGCCCTCACGAAGCGATCCCTGAGCCCTTGTCTCTGCCTGCATCGTGTATGCCGGTCTATCTTGGAAACGCGCGCGGGCTGGGGGTACTCCTGTGCGAGCCATCCGACGCACAGTCTGAGATCGCCGTCTACGTGCGCAGCGATGCATCGGATTGGGTATACGAAGCGCAGCTGCCGCAAGTGTTTGCGCTTGAAACAACGCTTGAGTCTGCGCCCGATGGCACCATTCTGCTGCGTGGCAGCTGCGTTGAGCCGGATGTGAAGCGATCGCCGAACGATTCACAGCAGAATCCGGAAGCCCTGCCGGAAGCGGTGTCGAATTTGTGCTACGCCGCCATCCGGCTGGATGATGCCGTGGGCAAGCCTGACCTTTGGCGTGTGGAGCGCCTGCCCGATGTCATCGACTATCATGTTATCGGGCGTGGGCAGGTGCTCGCGCTGACACAAAATGACTCAGCCTATTCGCTGTGGCAGCTCACCCCCAATGCCAGTACCAGGCGCCTTGAGGCATTCGAGCCTGTGCCGGGATCTGTTTTGACCATGACACAAGAGGGATGCCTTGCGTTTTACACAGACGAAACCGCCGGACTCGTTTCGGTGCATGGCGGTGTGGCAAACCTCGACTGTGAAACTTCGGCACTCATGGCTCAGACGGCATTGAGCAGCACAGAGTCTGAACAGGTCATTGGCGATAACCGATATGGCATACGCCTTGGCGGCGGCGGATTTTTTTCGACCAATGACGTCATGACATGGTTTATGCGCGCCGAAGCACTGTTCCCCATTTATGGCGGCCAATACGAAATTGCCGGCATTTTCAGGATGTCTGGCGGAAACACCAATGCAAAAATGGGATATTTGGGTATTTTGGCTGTCCGCTGGCGCTACGACGGGCTGTCGTTATTTGATTTTGCCGTGGGGGCCGGGGTCGGTTTTGGGACAATGTGCGGCTATGATGCATCGGCCGACCCAGCCGCAAACGGAGAAGATGAGTCGAAAGAGATATCGGGGTATAAACATTGCAGTACGGCCTCAATGCGCTATCTCATCTCGGGGGTTGCAGCTTATAAATTTTCGAAGAACTGGAAGCTTTTCATCGCGACAGAACTCATTGGTGGAACAAGCTGGGGGTTTGATCTTACCGGTGGTATTGAGATTCGCTTCTGATAAAATAGAGTTATCTTGTGAGAACATCGGCAACGTGTTAGAGTCCGCGGGTTAATGGTACTGTTGTGTGCACAGTTTTTGGCACCTTTCCTCACAAGTCCATGATGGGAGTGGGACGAATATGCGGTTAAAATGCGCTGGTTTAACGGACACGGGCATGGTTCGTGACCACAATGAGGATAATTTTCTTGTTTCTCCAACTGAGTCTTTTGTCGTCGTCGCCGATGGCATGGGAGGTCACCGTTCGGGCGAAGTCGCCTCTCGCATGGCCATCGATAGTATCAGTGAGTACTACGACAAGACAAAAAAACAGGAAGAGCCCATCGAATTGGAGCCGTGGCCGTATGGCCGCAAAAAACCAAGGAGCCGTGAAGAGCGGCGTCTGATTGCCTCCATGATCGATGCCAACACGCTCATCCACAAGGCAGCGACCGAAAATAAGGAATACGATGGCATGGGCACGACATGCGTGGGCGCGTACTTCGTCGAGGAAGGGATTATCATTGCCCATATAGGCGACTCGCGATGCTATCGTTTCCGCAAGGGTGAAATCACACAGATGACTGAGGATCACTCACTTGCCAACGAGTACATCCGTTCGAAAATCCTTCGTCCAGAGGATTTGCCGAGCTTTCCTTACAAGAATGTCATTACGCGAGCCATAGGCCTGAGCGACACCGTCGATGTGGAGACGAATTTTTTTGAGCACCAGGATGGCGACATCTACTTGTTATGCTCAGACGGCCTGAGCGATCCTGTCAAGGCTCCCCAGATGGCAGAAATCCTGGCAAAATACCAGGATGACCTGCCCGCTGCCTGCCGCGAACTGATTATTGCCGCCAACACGAATGGCGGACCCGATAACGTCACCGTTCTATTGGCCAAAACGATCTACTGATTCACATTGACACGGACTTCAACACCAGGGTTTGGGAGATGGTTAATAGCCCAAAGGGTTCGCACAAGGATGAGGCCGAATCGTCATCGACAAAAGGCAAAACCGGTGCGCCCGTGCTGCGTCCTCTTCCCGCACCTTCGACACTGCCCAAGCTGGGCGGTGTTCATTACCCTGGCGCCATTGCATCCGATCGCGACGAGGACGGTCAGCGCACCATCATCAGTGCCACCCCCGTGGTGGCGGTTGCTCATGCAGCACAGCCACCAGAAGCACCCGCTACCGCCTTCGAAGGGACGAATGAGGTCTTCATCCAATCCAAGGTATTCGAAACGCTGCACGATGAGACAGGCAAAGCCGTCGTAAAACCGGGCAATGTCTTTGAGGGCACCAACGAAGTTTACATCCAGTCCAGGGTGTTTGAGACGTTGCACGATGAAACAGGCAAAGCCGTCATAAAACCGGGCAATGTCTTTGAAGGTACCAATGAAATTTTTATTCAGTCCAAGGTATTCGATGCCTTAGGCGATGATGCCAAATCAGATGAAACGAAGGCCGGGACACCTTCCAGTAAACTTGCAGCAAAGCGCACGAGTCTGACCAGAAGCGATGCACCCGCCGATAAACCCACGGTAAAACGTGCGAGTTTCAGCAAGCTCGCGCCTGTCGAAAAAAACACGACAAAGCGCACGAACCCGAACGAACCCGATAAGACTGTCGATAAACCCTCATTAAAGAGCGCTGTTCTGGGCGTAAGAGTAAGCTCACTCCTGCCCCGGGCCAATGCCGACAAGGGCGTCCCGGACTCCATGCTGATCGAGCTGCAGAATTCCGGGATTCTGCCAAACGTCGACTTTGATAAATCTCTGGATCTGGACTTATCGGCTCTGGATGGCCTTGAGGGCACCCTGGAAACGACGCCGTCAACCGAATTGCCCCTTCCCTCAGCGCTCGCCAAGGCGGCTCCAGAAACCTCTTCATCTGCTCAGGCAGCCCCCTCCCCTTCCGAGGTTTTCGTTTCGAAGATTCGCGACAAGGCTGCCTCACGCCCACTTCCCAAAGCTGCCTCTGCATCTTTGGTCACGGCAACCAAACCCAAACCAACCGACGCCCATGCCGGTCTTCATCCCGACGATTGTCCCACTGCCTCGACATCCCCTCATGCGGCTTACCCCATCGTTCATCTGTTCGAAACCTGCCAGCGCACGATTCTCGACAACACGATCCCCTTCGCAGGACACCAAAAATCCCTTGCGACACTCATGGAACACATTCTCGACGCAAGCGTTCTGCCAGAGCCAAAGTTTATTCAGCTCATGGGCGATTGCCCCTGGGATCGCGAACGATTTACAGTCCATTTTCTTGAACAGTGTTACCGTCAAATTACAAACTGTACGATTTACTCGACCGTAAAAAACACCCGGCGAGAGCCGGTGCATCACTGTTTTGCCTCCCTGCTCTCCAGTCGCATCGGCATTACTCAGGACGATCCGGACGACATTAAAACCGAGCGCATACTGAAGTCCGCCGAAACTTTGGTAAGCGAAGGCCAGACGGTTTGGGCCCTCAACACGATGCTGGCTTACTACGGGCTTCGTGCGCTGCTGTCGGGCAACAAAAACTACGACCACCTTCTGGATCATCCCGAACAGCTTGAGACCCAGATTTCGGAAGTATGCCTGTCGGCAATCGCCGAAAGCGCTTCCCATGGGATGGTGATTGTCGTTATCACCGAACTTGGAACACACCGATACAATGCCTGGCGCGAAGTCGTTGGCGCGATTCGTCAGCGCTGCATGCGAAATGTCGTCGTCATTCTCCTGACCAACGATGCGCTGTGTCAGGAGTTTGACTGCCTGACACCGCTGCAGCTCTCGCCCCTCAATCACCAGGACATGCTGACGATCGCGCGTCAGTCGATGTCTGAATTCAAGATCCCCCCACCTGCCTTTCTCGAAAAGCTCGCTAAAAAATCCCATGGCTCACTCTCTCAGTTTGCCTGCATTGCCAAACTGCTCAAACAGCATGGCACACTGAAGTTCGAGCACTACCACCACTGCATCGACACCAAGGATGGCTTTCTCGACAGCCTGCCAGAGACATATGCGGATCTTGCGCTGATGCATTTTAATGCGCTTTCGGAAGATCAGCGCTATTTCATGAGCGTTGCCTCTCTGATCGGTTCTCCCTTTAACCTGGATGACATTTCGGCCATCTTATCGCTTCAGGCTCTGCCCGACGAAATTCCGTGGTTTCACAATCTCCGAAAACCATGGTCAAAACGCGTGGTGGAAGAGCTCGTAAAGTTGGGGGAAATTCGTCCTATCCTGGATCGAGATCATCAGGTATGCGGATATGGCATTGTCGACGAGTTGGCTGCTCGTCAGATCGCAAAAACGCTCGATCCGGATTTTTTACAGGCCGTACACGGATGTTTTGCGCGTTACCTCGAACGGCTTCGTCCAGGCGATCCTCAAATCGCCCGCCAATACGATGCCGCCGGCCTTTGGGAACAGGCAGTAAAGCACTGGCTTGTCATCGCTCGCGAGCGCTCTGCTGCCTTCTTCAACATTTCGACGCTCCGCCTGCTTAACTATTGCCTTCAGCAAACCGCACCTCACCATGGTGCAGTCTTTATTGAGCTTCAGTCTGAACTCGCTAAACTTGCCTCGCGCTTTGGACAATATGATGCTGCCCAGGAACACTTCGAAGCAATGCTGCGCCTGAGCCAACTCGCCGGCGATCCATTGCAGTCGATTCGTGCCTTTACAGGCGTGGCCCATGCCCTGCTGATGCGTGGCCGCTACGAAACAGCACGCGATTTGCTGTTGTTCGGACTTGACCTGGCTGAATCACATCAGGCCTCAGATCTCATCGCTGACTGCTACCATGGTCTGGCACAGATCGTCTTTTTTTCCGGTGGAAAAGGGGCACTGGTCAACGCACTTCGCTATGCCGAAAAGGCCCTGGAGCTTCGGCGCGAAGCGGGCAAGCTTGAGTCTATTGCCCAAACACTTAACCTCATCGCCAAAATATATCTCGTGCGCGGGGACCTGAAACGTGCTCACAGCGCGGTTTCGGAGGCCTATTATGCCCAAAAAGCTTCTGGACACTGGTTTGACAGACCAGATGCACTATGCACCATGGCCTTCCTTGCACACGAAAAGAATGCCTATGATGAAGCCATGGCTCACCTGAGGGAAGGGCTGGAAACAGTCCGCATCACGGGCAATGTTGCCCACCGCTTCGCCTTGTTGAGCGTGCGGGTGTTCATCCATATTGAACGCAACCGCCGCCAGGAAGTGCGCGATGATCTCGCAGGGATAGAAACCATTATCCAGGAGCACGCCTTCTTGCCCTGGGTGACGCTGCATCACATACTCGTGGCAACATTCGATTTCAGCCGCAAGAACTTCCAAAAAACGACCAGAGCACTCCGGGTTTTCTTCGACTCCGCCACCGAGCTCCGAAACAATTATCTCCTGAGCCTGGGATACCGGCTCTCTGCATCGCTCAACTTCGAAGTGTATCAACGCGATCTTGGCAAAGTTTCGCTTGAGAAAACAGAGCGTCTCTTTGCCAGCGCAACCACCATGTTTGAGTCGATAGGAGCCTGGCATGATGTCGCCGAATCGCAGCGTCAATATGCAGCTTTTCTTACAGCTCAGGGACGTGAACCCGAAGCACAAAAGTGCCTCGAACGCGCCGAAAAGGTGGATCCCTATTGCCAGTAAGTAGCGGAGGCTGATAGATCGCTTCTGCATTCAAGGTGTCGTCCGCACGGTTTGTGGATGCGCGCATTTTCTAATCTTTCACTCAGGAAACAGAGGGCTTTTTCGTCATGTCAGATGGCATTTTCATCTACGGCTGTATCGTGATTGGTTCTGGACCCGCTGCCCTCACCGCTGCCATCTATTTGTCCCGCTCAGACACCAACCATCTGGTCATTGAAGGCAATCAGCCAGGCGGCCAGCTCACCCTGACCTCTGATATCGAGAATTATCCAGGATTCCCCCAGAAGATGACAGGCGCCCAACTCATGGAAAACATGCGCCGTCAGGCAGAAGGATGCGGTTCCGTCTTCAGAAAAGGCGTCGTTATCAAAATTCACCGCAAAGACGATCATTTTGCACTCGACACAGAGGACGCACTGGGCCATGTCGAAACAGTTTTTTCGCACGCCGTTATCATTGCCACAGGCGCAAGCGCTCAGTTTCTTGGCCTCCCCGAAGAAGAGGGACTCATCGGAATGGGCGTGAGTGCCTGTGCCGTTTGTGACGGTGCCCTGTTTCGTGACAAAGATGTTGCCGTTGTCGGCGGTGGCGACACGGCAATGGAAGAGGCCATCTTCCTGACACATTTTGCCCGCAGCGTCACCATCATCCATCGGAGGGATGGCTTCCGGGCCTCTGAAGTCATGCTCAATCGAGCACGCCTTAACCCAAAGATTCGCTGGAGCCTGTTTAAGGCTGTCGAAGCCATCCACACGGGACCCACAAAAATGCTCTCCTCTGTCACACTTCGCGACATGCGCGATGACTCGCTCAGCGACATGCCCCTGGACGGCCTCTTTATTGCCATAGGCCACAAGCCCAACGTTTCGCCATTTCAGTCTTTTCTGGCATGCGACGAACACGGGTACATCAAAACAAACGGCGATACGACAGCGACATCTGTTGCCGGCGTGTTCGCCTGCGGCGATGTGGCAGATCCACGATACCGGCAAGCCATCACAGCCGCCGGCTCTGGATGCAAAGCCGCCATGGATGCCAAATCCTACCTCGATAACCTGTTTCCAGGTTCCTGCCTGCACACGGATAAACGATGACAAAACATGACAAACAGCTTCTGGGTTGGTTGAAAACGGGTCTCTCCAAGGTTCATGACGGTCTTGAGGCAGGTGTTTCGCGAGCACAGACTGTGGCTCAAAAACTCAATGAAAAGATCGAGCAAAATCCCAAAGCCAAAGAAGCAAAGTCGCGCATGACAGATTTTGGCGACCGCCAGGTCGAAAAGCTCAAGGATATCCAGATCGGCCATACGCGCCTCGGCGATTTGCCCAATGCCGCTCAACGCCTTACCGAACGCCAAATCTACAAAATGCTGCACCGGCTCTACGAGATCGACCCTAACGGTCAGTGGGCTGCATTTGCCCCTCCCCCCGACCAGCTGCCTGTTTTTTCGGCTTTCGAAACCCTTGGTCTTCCCTATGGCGCGCCCTACGAAGATGTTAAGAAGGCCTATCGCCAGCTCATGCGCGCCTGGCACCCCGACAAACACGCAAGCAGCCCGCAGCAGGAAAAGGCCTCCACCCAAAAAGCCCAGGAAATCACGGCCGCCTACGAGCTCATCACACAGCACTACGGCAAATAGCCACACAGCGAGGATTCACCATGCCCGGCATTGGCGTCATCAGCAATCGAAATGCACGACTCAATCGGCTCAATCCAGAGCTCAAGGATCAGCTGGCCTTTGTTATTGGCAGCGATGGAGAAGTCAACTCAACAGGCTCAATCACAGACACCTACAAGGCGGTCGAAACTTTTCGCCGCATCGGCATTGACATCATTGCCATCAGCGGCGGCGACGGAACTGCCCACCGCAGCATGGAAATCCTCTTTGAAGTGTATGGTGACCATCCGCTCCCGCCCATCCTGCTGCTGCCAACAGGCACACAAAACATGGTGCCGCGATCCTTTGGGATCGAAGGCTCAGGCCTGGCAAACCTCCTCCTGGCCGTCGCCCGCTATCGCCACAACATCCCCATGCGCTGCATCAAACGCAATCTCCTCCATGTCAACGGCCACCTCTCGTTCATGTTTGGGTTCGGTCTCGCCGCAAGATTTATGAAAAAATACTACGAATCCGGCCAAACCAACCCCAAAGGCGCCGCCAAGCTTCTCACCAGATTTATCGCCGACGCTGCCCTCTCAGGCAACTTCAGCAAACAGATTCTTGAGCCCATAGAAATGTCGTTCGCCATCGACGGTGTCACGATAGAAAAATCCACCGAACTCCACACTTTCTTCTGCTCCTTCGTCGAACGCCTGCCCCTTCATTTCGTCCTTTTCCCTCGCTCCGGCCGCGACGAGGGCGTCTTCGAAGTTGTCTACACCGGCGAAAATCCTCTCCTGATCGCCACAGGCTTCCCAAGCATCCTGCGAGGCTCAGCCAAACCATTGCCCGGTGTCACCCGAAAACTTGCCCGAACCGTCAGTATTGAGCTCTCCAAACCCGAACCCTATACGCTCGACGGAGAGCTCTACGATCCCACGACACATTTCGAGGTGACTGCCGGACCAGAAGTAAAATTTCTCGTCCCCGCACTCCAACCGGAAGCCGAAGAAGATGACCTGCGCTACGAAAAAGCAGGCCCCTGGAGCATGCGCTTCCTGCTTTGATTTTCTGGTGCGGGGGCCAAGCCCCCTGCGCCGCTATCGCACTCGCCCTATCACTGACGGCAGGGTCGCGGCGTCGAAATGGTGCAGATTCCAGGAAGCAAGGAGGCGTGGAAGGGAGCGTACTTCGTACGTGACCGACCACAACGACGCCGCTGACGACGACGATGCACATTAT
>Ga0209737_10000549_pt1 | contig 30153 bp, 37 predicted proteins | sample TergutCu122P3_FD_187284 | JGI IMG/M metagenome (GOLD analysis project Ga0209737, IMG submission 187284) | Cubitermes ugandensis P3 segment gut microbial communities from Kakamega Forest, Kenya - Cu122 P3 (SPAdes) (version 2) | ecosystem: Host-associated > Arthropoda: Insects > Digestive system... | reverse complement strand
GCGACAAGTTGAAACACCCGTTTGGCCAGATCCACCGCAATCACGGTGCTGGTCGTCGGGATACTTTCAGGTTGTTTTGCTGTATTCTGTTTCATGGGCTCGCCCTCGCTGTCGTTGGCAAAATCATCATGATGCTACCGTGGCGCTTCAACGCCTCGGCTTGGGCGAGTCCATTCAATTACGCACAAACGAAAAACGGGCGACGTTGCCGTCGCCCGTTGAATCTCACGCAGCTTATGCCGCTTCGTTTCTTACAGCTTTATTTCTTCGCCACTTTGCGGGCGCGCTTGACACCCTTCGCCGCTTTTTTGACAGCTTTTTTGGCCGTCTTCTTGGCAGCTTTCTTCACACCTTTCTTGGCGACTTTCTTGGTTGCCTTTTTGGCAACTTTTTTGGTCGCTTTCTTGGCGACTTTCTTGGTTGCCTTCTTGGCGACTTTCTTCGCAGCTTTCTTGACCGCCTTCTTCGCCGTTGCTTTCTTCGCAATTTTCTTCGCAACTTTCTTGACCGCCTTCTTCGCCGGCGCTTTCTTCGCCACTTTCTTGGCAGCCTTCTTTACCGCACGTTTTGCCGTCTTTTTGGCAGCTTTTTTCGCTTTACGCTTCGCCGCTACCGGGGCACCTAACATCGTGAAAGTTTCAGCCATTTTCATTACTCCTGTCTGAGTTGTTGAGATCTCTTGAGACTCTTAGTATCGGCGGACTTTGAATTTGTCGTGATATCAGCTCTTGACAAAAACGTTTACCCGCTGGCCGAATTCTAACCGCATTTCATTGTTTTGCAAGCATTCAACGCATTTGTAAATCATCTAATTTCAATGTGTTGCGGTTTGCACACATTGCACACACATCGAAATGCGCGCGTTTTGAAATTTTATTTTGAAAGAATCCGTTCCATTTCCCACAATTTTTTTATCTCTTCGCGCGCGCGAATCACGGTGACTTCTTTACCATCGACCATCACTTCGCATGCGCGAGGACGCGCGTTGTAGTTCGAACTCATCACCATCGAATAGGCGCCCGCAACGCCGACGGCAAGCAAATCGCCCTCGCGCAATACGAGCGGTCGCGCCTGCGCCAGAAAATCGCTGCTCTCGCAGACCGGACCGACGATGTCCCAGCTTTTTTCACTGTCGGACGATTTTTCTGTCGCCGATCTTTTCGTCACGGCGCTGACGGGATGCCATGCACCATAAAGCGCCGGTCGCATCAAATCGGTCATCGCCGCATCGACGATGGCGAAATTTTTGGTCTCTCCCGGTTTCAGATACAGAACGCGCGTCAACAACACGCCGGCGTCTGCCACCACACGCCGCCCGGGTTCCATCATCAAGCGTTCGGAACGTCCGGCGAACACTTCGCGCAACATTTGCGCGAACGCCGCCAATGAAATCGTTTGCTCGTCTCGATAACGCGCGCCAAGACCGCCGCCGACATCGATGTGTTCGAGCGCAATGCCATCCGCTTCAAGCGCCCGCACCAGTTGCAACAGCTTCTCCGCCGCTTCGCGGTACGGCGCTATCTCGGTGATCTGCGAGCCGATGTGCATGTCAATGCCGGTCACCCGCAGCGACGGCAGCGCAACCGCCTGCCGATACAAGGCGTGCGCTTCGTCGAACGACACGCCGAATTTGTTTTCTTTGAGTCCGGTGGAAATGTAAGGATGCGTTTTCGCGTCAACATCAGGATTGACCCGAATGCTCACCGGCGCCACTTTGCCCAACCGCGTCGCGGTCGCCGCCAACACGTTCAATTCGGACGCGGATTCGACGTTGAAACACAAGATACCGGCCTGCAATGCCGCTTCCATCTCCGCAACGGTTTTGCCGACGCCGGAAAACATGATTTTCGCCGGATCGCCGCCAGCCGCCAGCACGCGCGCCAATTCGCCGCCCGAAACGATGTCGAAGCCGAAGCCTTTCCGCGCCAGCAAATTCAAAATGGCCAGATTGCCGTTGGCCTTGACGGCGTAGCACACCAGATCAACCGTGCCGTCCATCGCCGCGAGAAATTCATCGGCTGTCGCGGTCAACGCCGCCCGCGAATACACATAGCAAGGCGTTCCGAATCGCTCGGCGATGTCGGTCAATGCCAGGTCTTCGACGTACCGTGTTCCGTTTCGTTCCTGAAAAAAGTTCGTCATCATTTTGTGTCCTGAGGTGTCGGCGCTGTTTCGGCAGATGCCGTCGCCGCTTTTTCCTGCGGCAAATACAAAGGTCCCTTGATACCGCAACCGCCGAGAAAGCCGCCAAGAATGCTACCCAAAAGCACGAAATAACTCAACCGTAAAAAACGCTGGCGCGCATGCTTCAACATGATGAGAACACCGATTCGTTAATAAAGGTTTACTTTAGCACATTCGCCTTCCGGTTCAGTCTTTCCGCCGCAATGCGCGTTACAATGAGATTTCTCGATCCAATTCGATTCATATCACTGCTGACCACCATGTCTCCACCGCTCCCCCCATTTCCCGAAGCCGCCGATCGTTTTCTCGACGCGCTGGAACAGGCGTTTGAAACGCTTGCCGACGACCACGATCTCGACTGGCAACGGAGCAACGGCATTCTGACCCTCGATATCGGCGACCGGCAGTGGGTGATCAACACGCACGCGCCACGTGAAGAACTCTGGTTCGCCGGCCCCGGCGGCGCCCATCATTTTCAGCGCGACGCCCAAGGTGTCTGGCGCGATACCCGCAGCGATGCGACGTTCGCCGCCGTTCTAACCGAAACGTTGCGCAGCGCCGGGATGGCTGTGTTGCCGACGTTGCCTGAGTAATCCTAAAAACCTCAGTTGGACGTGCTTGCCAGTGCTGCGCCCACCGTGCCAGGCAAGGCGCGACGACGACGCGGGCTGCCACCCCGCGAGGAGGAGCAACGCAGTATGGCGCGGTGAGCGTAGTGCTGGAGAGCGCGTAGCGCACTCACCCAATGGGTGAGCAATGAGAAAGACTCCAAAGCAAGCGACTACGCGGTTTTCCATAGGTTTACGAGCGGTCAACTGAGGTTTTTAGGATAATTCTCAGCGAGAAACTTCACTCTCGCAACAATCCCGCCCATTCCGCCAACGCCCGCCGACGCTGCCGCGTTCCCGGATGAAACGCCTCCAGCGTCTCCCAGAAACGCGCCGAATGGTTGAGTTCATGCAGATGCGCCAGCTCGTGCGCGATCACATCGTCGGCCAACGCCGGCGGCAACAATATCAACCGCCAGTTCAACAATATCTCGCCGCGCGCGTTGCAACTTCCCCATTGTCCGCGCGCCCGCGACAACCGAACACGGGAAGGCGAGCGCCCCGCCCGCGCCGCCATCGTCATCGTTCGCGGAATCAAGTTATTTTCGGCTTCACGCCGCCACCATTGCCGCACGCTCTGTTCAATCGCAGCAGGTTCCGCAGAAGGCGCCGTCACCTGAAGCCCCAGCAAATCGCGTTGCCATTCTTTTTCGTGTCCGCTCTTGTGACCACACCGCACCGACAACGGCAACATCGCGCCGCGATACAACACTTCCGCGTCCGCCTGCCAGGCCGGACTTACCAGGGGTCGGGCATGACGCCGCCACCAGGCCATCGCCCGAGCAATCCAGGCAGCGCGTTCGCGCAACGCCGTCTCCACATCGTGAATCGTCAGCCAGCGCGGCGCCCGCACAACAACCGCATCGGCCTCGACACGAATCGACACCGAGCGCCGGGAAGCGCGGATCAACTGATACGAAAGCAGCGTGTTCTGAAACGCGACTGTGCGGAGGCTTGCTGTCGATAAAGTCATGTGATCGCTTTTTTAACCACGAAAGACACGAAAAGCACGAAAGTGTTATAACGCACGTCGGGTTAGAGCGGTTTTGATTTAAATGTACGCATCAAACAACCCCATCCCCACCCTAACCCTCCCGACCCTCTCTCCCGACCTCTCTCCCACAAGGGAGAGAGGAGGGAAATGCCTCCCCTCTCCCGCTTTCCGCGGGAGAGGGGCAGGGGGAGAGGGATGAAAGGGGAGGGAACAAAGCGACGCAACGCGAAAGTGTACACGACTAGACTAAGCAGAAAACGCTCGGGCGTTTCAGGAAAAGCGTTTTTCCACGATTTATACTTTTCTTTCACTCACCTGATCTCTGCCCTCTGATCTCTGCCTTCTGATCCCTGATCCCTGATCCCTGATCCCTGATCCCTGATTCCTGATGCGGCAACCCAAGACGAGCGGTCTCCGTTTCGATCCAGTCTTCGACTTCCTGCATCAGCGTCGTCGAATCCTTACCGGCGGAAGGAATCGGTTTGCCGATCGACAATGTGATCGTGCCGACACGCTTGCCGAAAATGCCGCGCGGCCACAAGTAACCGGCGTTGTGCGCAATCGGCAGCACCGGCGCTCCCAGGGTGATGGCTAACCGTGCGCCGCCGGTTTTATAGCGCCGTTTCTGACCGGGCGGCACCCGCGTTCCCTCCGGAAACAGGATGATCCAGAAGCCTTGCTTGTGACGCGCTTCTCCCTGCGCGTAAATCTGTTGCATCGCCTCACCTCCGGCCTTCCGGTCGATGATGATCGGCAGCGCCAGCCTGAAGCCCCAACCGAAAAACGGAATCCACATCAGCTCTTTTTTGGCGACAAAACTCAAAGGCCGCGGCATGTTCAACGGAATCGCCATCACGTCCCAGGTCGAACTGTGTTTGGCCAACACCACATGCGGGATGGTTCCGTCGGGCAAGTGTTCCTGCCCGATGATGCGGTAACGAATGCCGCACAGCACGCGCACCGCCCACAGATTGAGCCGCGGCCAGACCAGCATGAAACGGTAACGCGGCACCGGCGGCAACCAGAAAAAACACAAAAACAGCAGAACGAAAAAAAGCGTGATCGCCGCCTGAAACACGGCGAACAACAATGAACCCAGGAAGGAGCGCATGGAAAACTCCGGCGGTTATTCGGCAGGCACGTTCTGCTCGCGCCCCATCGTCAGCAAGGCGTCGGCCACTTCGGCCAGATTGGCGAAAATCCAGGTGTATTCCGGTAACCCGCCGGTCGCCAGCGTTTTTTCACCTTTGCCGGTGCGCACCAGAATCGGCAATCCGCCGACGGCCTCAGCCGCCTGCAAATCGCGCAACGAATCGCCGACGCACGGCACACCGGTCAAATCGACATGAAACCGTTGTCCGATCGAATGAAACAGCCCCGGCTTCGGCTTGCGGCATTCGCATTGCGCCTGCGCCGAATGCGGACAGAAAAAAACAGCGTCGATCCGCCCACCCAGCGGACTCAACATCTGAACCATTTTTTCGTGAATCGCGTTCAGCGTCCGCATGTCGAATAAACCGCGGTCGATCCCGGACTGGTTGGTCGCCACGACGACGCGATAACCGGCAAAATTCAACTTGGCGATCGCTTCGAGGCTGCCGTCAATCGGCCGCCATTCATCCGGCGATTTGATGAACGAATCGCTGTCGTGATTGATCACGCCATCGCGGTCAAGCACAATCAACTTGCTCGATCGCAAGCTGGCGGGGAGTTCGCGGGAAATGTCCATGATTTCTCTATTCTAACCGCAAAGAACGCAAAGAAAAGATTTTAACCACGAAAGGCACGAAAAACACGAAAGCGCAAACCCCTTCCCCCGCTTGTGGGGGAAGGCCGGGATGGAGTTGTGCAGGTTATATGGATTCTGCGACTCCGCTTTGCTCCGCGCAGAATGACGGACATTTTTTTTTCGTGGCTTTCGTGTTTTTCGTGGTTAAAGGTTTTTTCTTCTAGCCTCAGCCCGCCAGCATCGCAATATCCGCCACGCGATTCATCGTCTGCCGGATTTCATTGAGCAGCGCCAGCCGGTTGGCGCGCACTGCCGGGTCGTCCGCCATCACCATCACTTCATCGAAGAAACGGTCCACTTCCCGACGCGCACCGGCCAGCACCTGCAACGCTTTCGTGAAGTCTCCCGCCTGCATCGCGGTTTCCACTTCGCCGTTCAAACGCTCATGAAACACGGCGTACAGGGCTTTTTCCGCGTCGTCACGGAACAGCGCCGGTTGCGCCTCGGCATGCGTCACACTTTCGGCGTTCTTCTTCAAGATGTTGACGATGCGTTTGTTCGCCGCCGCCAGCGCCTCGGCTTCCGGCAGCGCTGCGAATGTCCGCACCGCGTTCAACCGCGCCGGAACTTGTGCGATGGCGTCCGGCTTTTGCGTCAGCACCGCTTCAATCGCCTGCGTCGCATGGCCTTCTTCTTTCAGCAAACCACGCAAGCGATCATAGAAGAAAAGCTCGACTGCCGATGAAACGTCGCGCTGATCGGTCGCCGCGCCGATAAGCTGCGATAAGCTGATCGAAAGGTTTTTCTCGATCACCATCCGCAGCACGCCAATCGCCGCACGCCGCAACCCAAACGGGTCTTTGTCGCCCGTCGGCTGGTTGTTAACAGCGAACATTCCCGCAATCGTTTCCAGCTTGTCGGCCATCGACACGCAAACGGCTTCCAGCGATTCCGGCAAACGATCCCCGGCAAAGCGCGGCCAATAATGTTGCTCGATGCCTTGCGCCACCACCGCGTTTTCGCCATCGTGCCGAGCGTAGTAACGCCCCATCGTCCCCTGCAATTCCGGAAATTCGCCGACCATGTCGGTGGTGAGATCGGCCTTCGCAAGCAACGCGATCCGCGCTGTTTTTTCTGCATCGGCGCCAAGCAACGCCGCCAACGTTTGAGAAATTTTCACCAGCCGATCAACGCGCTCGCGCTGGCTGCCCAGCCCTTTGAAATAGACGATGGACGCCAACGCATCAACGCGATCGGCCAGCGGTTTTTTGCAATCCTGCTCAAAGAAAAAACGGGCGTCGGCAAGCCGCGCACGCAACACCCGCTCATTGCCGCCGATGATTTCTTTCGGGTCTTGAGTGTGCATATTCGAGACCAACAGAAAACGTTCGATCAAGCGGCCTTCGTTGTCGGTCAGCGCAAAATATTTCTGGTTCTGCTGCATCGTCAGAATCAGGCATTCCTGAGGCACTTTCAAAAATGCAGGATCAAAACGCCCTTCATAAACTTCCGGCCATTCGACCAGCGCCGTCACTTCGTCAAGCAGCTCTTCCGACATCACGACCCGCGCCGTTCCGGCAACTTTTTGCAAGCCTTCGACGATCCGTTCGCGGCGACGGTCAAATGAGGCGATGACTTTTCCTTGCGTTTCCAGCGCCGCTTCGTAATCGTCCGCTTGGGAAATCACGATTTCGGAAGCGGTCGCAAGAAAACGATGACCCGATGTCGTTTGTCCGGCGTCCAATCCCAGCGCCGTCACCGGCACGACGTGATCGCCGTGCAACGCCATCAACCGATGCGCCGGTCGCACAAAACTCACATCGTTGTAGTAGCCGCCCGGCACCGGATAACGCATCACTTTGGGAATCGGCAACTGCGCAATCGCCTGATCGAGCGCCGCCTGCAAACCGGCCTGCAAGGTTTGCCCCGCCGTCACGCCGTCGATAAACAACGCTTCTGCTTTGCCGTCGCTCTCGCGTTTGCAGCGCGGCAAGTCGGCTTCGCTCAATCCCAACGCTTCGAGTTTTCGCATGAGCGGCAGGGTCGGACGCCCTTCGGCATCGAACGCAATAGCGACCGGCAAAAGTTTCTGGGTGAACGGTTGATCCGGCGCTTTAGCCTTGACGCCGGTGATCCGAACCGCCAGACGGCGCGGTGTCGCGTACCGCGTCGTCACACTCGACGCTTCGAGAAAACGACCGTTTCGTAATTGCGTTTCCAGCAATTCGGCAAACGCCACACTCAACCGCTTCAACGCTTTCGGCGGAAGTTCTTCGGTGAGCAATTCAACAAGCAGCGGGGCAGATGACATAAAAGCTTCTTTCAAATTTTACTTGGCGGGTCTTTACATTTTCGAGTGGGTTATTATCTCACGCGAAGGCGCGAAGACGCGAAGGAAGGCACTCAGGAGACGTTTGCGAACCCTGACGGACACAGCGATTTGTACGCCACTTCGAATGATAAGAGGATGCTCACGTTAACTGTTTTCTTCGCGCCTTCGCGTGCAATGATGTCTTTCTGATGCCTAATTCCTGATTCCTGATTCCTGTTGACGATGTTCGGGTGAGAGCATCGGATAACCTAACGCTTCGCGCGACTCGACATAGGTTTGCGCGACCAGACGCGACAATGCCCGAATGCGCCCGATGTACGCGGCGCGCTCGGTGACGGAAATCGCGCCACGCGCGTCAAGCAGATTGAACGTGTGCGCCGCTTTCAAAATCATTTCATAGCCCGGCAGCGGCAATTTCTCCTCGAGCAAGCGTTTGGCTTCGCTTTCAAAGAACGCAAAAAGTTCGAACAGCTTGGGCGCATTGGACGACTCAAAGTTGTACCGCGATTGCTCAACTTCGTTCTGATGATAGACATCGCCGTAGGTCAATGTGCGGGTAACGCCATTTTCTTCGTATTGTGTCCACACCAGATCGAACACGTTTTCTTTTCCCTGCAAATACATCGCCAGCCGCTCGATGCCGTACGTGATTTCGCCGGTGATCGGGTTGCAATCGAGGCCGCCAACCTGCTGGAAATACGTGAACTGCGTTACTTCCATCCCGTTCAGCCACACTTCCCAGCCCAGCCCCCAGGCGCCGAGCGTCGGATTTTCCCAGTCGTCCTCGACAAAGCGCACGTCGTTGGTCGTCAAGTCAAAACCCAGTTCCCGCAACGAGCCGAGATAAAGATCGAGAATATTCGCTGGCGCCGGTTTCAATACCACCTGGTACTGATAATAGTGTTGCATACGGTTGGGGTTCTCGCCATAGCGCCCATCTTTGGGGCGGCGCGACGGCTGCACATACGCCGCCCGCCAGGGTTCCGGCCCAAGCGCCCGAAGGAATGTCGCCGTGTGCGAGGTTCCCGCCCCCACCTCCATGTCGTAAGGTTGCAGGAGCGCGCAGCCCTGACGGTTCCAGTAGTCCTGCAAACGAAGAATCAGTTGTTGGAAAGTGCTCTGCTGGAAAGCGCTCTGTTGAAACGTGGTCTTTTGAGAAGTCAGCATAATCGTTCTTTAAGGTTCACTCGCACCCCCTCCGCCCCACGCCTCGCGCGAAGCCGAAATCGGGCAGGGAAAATGGGGAGACGCCGAAACTGGAGCGGGTGAAGGGAATCGAACCCTCGTATGCAGCTTGGGAAGCTGCCGTTCTACCATTGAACTACACCCGCGCACCATGAAAACGGTAGGCGCTATTGTATATCAGGGATCAGAGGTCAGGTATCAGATGTCAGAAATCAGAACAACTTCATTTCACGCAAAGCCGTGAATAAGGATGGAGCGCGAGCGTACTGCCCGCATATCGTGAGATTGATGTTTGAGCGAGCGGGGACGCCAGCGCTCCGTTCTGCCTTCTGCCTTCTGCCTTCTGCCTTCTGCCTTCTGGCCTCTGACCTCTAACCCCTGATCGCCTGCGCCAGCACATCTTCCCCGATATCCTGCCGCACCACCGCGTGCCCCAAACGCTCCAGCAGCACAAAGCGCATTTTGCCGTCAGCCACTTTTTTATCCCGCCCCATCAGGGTCATCCAGGTTTCCAGCGGAAAGTCAGGACAGGTCAGCGGCAAGCCAAAAGCCGCCAGCAAACGCTCGAGCCGCTGCTGCTCGCTTTCGTCAAAGCCACAGACCCTCGTCGATAAGCGACCGGCCAGCACCATCCCCGCCGCCACCGCTTCGCCGTGCAGCCATTCTCCGTAACCCAGCGCCGCTTCGATCGTGTGCCCGAAGGTGTGCCCCAGGTTGAGCAACGCCCGCTCGCCGGTTTCGCGTTCGTCGGCGGCGACGATCATCGCTTTGTTTCGGCAGCTTTGATGAATTGCGTAGCCGACCACTGTCGGCTCACGCGCCAGCAACGCCTCGGTATTTTTTTCCAGCCAGTCGAAGAACGCGCGGTCGCGGATCGCGCCGTATTTGACGACTTCGGCCAAGCCGGAGATGTATTCGTGCGATGGCAGCGTCGATAAGGTGTTGGTGTCGATCCACACTTGCTGCGGCTGGTAAAACGCGCCGATCATGTTTTTGCCGAGCGGATGATTGACCGCCGTCTTGCCGCCGACCGATGAATCCACCTGCGCCAGCAACGAGGTCGGCGCCTGAATCAACGGCATCCCGCGCTGGTACAACGCCGCCGCCAGCCCCGCCAGATCGCCGACCACGCCGCCGCCCAGCGCAATCAACGGCGTTTGCCGCTCAGCGCGCGATTCCAGAAGCCAGCCCAGAATTTTGTACAGTTCTTCCCAGTTCTTGGCATGCTCGCCGTCCGGCGCCTGCCACACTTCGACGGCGATCCCCGCCGCGCCAAGCCCTTGCTGCAAGGCTGCCAGATGGTACGACGCCACCGTCGGATTGCTGACCACGAACGCCCGCCGCCCGGAGTACGCCGCCCGCAACAGACGCCCCGCCTCGGAAAAAACGCCGGGGCCGATATGGATCGGATAACTGCGCATGCCCAGTTCTACGCGTAGAACGCTGGAGGAATTTACGCTGGAAGGTGTGTGTTCAGTCTGCATTGAAATTTCCAATCCCTGATTTCTGGCTTATCCCTGATTCTGCCCCGGACGGCGCTTCGCCCGTTTGTGTTTCGCTCGCCCAAGCTGCGTCCACGATTCCTGACCTCTGATCCGCAATCAAGCAAGCGACGACATCCGACGTGGATTCGATAACGCAATGCGCCGTCTGCCGGTATAACGGATCACGAATCTCGTAGAGTTTCTCCAGCCGCGCGGTCAAATCTTCCGCTGTCCGCAATAACGGTCGATCCGTCGCCCGTCGCAAACGCTTCGCCAGAACATCGGGCGTCGCGCGCAGATAAACAACGGTCCCATTGGCTCGCAACTGCTCGCGATTGGCCTCGCGCAGCACCGCGCCGCCACCCGTGCTCAGCACGATCCCTTCGCGCTGCACCAGCTCCATCAGCAACGCCTGCTCGCGATCCCGAAAAGCGTCCTCGCCTTCTTTTTCAAAGATCTCCGAGATCGTGCACCCCAACCGACGCTCCAGTTCGACGTCGCAATCCACGAAGGGTTTGTCGAGCGACGCCGCCAAGCGCCGACCGCGCGTGGTCTTGCCCGCGCCCATCAACCCGATCAAAAATAAATTGCCCCGATGCCATTGCATCGGGGCATTGTAAAACAACTCTAGAATTTTGTGCGGTCAGCCGCGTTATCAACGCACCGTCTCAACGGTCTCCTTGACAATGCGCGGCGTCAGGAACACCAGCAATTCGGTCTTGTTACTGGTTCGCCCTGTCGTCTTGAACAGATACCCCAGTAGCGGAATATCACCCAAATACGGTACCTTATCCAAAGTATTGAAAATTTCTTCCTCATAGATACCGCCGATCACCGCCGTATCGCCGTTGTTGACCGAGATCTGGGTCACGACATTCTTGGTGTCGATCGCCGGAACCACGAAACCGCCGCCTAACTGAACCTCTTCTCCTCTTGTATCCTTGCGGATTTCGATGTTCATGATGATCCGGTTGTCCGGCGTGATCTGCGGCGTCACCTCAAGGCGCATTACAGCCTTCTTGAACTGAACCGTCGCCGGGCTGTTGGCCGAGCCCGGCGTCACATACGGAATTTCCGTGCCCTGCTCAATTACAGCCGTCTGGTTGTCCGCCGTCACCACCCGCGGGCTCGACACCACCTTGCCGCGCTGATCAGACTCCATCGCCGACAATTCAAGGTTGACGAGGTTGCCGGAACCCAAGTTGATCAACGTCATCGCCAAAGAGCCCGCTGAAGGAATCACCGGCAAGTTCACATTCAAAGCATCGGGGTCAGAATAACCAGGATAACCCGCCCCCCGCCTCGTTCTTGAGGCGATTTCCCACGGCGTCGGCGTCCGCGTCAACCGTTCTATTGTACCGTCCGTTTGAATTGTTACCGTCGGTTGCGTATCCAACGACCCGGTCGTCCCCACGGCATAGTTGTTGAACGAAAACCCCGCTTGCGTGCCAAAGCGCGCTCCCAGCCTTCGACTAAAGCCGTCCGATGCAACCACAATCCGCGCTTCGATCAATACCTGTCGCACCGTAATGTCGATCCTCCGGATCAGCTGCCTGACTTCTTCCAGCCGCGCCGCCGTGTCCTGAACAAACAGGACGTTGGTCCGCTCATCAATCACCGCTGTTCCCCGTTTTGACAGGAATTTTTGGTTGGGATCGGACAGCAGCTTTTGCAGGTTCACTGCTTTCTGGTAGTTCATCTGAAACATTTCCGTCCGCAACGGTTCCAGATCGCTGATCTGCTGCATCGCCTCAAACTGCTGTCTTTCTTTGAGCACCAGTTCATCGCGCGGCGCGATCAGCACCACCGAGCCGTTCTTGCGCATGTCGAGACCCTTGGTCTGCATGATGATGTCGAGCGCCTGATCCCAGGGAATGTCCTTCAAGCGTAAGGTCAGGTTGCCCTGCACCGTATCGCTGGTGATGATGTTGAGCCCGGTAAAGTCGGCGATCACTTGCAACACTGCCCGCGCTTCAACATTCTGAAAGTTCAGCGACAGTTTGTCTCCCTTGTAGCCCTGGCGTGTTCCCTGCGTCAATTTGTTGGGGTCTTCAACAACGGGCTTGATTTCAAGGATGAAACGCTTGTCGGTCTGGTAGGCTGAATGTTCCCACAATCCTTTGGGCTCAATCGCCATCCGCGTCCGGTTGCCTTGGGCAAAGGTGTCAATCGTCACGATCGGTGTTCCGAAATCAGTAACATCCAGACGACGCGCCAGATTGTGCGGCAGATCCGTCTTCAGGAAATCGACGATCAGCTGTTTGCCCTGCTGACGAATATCAATACCGATGGCGCTGTCGGACAGATCCACCACCACCCGACCCTCTCCGTTTTCGCCTCGCCGAAAATCGACATCCAGCAGCGAATATTGAATATCTCCGGTCTTGGACTCGGCAAAATGCTGCACCTGTTGCGATGTTGCCGTCGCCTCATCCTGCAATTCCCCGGTCAAAATGACCATGACCGTTCTGCCGTCAAGCTCGGTCTTGAACTGTTGCGGTTTGTTCAGGTTCATCACGACACGGGTCTTCCCGCCGCTCTGAATCAGATTCAGGCTACGCAACACATCATCGTCAATGGTCTGCCTGACGCCACCCAACCCGTTGGCCACATCGGGGAAATCCAGCGCTACCCGTGGCGGATTGGCAATTGCAAAACCGACCGGCACTTGCGGAATCGGCGCAGACAGCGAGAAACGAACAATCGTCTGCCCTGAACTGCCTTTGGAAACCGCTACATTTTCGAGGCGATTGCTTTGCGCATGAACCGGCGCCGAAAAAACCGTACCCACCGTCAATACCGCCAAACCCATCACCCATAACCAACGGGAGGTAACTCCCTTCTTGGATTGATTGTCCCAGAGTGTCGTTGCCATGTCCGTCCTCATCACTTTTGCTCAGATTCCACTAAATGCAGCGAGCTCAACCGATCTGTCCAGTCGCCCGTGCCGTCTTGAACCAGCTCTTTGAGCTGGATCTCCGTTTCGGTAATCGAAATAATTCTGCCGTAATCCTGTCCCATGTAATTGCCGACGCTGACCTGATAAATGTCCTTGCCAGGCGCCTGGATAAGGCCATACGTCACTTTGCTACGCTCCAGCGTCCCCACCATTTTCAGCCCATCCAGCGGATACGCTTCCAGCGGCTCCGGCTTGCGCGGTTGAGGACCGCCTTTTTTACTATCCCCCGTGTCCATTTTTCGCGGGAAAAACGGATCCTGCATATCATAGGCATTGTAGGTGAACGGCTCGTACTCCTGAACCTCCGGAATCGGCTCGATCTTGCCTCGTTGGCCTTTCCCCTGTTCGTTCATCCACGCCCGCAAATCACCGTGTGGCTCGCCACAGGCTGCCAACAAAAAAGGGAAAACGCATAAAATAAGATACTTTTGCCTCATTGCTGCGCCCTCTGCTCGGCCAACTCTTTCTCATCAAGATAGCGGAAGGTTTTGGCCACCGCTTCCATCGTCAAAACCCCTTTGTTATGAGCAAGCGAAATATCGCTGACCGTCACCACCCGCGGTAGCGCCGCCACATCGCTGACAAAACCGCCCATCCCGTGATAATCGCCGGTCAGCTTGATATTGATGGGGATTTCCGCGTAAAACCCGGATTTTCTTTCCTGTTGCGCCGGTCTGAACAAATCAAACTGCAAGCCGCGGGCAATCCCGGCCTGATTGACATCAACCAACAGCGCGTCGATCTCGGAACGCCCCGGCAGTTTTTTCACCAACGCCCCGAATTCCCGCTGAATCTGGTCAAGCTGCTCAATGTAGAGATCGTGGTTGATGGTTTTTATCTTGCGCTCGGTATAATTCGCTTTCAGGCGAATCTCTTCCCGTTCCCCCTGTTCAAGCCTATTGGGCATCTCCTCTCCGAAGACGATCCAGAGCGCGCCGACGACGACGACGAAGGCAAGAATCCCCGCGCACACCGCCGCCTTCTGCCAGTTCGGCCAGTTCCCGGCATCCTGGAAATTCAGTGAACCCAGCGTGAGATTCATATCGTCCCTCCACTTTGCCCTGCCGGCTTTCTCGCCTCGGCTGTCACTGTCTTAACGTCAAAGTTAAGCGTGAACTCGTTGACCGTCGTCCCGCGCTTGACCACCACACCTCTGCCGGGCGCCTGCCGATCTTCCTTGATTTCCGTCAGCTTGATCTCCACCAACCGGGCGTTGTCCAGCCATCGGGACGCCTCGATATTGCGCATGAACGCTGACACGTGGGCATTGGACTGCGCATAGCCGACGACGGTGACCGTATTGCCCTTTTGCTTCAACGACTGAAGGTACAAGCCCTCCGGCAACTGGTGCACCATCTGATCCAGCAAATGAACCGCTTGGCTACGGTTGGCCTGCAAGGTCTCAACCGTTTTCTTGCGCTCGACCGCCTGCCGGATCTCCTCCCGCAGCTTGTCGATTTCCTGGATCTGCTTGTCCAGCTTGGCAATCTCGCTCGTGAGAAACTGATTGCGATCCTGCTGGGCTTCGATCCTGTTGTCGAACCATTTCCAGGCAAAAAACACGATCGCCACTCCCGCGAAGGCGGCAAACACCATCATCGTGTTGAATTCGCGCAACTTCCGCGCGCGCTTTTCCTGACGATAGGGAAGAAGGTTAATACGTGGCCGACTCATTCGAAACTCCGCAAAGCAAGACCACACGCCGTCAACAGCAACGGCGCATCCTGGGACAGTTGCTGCGCACGCACGCGCCCGGCAACTTTCATTAACGCGAAAGGATTGGCGGTCGTTACCGACACCCCGGTTTGCTTCGCCACTGCTTTTTCAAGCCCCGGGATCAACGCGCATCCTCCCGCCAAAACAATCTGCTGAACTTGTCCGTGCGTTGTCGTCGTACTGAAAAATTGCAACGCGCGAGCAATTTCCATCGCGATGTTTTCAGAGAACGGCTGCAACACATCTTTCTTGTAGCTGTCCGGCAAGCCACCGCTCTTTTTGGCCGCCTCGGCTTCCGATTGCGGCAAGCCGAACGCCCGCTGAATTTCGATCGTCAACTGATTGCCGCCGAAATCCAGTTCTCTCGAAAACAACAGCTCTTTGTTGTGAAAGACGTAAAAATGAGTGTTCTGCGAACCCATGTCGAACAGCGCCACATTCTGGCCTCGCGCTTTCCCCGGCAGGGAAGACGCCATCGCCGAAAAAGCGTTCTGCATCGCCAGCGCCTCGATGTCCACCACCTGCGCTTTGGCGCCGGCGCTTTCGGCCAACGCCACGATATCATCGACTTTTTCCTTGCGCGCCGCCGCAATCAGCACCTCGACTTCGCCCGGCATGTTCGGCGCAGGCCCCACGACCCAGTAATCCAAGTTCACCTCATCCAGCGGGAACGGGATCGACTGGTTCGCCTCGGCTTCCACCGTCAACTCCAGATCTTCTTCCTTCTGGTCGGCGGGAACCGTAATTCTCTTGGTAATCGCCACCGCCGACGGCAAAGCCAATGCCACCGACCTGGTGCCGCTGCCCAGTCGTTTCAGCCCGCGTTTAAGGATGGCGCTGACTTGGTCAATATTGGTAATATTACCGTCTTGAACAAAATCCTTCGGCAGCCCCTCGATCGCGTAACGCTCCAGTTGGAATTTCCCGTTACGCCCCGAAAGCTCAACCAGCTTGATCGAGGTTGTCGCGACGTCAACCCCGATCAGCGTCGATGATCGACCACCGAGCAAAGAGGAAAGTTTATCGGTTAGCATAATTCAGATCGCGTGAATGTTTTTATCAATCTACATTAAAATATGCGTGTAAGTCTCGAATACAACGAAATATTTTGAGCTTTTTTACAAAGTGTTGTAAGCCCGACCACAAAATACCCTTAAACTATAGTCAAGTATTTTTTTCAGCCGCCTTTATTTCACCGTGATAACACGCTGGTTTCTTTACCTTTCTTCCGTCATCCTGGGCTTGGCCCTGGTTGCGGGTCTGTTGGGCGGCTTCGTCATCGCCCTGCTCTACCCGACGCTGCCCGATCTGGACGTTCTGACCGACTACCAGCCCAAGATCCCGCTGCGGGTCGTCTCCAAAGAGGGCGTCCTGCTGGGCGAGTTCGGCGAAGAGCGGCGCTCGGTCGTGCGCATCAACGATGTTCCGCCCGTTCTCAAAGAAGCCATTCTAGCAGCAGAAGACGAGCGGTTCTACTCGCACGGCGGCATCGATTACCTTTCCGTCCTGCGTGCCGCCATTGTCAACCTGACCTCCAACAAGCTCCAGGGGGGAGGCACCATCACCATGCAGGTCGCCCGCAATTTCTTCCTGACCCGGGAAAAAACCCTGACCCGAAAATTGCGGGAAGCGTTGCTGGCCTGGAAAATCGAGGCCAATCTGTCGAAAGACCAGATTCTTGAACTGTACATCAACCAGATTTTTCTGGGGCAGCGCGCTTACGGCTTCGCCGCCGCCGCGCAGATCTACTACGGTAAAAACCTGGCCGATATCACCGCGGCGGAAGCCGCGATGTTGGCGGGACTGCCTGCCGCGCCCTCCGCCTACAATCCGCTGGTCAATCCGCAGCGCGCCAAATGGCGGCAGGCTTATGTGCTGCGCCGGATGCACGAGCTGAAATACCTGGACGACAAAGCATTTGAGGCCGCCAGAAATGAACCTCTGAATGTTCGCCAGCAACTCCTGAGTTCCCGCGAACGCTCAGGGCTGCACGCCGAATACATTGCCGAAATGGCGCGCCAGAAAGCCGTCGAAGCCTACGGCAGAGACGCCTACACCCGCGGACTGACCGTCTGGACCACCGTCTCGGCTGAAATGCAGGCGGCGGCCTACCGCTCCGTCCGGCAGGGTGTACTGGACTATGAGCGCCGCCACGGCTACCGCGGCCCGGAAAGCTACGTCAATTTGCCCGACTCGCTCACCGAGGATGACCCCGATCTCATCGATCAAGCGTTTCAAAACCTCACCGATCACGACGACCTGCTTGCCGCTATCGTCCTCGACGCCAGCGCCGAACGGGTTCGCGTGCTGATTTCCAATGGCACCATCGCCACCATCACCGGCGCCGGCCTGCGTTTCGCCCAAACCTCGCTGCCGCCGAAAGCGCCGGCCAGCATCCGGTTGCGGCGCGGCGCAGTCGTCCGCGTCATCGCCCAGGACAAAAACCAATGGGCGATCAGCCAGTTGCCGCAGGTCGAGGCTTCGTTCATCGCGCTCCACCCGCAAAACGGTTCAGTTCTGGCGCTGGTCGGCGGTTTCGATTTTGAGCGCAACCAGTTCAACCACGCCACCCAGGCCTTCCGTCAGCCGGGCTCATCGTTCAAACCGTTCATCTACTCGGCGGCGCTGGAAAAAGGCTTTTCGCCGGCCACCGTCGTCAACGACGGTCCGTTCTTCGTCCCCGCCGAAGAAGCCGGCGGTCAGGATTGGGAACCCAAAAACTATGGCGGCGATTTTGAAGGCCCGATGTCGCTGCGCGCGGCGCTGGCCAAATCGAAGAATCTCGTCACCGTTCGCGTGCTGCAAGCGATCACGCCACGATACGCCCAGGACTACATCACCAAATTCGGCTTCCCGGCCAGACAACACCCGCCCTATCTGACAATGGGACTGGGCGCCGGTTCGGCAACGCCGATACAAATGGCTGCCGCCTACGCCGTTTTCGCCAACGGCGGCTTCCGCGTCGATCCCTATTTCATCGACCGCATCACCGACGCCCGCGACAACACACTCTACACCCGCCCCGATTTGCCGGAAGGCGAAGCGCGGCAAGTAGCGATCGATCCGCGCAACGCTTTCATCATCACCACCATGTTGCGTGATGTCGTCACCCGCGGCACCGCCGCCCGCGCGATGGTGCTCAAACGCCATGACCTCGCCGGCAAAACCGGCACCACCAACGACTCCATCGACACTTGGTTCTGCGGCTACAACACCCAACTGGTCGGCGTCGCCTGGCTCGGATTCAGCCAACCCAAATCGCTGGGCAGCCGCGAAACCGGCTCGGTCGCGGCGTTGCCGATCTGGATTTCCTTCATGCAGACCGCGCTCAAAGGCGTACCGGAAACACCGCTCACGCCGCCGCCGCACGTCGTCTCCGTTCGCATCGACCCGGAAACTGGACAACGCAGCGACAAAGGCGGCCACACCGAATGGTTTTACAGCGAATTCCAGCCGGAAGAAGCCCCGCCGCCGGAAAGCCCTCGTTCGCTCGAACGCATTTTTTAAACGATGGCGCACCACCACCGTTCAGGCCGTCAAAAGCAAAGAGCCCAACAAGAAACCCGAACGGGACAGCAGCAACGCGCCCGAATCGCCCAAGCCGCCGCCGTGTTGATCCTCGAACACGGAGTTACCGACTGGCACGACGCCAAACGCAAAGCCGCCCGCCAATTGCTCTTACCGGAAAACAGCGCCTTGCCCGACAACGATGAAATCGAAGCCGCGCTCTTTGAACACCAGTCGTTGTTCGGCGGCGCGCTTTGGGGTGATGACGCTCACGCCTCACAACTGCGCGCCCGCCGATGTCAGGCGCTCGTCTGGATGGATCGCCTTATTGCCTTTTCGCCGAAACTTTACGGCGCGCTTGCCGAAGGCTGGGGCGGCGAACATCAGGACATTCGTCTCGAACTGATCGCTGAAGACGCCAAAGCCGTGGAACTGCGGCTGATCGACGACCGCATTCGTTACCACCCCGTTTCCGTCGCCGCCGCTTCTGCCACCACTTCTTCCAAAAGCACTGTCAAGAGCACCTTCCTGCGCGCTGACGATGGCGCCAGCGAAGCCCTGCTGCGCATCGACACACCCACCGCCCGACAACAGCGCGGCAAACCAACGCACCGTATGCTGGATCGCGCCGCGTTGAAGGAACTGCTGGCATCAGGAATCAGGGATTAGGAATCAGGTATCAGAAAGACATTATTCACGCGGAGCAACAAAGATGAAAGCGCGGGCTTCAAACCCGCCCCTTCGGATGTTGGGGTTCACTTCGCTCACCGCCAACCTACACCTTCTGATATTTGACTTCTGATCTCTGACTTCTGGCCTCTGATAACCACTCCGCTGCGGTCAGCGCAAAATACGTCAGGATCGCGTCAGCGCCCGCCCGTTTCATCGACAGCAGCGCTTCCAGCACACACGCACGCTCATCGAGCCAGCCGTTTTGCGCCGCCGCTTTGAGCATCGCGTATTCGCCGGAAACCTGATACACCGCGGTCGGCACGCCAAACGTTTCCTTGACGCGGCGCACGATGTCGAGGTACGGCAGGCCGGGTTTGACCATCACCATGTCGGCGCCTTCTTTCAAGTCCGCATAGACTTCCCACAACGCTTCGTCGCTGTTGCCCGGATCCATTTGGTAGGTGTATTTGTTGCCTCCGCCGAGGTTGCCGGCAGAGCCGATCGCGTCACGAAACGGCCCGTAGAAACTCGATGCGTATTTGGCCGAATAGGCCATGATCCGCGTGTGAATCCGTTTTTGCGCGTCGAGCGCGTTACGAACCGCGCCGATTCGGCCATCCATCATGTCGGACGGCGCCACGATGTCGGCGCCGGCTTCAGCATGGCACAGTGCTTGTTTGACCAGCGCTTCAACGGTCTCGTCGTTCATCACGTAGCCGGTGGCGTCGAGCAAACCGTCCTGGCCGTGGCTGGTGTACGGGTCGAGCGCCACGTCGGTCATCACACCCAGTTCCGGAAATTCTTTTTTGAGACGGCGCACGGTCTCCGGCACCAGCCCGTCCGGATTCCATGCTTCGCGGGCGGTTTCGTCCTTGAGGCTCGCATCAATCACCGGAAACAGCGCCATCACCGGCACACCCAGACGCATGCAGCGTTCCGCGTCTTTCAGCAGCAAATCAATGCTCTTGCGCGACACGCCCGGCAACGACGGCACAGCTTCTTCGCGCTTTTCACCCGCCAGCACGAACACCGGATAAATAAAATCGCTTGCGCTCAACGAATACTCGCGCACAAGATCACGCGAAAAAGCATCGTGGCGCAAACGGCGAGGACGACGGGTCGGGAATTTTCCGGTAAACGCGAAAGTCATGAGCAACTCCAGCAAAAAAATACATAAAGGTAGATGCTAATCGTCGGCGCTGCTGTTGGCAACTGTTGGCAACGGTTGGCGCGACCTAAACCGGTGTAAGTCCGCGTAAATTTCTCGGCCTTTCCCGGAACTTTACCCAAGCCCTCTTATCCTAGAACAAGACGGCGACGTCTCCCGCTTTCCTCCCTGAGCGGGTGGCTCGTTCCTGACAGCGGAACGGGCTCGGACCCCGGATCACTCCCCTTGGTGCCGGGGTCCTTCTTCGTTCGGCGCTTTTGAAACGCATGGATGGCGACGATTCACCATCACTTCCGCCCCTCATTTTCGTCGCTCATTTTCGTTCTCATTTCCGTTCTCATTTTCGTTGCAAGACAAACCCGAAAACACCGTCCGCGTTCTCGCCCTGCGCTGACAACACGTTGCCGGTCTGTTTCGCAAACGACTGAAAATCGCCGACGCTGCCGGGATCGGTTGCGGTAATGCGCAAGGTTTGTCCGGAAACCATCTCGCTCAATGCTTTTTTGGCGCGCAGAATCGGCAACGGACAATTTAATCCGCAAGCGTCAAGCTCGCGATCCACCGATAGCTCAAACACCGATGGCGGCACGCTCATGGTCAAACAGAAGACGCGCGGATGCGCTCGACCAGCGCCGTCGTCGATCGTTGAAAGCGAAACGGAATAGCGACGAAACGTCCGCCATGCGCGATGACCTCAGCCGCGCCCGCCGTCGTCTCTGCCGAATAATCGCCGCCTTTGACCAGCACATCCGGCATCGTCTGAACAATCAGCGCGCGCGGCGTGTCGTCGTCGAACGGCACGACGAGATCGACGCACGCCAACGCCGCCAGCACGGCCATCCGGTCTTCCAGCGTATTGAGCGGTCGGTCGCTGCCCTTGTTCAAACGACGCACCGACGCATCGCTGTTGACCGCCACCACCAGCGCCGCGCCCAGTTGCCGCGCCTGTTCCAGATAGGTCACATGACCGCGATGCAACACGTCGAACACGCCATTGGTGAACACCAGCGGTCGCGGCAACTGCGCGACGCGCGACGCAACCTCACCGGCCTCGATCATCTTGGCCGGATAACACGGCGCGGGCAAATCCATCATCAGTCGTTATACTCAAAAATGCGAACGACACGCACGACGCCGCTCGTCCGACGCGCGATTTCGGTCGCCTGATCGCCTTCCGCTTTCTTGACGAGCCCCATCAGATAGACGATGCCGCGCTCGGTCACCACCTTGACGTGGGTCGGCGAAAAATCGCTGTCGATGAATCGCGTCTTCACTTTCGAGGTGATGAAGCTGTCGTTGGCGCGCGACGACAACTCCGACAACGGCCCGATCAACAATTCGTTTTGAACCGCGCGCACACGATCCTCTTTCGCGGCCATTTGAGCAACGCCTTCCAGCGTTTCCTGGTCCGGCACTTCGCCGGTCAACAGAATGATTCCGTTGTAACTTGTCACGCTGACATGTACTTTGTCGCCGTATTTCTCGTTGATCTTATAGACAAGCGTCGTGCTCATCGTCGCATCGTCGAGTACCGCGCCGGTCATCCGCCGGTCGGTCGCCACCACCACGCCGGTCGTCGCCGCCGCACCAATCAGCAACGGCGCGCAGCCCGACATCGACACCGCCGCCGACGTCACCGCCGTCAACGTTATCAACGGCATCATCCATCGCCAGAACCGTGATTTTTTTTCCATCATCCTTCTTCTCCAAGTAAACGAACATCAATGGTATCGCACAAACAATGCAGTATGAGCAAATGCGTTTCCTGAATCCGCGCCGTGCGCGTATGCGGCACGCACAGATGCACGTCGTCCGCCGACAACATTTCGCCAATCGCGCCGCCGCCCTTGCCGGTCAGCGCGACAATGCGCATCTCGCGCTCCTGCGCAGCGGCGATCGCCTGAATCACGTTCCCGGAATTGCCGGACGTTGACAACGCCAGCAACACATCGCCGCGAACGCCGAGCGCCCGCACCTGCTTCTCAAAAATGGCGTCAAACGAATAATCATTGCCGACCGCCGTCAGAATCGACGTGTCGGTCGTCAGCGCGATGGCGCGCAACTCCGGCCTTTCGCGCTCGAAGCGTCCGACCAGTTCGGCGGCGAAATGCTGGGCATCCGCCGCAGAGCCGCCGTTGCCGCAGGCCAGAATTTTGCCGTCGGCCAGCAGACACTCCGTCATCAACTGCCCGGCGCGCGCAATGTCCGGCGCCAGCAACGCCGCCGCTTCCTGCTTCAGGCGGGCGCTGTCCAAAAAATGATCAACGATCCGTTGCTCGAAATTCATTCGTTCCGTAACGCTTTCTTCAAAAGGTGTAGGCTAACGCGAAGCGTCCAAAATGTCACGCTGCCAATGTAACTGATCGCCGTCGAGCGTTTCCAGCAAGATCGCATCGAAGCGACACGGCGGCTCCCGTCCCAACGCTACCAGATAACACTGCGCCGCACGCCACAAACGTTGCTGCTTCTGCGCGGAGATGCTGGCCACCGCGCCGCCGAACGTCGCCGAACCGCGCAACCTGACCTCGACAAACACCAGCGTATCGCCCTCGCGCGCGATGATGTCGATCTCTCCGTAACGGTTTCTCACGTTGCGCGCCACAACGGTCAAACCCTGCCGCTCCAGAAAAGCCGCCGCCAGTGTCTCTGCTTCCTGCCCTCGTTTCTGCACGCGCGTTCGTGTTCCCTCATTTTGTTCTCTATTCATGGCGATGATGCTTCCTTCGCTTCTGTTTTCACTTCTGTTGTCGCTTCCGCCACCGCTTCCGCAGCCTGCAAGCGACCCTCCGCGAACACCGCCAACTGACCGGTGCGCACCAGCCCCTCTTTGCGGTTGAAGCGGATGTGACCGGTCGCCCCTTCGAAGGTCATCGCCATCGGCAAACCATCCAGAAAGCCCGACGCCGCCTGAAAAGCGTCGTAACCCAGCGCAAACAAGCGCGCCATCGCCGGCGACGCCGGTAGTGCCGACAACGCCTTGAAACGCGCCGCATGCGGCGTCACCATCCAGGGAATCTCGACAACGTGCAAACGGTCGAACGCCGCCGCCACGAATTGCTCCTGCCGCTGATAAATATGACCGCTGGCGTACGTCGGCCAGGGCTTCGTCTGCGCGCGCGCCAGCACCGCATCGCCGCCCTCCACCGCCAACAACACCGCCGATGGCGACAACGCTTCCAGCCGCGTCCTTAACGTCGCCGCCTCGTTCGCCGAAAAACGCACCCGCTCCGGCGCCGCCACACCCAGCCGCAACCACTCATCCATGAACGCATCGGCAAAACGCTTCATCAGCGGCGTCTCATTGCTCAACACCACCGGATTTCCCTCGCGTCCCGCGATAAAAATTTCACGCGCAAGAAAACGCGCGTCGCTCTCCACCGCCAACGTCAGCGAAAACAGATTGGACGGCAACTTCGCGTCCTCATCCTCAAGCTGCGTCAACGCAATCGTCCAAGCCAATGGCGGCATCGCCAGCAACGCCTTCAAATCATCGCGCACCAGCGGCCCCACCATCACCGTCGCGCCGACTTCCGTCGCCTGCCGAAAAGCCGAAACCACCTCACCGTCGCCATGCTCGATCACCAGACACGAATCCTTCGCCCGCGCCGCTTCGGCGGCAGCCATGAAGCCCGCCTTCACCGCCTGCGCCGCGCTGCTGTACGCCGCTGCCTTGCCCGGCAAAATGAGCGCGATGGAAGGCGCCGCCGTTTTCGATGCGCCTCTCGACGAAAGCGGCAACCCGCCGGAGGAAGCGCCTGGCCGCGCACTTTCTCGTGCGCCGTCCCGCGCCTTGCCGCCGCGCAACGCCTCCACCGCTTCGAGCTTCTCCTGCACCGTTGGTTGCGGCGACGTCCATCCCTCGCCGCCGGAAGACGGCGACGTTTGCGCAACCGCCGACGCGGCCAACAATGCAGCCAACAACGCGGAAAACAACGCTAGAATGGCGTTTGCCTTCACCGTTCGCCCCCTGCCGCCGATTTCACGAAAAGCCCCATCATGTCCCACGATTCCGTCCTTACCTCTGCCACCACGTCCGCCCGCGTTTTCCGCGCCGAAAAAGGGACATTATATGTGCTTGCCACCCCGCTCGGGAATTTGCGCGACATCACCCTGCGCGCGCTCGATATCCTCAGTTCTGCCGACCTCATCCTCGCCGAAGATACCCGAGTCTCCGCCAAACTGCTTACCCATTACGGCATCAAAGCGCCGCTTCGCGCGCTGCACGAACACAACGAACGCAAAAGCGCCGCCACCGTGATCGGCCTTCTGCAACAAAACCACAGCATCGCCCTCATCAGCGACGCCGGCACCCCCGCCGTCAGCGACCCCGGCGCACGACTGGTCGCCGCCGTGCGCGAAGCCGCGCAACCCGTCGTGCCGATCCCCGGCCCGTGCGCACTGATCGCCGCTATCTCGGCAGCGGGACTGAACGCAGAACACTTCTACTTCGCCGGATTTCTCCCCGTTCCCGCCAAAGCGCGCCGCGCCCAGTTGGAAAAACTATCGGAAACACTGCGCGCACTCAACGCCGCGCTGGTGCTCTACGAAGCGCCGCACCGCATCCGCCACACCCTCGGCGACCTGATGAAAGCGTTTCAAGAACCGCGCGACCTCATCATCGCCCGCGAACTGACCAAAACCTTTGAAACCATCCGGCGCATCCCGCTCGCCGACGCGATGACCTGGCTGGACGCACACCCCGACACCGAACGCGGCGAACTCGTACTCATCGTCGATACGCCAGCGCCGGGACAACAAAACACCGCGCCGCGCGACACCCGCGCCGACGACGCAATGCTGAACCGCTGGCTGCCGGCGCTGCTCGAAGAACTGCCGCCCGCCCGCGCCGCCCGCGTCGCTGCACTGGCAACAGGGCTGCCGCGTGGAGCGATATACGACAGGATTAAAGAAAAGCGGACGTAGCTCCTCCTTCCCATGCCTGCGGGAGAAGGCGGTGAGGACAGGGTCTTCTGGGAGCGCGGGCGTCTCGCCCGCAACGCGTAGGCCGTGATCTTTTTTACATAAAGGCTGCCGGAAGACGCAAGAATTGAAAGAGACAATGTTGGCAAATAATGCCAAAAGTACTACACTGCCCCCATGAGCACGATGAACATCTCCCTTCCAGAACCCATGAAAGCCTTTATTGACCAGCAAGTCGATCAAGGAGGGTACAGCACGACCAGCGAATACTTACGAGATATTATCCGCAAGGAACAAGATCGAATCAAATTGCGCGAAGCATTGCTGGCCGGTGCTGCCTCGCCGCTTTTAGGTCCGATGGACAAAGCCTATTTCGAGGAACTCCGCCAAAGCATCCGTCGGCGAGCCGCCAAGAAATGAAGAACAAACCAGTTTTCCGGCATGAGGCCGCTGAAAACGATATTCAGGGCATTGTGGACTACTACTTCGGGGAAGACTTACAAGAAACCGCTGTTCATTTCCTGAATGCACTGGAACAGACCATCAAAAAAATTGGAAGCCAGCCTGCGCTCGGTTCGCCTCGTTATGCTCATAAGCTAGGCATTGAGGCGTTGCGATTCCGATTGATCCCACGTTTCCCGTTCATGATTTTTTACGTCGTCGGAGAAGATTACATTGAAGTTTGGCGTATCCTTCACACCAAAAGAGATATTCCGGCCACACTTCAGGAGTGATTTATCCTCACGCGAAGGCACGAAGCCGCGAAGAAAAAAACGCTAACCACGAAAAGCACAAAAGGTACGAAAAACACGAAAGCGCAAACCCCTTCTCATGCCTGCGGGGGGAAGGCGGTGAGGACAGGGTTTTCTGGGAGCACGGACGTCTCGCCCGCAACGCGTAGGCCGTGGTGTTTTTCACATAATGCTGGCTGGAAGCACAAGGAATGGGAGAATTGGGTTTGCACGGGCTTTTAGAAGTATGGTATCGTGTGCATACAAATCAGTAATACATTAAGCGAATGGAAACCGGTCGTTATTTCGAGTGGGACGACAACAAAGCGGAAAGCAATTTTCGCAAACATGGCATTCGGTTCGAGGAAGCCGTGTTCGCTTTTGATGACCCATTTGCTTTGGTAGAACAGGATCGGATCGAGAACGGTGAACAGCGTTGGCAAACCATCGGCACGGTTCGCGGTTTCTTGCTCCTGATGGTGGCGCACACCGTGCGCTTTGAAGATGACCCGGCGCGCGAAGTGATACGCATCATCAGCGCCCGTCACGCAGACCGAAAAGAACGGAGACGTTATGAGCATGGTTAGATACAAGCAAGGCGAATTACCGCCGCTGACCGAAGAACGCATAGCAGAACTCAAAGCGTTGGCAGAGCGGCCAGACAGCGAAATTGACTACAGCGACATCCCCCCGCTGGATGAAACGTTTTGGGCGCGAGCGGTTCCCAATCCCTTTTTCAAGCCCGTCAAAACACACGCATCTGTGCGAATTGATTCGGACGTAATGGCTTGGCTGAAGAGCCAGGGCAAGGGTTATCAAACGCGGATGAATGCCATCCTGCGGGAAGCCATGATCCGCTCACGAAAAGCGTGCGCAAAGTGACGCAATGGCCGACACTGAAATGAGTAAACCCCCAAGCGCATTGTTGCCTCACGAAGCAGAAGCCCCCGAGAGATATCTTCTCAAAAAAGACCAGGATCGCGCCAAACTAAGAGAAGCTCTGTTCGTCGGCGCGACCTCTGAGCTTATGGAGGAATCGAACGAGGAATTCTTCGAGAATCTTCGAAAGTATGTGCGCAAACGAGCAATAGAACTCGGGCGATGAAACAAACGATTGGCTTTTTCTTCCATGTTGTGAAGAATACCCACCAAGACTGCCATCGTTGATGGCGCCTGCCCAGCAGTTGAAAGGCTGCGAACCCAAAGACCCACACACCAGAAAGTCGAGTCAGACGTGAAAACGTTTGGCTCATCCCCGCTACGCGGAGAACAGAAATCGCCAGGAAAGGAGCGTAACAGGTCGTTCGGTTCATCCCCGCTGCGCGGGGAACAGAAACCCGGCGTCTGGTATCCGCGACACTGGGGCGGTTCATCCCCGCTGCGCGGGGAACAGCAAACCCGCAAGACGAGGCAAGGCGGATTTTCCGGTTCATCCCCGCTACGCGGGGAACACCACAGCCAACCTCGCGCCGGTCTGGGGGCGCGGTGTCGGAACAGGGAATCCGGGATTGTCTTTCTTCAATCGCGGCGGATCGCCGCTGACACTTGATCCTCTGTTTCGCGCAGATCGGGCAATGAACGCGCACATGTTGCTCTTCGGCCCGACCGGCGCTGGAAAGAGCGCAACGCTTGTCACGATGATGTGCCAGATTATGGGGGTTTACCGGCCTCGTTTGTTTATTGTTGAGGCAGGTAACTCCTTCGGTCTGCTGGGTCAGTATTTCACGAAGCTGGGTTTATCAGTCAACCAGGTCTCCATCAAGCCAGGGGTCGATATATCGCTGGCTCCGTATGCCGACGCCAGGTTGTTGGTAGAGGCGGCTGACAGGATCGAAACACCGATAGTTGATGAGGAGATACTGCAAAAGATAGACGAAGCCGAGATCAAAAAGAAGTTCGAGAAGGCAGAAGGCAACGGCGAAGATGATGAGAACGTCAACGAAAAGCGCGACGTTCTTGGCGAGCTGGAGCTTCCAGCGCGCTTGATGATTACGGGCGGCGAAGCAAAGGAAGAAGATCGACTGACCCGCGCCGACCGAGCCGTGATTCGACGCTGCATATTGGATGCAGCGAGGGCAAATGTTGCTGAAGGCCGCACAGTGATAACTGAGGACATCATCGCAGCGTTGCGCCGGGAGTCACAAAATGCTGATCTCAAAGAAGGACGCTCTACCCGTATCTCGGAAATGGCCGATGCGATGGAGCTTTACACGCAAGGGTTTGACGGTCAGGTATTCAACCGTGAAGGAATTAACTGGCCGGAAGTGGACGTAACGATTTGCGATCTTGGGCATTACGCTCGTGAAGGCAATGAAGCGCAGATGAGCATCGCGTACATCAGCCTGATGAACACGGTGAATAACATTGCCGAACGCGATCAGTACTCCGGGCGACCGATCATCATGGTGACGGACGAAGGACACATCATTACCAAGAATCCTCTGGTCGCGCCTTACGCTGTCAAGATCACGAAGATGTGGCGAAAGCTCGGAGCCTGGTTCTGGCTTGCGACGCAGAACATGGCCGACTTGCCGGGAGCAGCGCAGACGCTGCTTAACATGATCGAATGGTGGGTTTGTCTGGTGATGCCACCGGAAGAAGTGGAACACATTTCCCGCTTCAAACGGTTGACCAGCGCGCAGAAGGCTTTGCTGCTCTCGGCCAGCAAAGAAACGCAGAAATACACCGAAGGCGTGGTTCTCTCAAAGAATTATGAGTTCCTGTTTCGGACGGTGCCGCCAAGCCTGTTCCTTGCGTTGGCGATGACCGAACCGGAAGAAAAACAGGAGCGGGCAGCGATCATGCGCGAGAAACGATGCTCAGAGCTTGAGGCTGCTTTCTGGGTCGCCGAAAACCTTGACCGCACGCGCGGGATTGAACCGATGCCCTGGCAACACCTTTTTGAAGAGGCCAAAGCATGAACAAGCTCGACGAAAAAATCAGGGAAGAAGTAACAAGGCTCGAAAACGAGCGTGACACTGAGACACTTCGAGACGTGCTCGGAATCGTAGGGATATCCGACGATCGCCCAAGAGTGCCAGCACGGGACGATCTCTATCTGGATGACCCGGAGGACTTCTGAAATGAGACTCAGACCCTTGTTGATCGTACTGTCTGCCTGGTTCGTCGGCGTCGCCGGCGCTGCGGAGGTTCTGGTGTTCACCGACAGCGCCCATCCGGTGACAAACGCCGGCGGCGCAAAGGTGATTGTTCTTGATCGCGTCCTTCAGATCGAAAAGGAGATGTCTGTAGGCTTGCCGACAAACATCGACCAGGCCGAGCGTGTGGCCACGGAACGACTGAACAGCCCGGATGGAGCGAGGAAGCTCGAAGAGCTGACACAGGCGTATCACGGGTTGATGCAAGCCTGGCAAATGGGGGTTAGCAAGGTTCCCGCTGTAGTGGTCGAAGGCCGGTTTGTGGTGTACGGGCAATCGGACGTTGCCCAGGCGATTGCCATTATCGCAAGGAAACAGCAAAGCAATCTGCTGAGGGGTCACGCATTACCTACCGAGACAAGACCCACGATAAACATGACACCACCCAAGCCAACGTTGACGCCAAAAGAGGATTCACCATGAGAACCCTCAAGCGTCGAATGTCGATACTGTTTCTGGCTTTTTTGCCAGCCTATTCGTCCGCCGTAACGACTCCTGAGATCGTCGCAGCGACGCTCAGTTATCCGTGCGTTCAATGGCGAGTAGATGGTATTTGTATCTGGCTGACGTGCACTATTTTCGGGTGCTACACAACGACCAGCATGAAGGTTTCGCATTTCAACCCTGAAGTTGTCGTATCGAGTTACGGACACACAGGGTTCAACCCGTGGCGCGAGGTTTGAACTTCCCTCTGTTTTTCGTCCACCAAGCCCATTGGTTCATGCGGCTTTTTCCTGCTCAGTTTGGTTGTTGATCCACGCTTCCATAAAGCCCTTGGGCGAAGCGTATCCGAGCGTAGAATGGCT
>Ga0209737_10000548_pt1 | contig 30153 bp, 29 predicted proteins | sample TergutCu122P3_FD_187284 | JGI IMG/M metagenome (GOLD analysis project Ga0209737, IMG submission 187284) | Cubitermes ugandensis P3 segment gut microbial communities from Kakamega Forest, Kenya - Cu122 P3 (SPAdes) (version 2) | ecosystem: Host-associated > Arthropoda: Insects > Digestive system... | reverse complement strand
GTGAACGGGTGCATGGCGCTCACTACAACACCCGAGACGAAGCTAAAGCAGATTTGTTTGATTACATCGAACCGTTTTATAATCACAGACGCAGCCATTCTACGCTCGGATACGCTTCGCCCAAGGGTTTTATGGAAGCGTGGATCAACAACCAAACTGAGCAGGAAAAAGCCGCATGAACCAATGGGCTTGGTGGACGAAAAACAGAGGGAAGTTCAGTTTGCGGGAGGGGATACAAATTTGTACGGATACGTGGCGAATGACCCGGTGAATTTTATTGATCCTTATGGGTTATTAAGAAATCCGCAAAGCATTTTTGATGAAGCTACTGATGAAGCAGAGAGAGCGTTCCCTCAAAATAATGACCCTCGGGATGCATATCGACACTGTTTGGCCAGTTGCATGATGACCGTCGAAAATTCTCGTGCAGTTTCAGCAACTTTAGGGTGGGCGTGGGAGAAGTTGGGCGACTTTTACGGGCAGGAAAAAGGCGAGAGCGAGATGGATCATCATAACAATTCGTGTGGGAATAGATATGGAAGCGGATTAGATAATGCTTCTGATTGCGCCCAAGCGTGTATGGGAGGCATGCTCAGAGGGGAATTGATAACCAGTTATACGCCTGGGAGTACTAAGCCATCGTATGGCCCTAAAAGCGGTCGGTGGTATCGATAATTAAAAGCCATGAAAAGACGTTTTAAAATATTCATCGGCGCTTGCGTCGTCTCATTACTGCTTGTTGTCGGTGTTGTAATATATGCTTTATATTTATATGCGTTATATGAACGATCTATGCTTTCTAAGCACGCCCCTGTGTTCGCAGAAAAAGAACAGAAGGGGCCGGCTGCCCTTATAGAAAGCATGTCCAGTTATCTAACTCTTGATGGAGCAATGAAAATTCTATGGGAAGAGGGGTATTCATCAATAGATATAATACGAGTAGAAAAATCGGCTACTGGAACTAACCGCCCACGATATGATTATACGGTAATCGGAATAAGTGATTATCGAAGCATGGATCAGAAAGGGACGTTAGAGATATATTTTTTCAACGACCAATTAGAGGGGGTACGTTATTATCCGGATAATGTCGCTCTTTATTTGGAGAATCGGTCAAAAGAGTTTAAATCTGTGGAGCCTTATATAGAAGTGAAAGCAGCGATTCCTTATTATGTGTGGATTGTTGATAAGAGAATAGAAGAAAAACGACGAAGCGCGTTGACTGGGCGTTAGCCCGCATAGGTTGGGGTAACAAGCGTAGGGTGGATAAGGCCGACGGCCGCAATCCGCCATAACCTTCAATGTGAAATGTTTCTTTGATTATGATTGGTGATGTTGCGTATCGGAATACATGCGGGTCTTTCAAAGACCCGTTGAGCCAAAACGCCGTCTGGAAAGGTGTTCCGGACGGTATCGAATGGCGCACGGCCACCCTCACTATCGTGGATGACACCTCGTATGTTGAAGAAGGTTACGGCATCCATGTTGAGCGTGACGCGCTGGGCCGCGTGACGAAGAAAACCGAAACTCTGGACGACATCCCGGCTGTTCAGAATTACGAATACGACCTTGCCGGAAGGCTGGTCGGGGTGACCGGCGATACGAATGGAAACACCAGCGAATCCTGGGCTTACGACACCAACGGCAACCGGACGCACAGAAACGGAAGCCTGATAGCGACGTTTGACGCGCAGGATCGTATCCTCACGCAAGGCGGCACCAGCTACAGCCACAACGCGCGGGGACAACGTTCCGAGAAAAACCAACTCGGCCAGATCACGCGCTACGACTATGATGTTTTTGGCGGGCTGAAGAGCGTGACATTGCCAGACGCGACAACGATCACCTACGCCCAAGACCCGTTAGGCAGAAGAATCGGGCGAAAGGTCAACGGAACATGGACGAACAAATGGCTGTACAAAGACCAACTGAACCCGATTGCGGAATTGGACGCAAACGACAGATTGAAGAAGCTGTTCGTCTATGCCGATAAAGCCCACGTTCCGGCGTACATGATTGCCTATGATGTGAACGGTAACGAAACGGGGCAATATCGAATTGTTTCTGATCTGCTCGGCAGCGTTCGTGTCGTCTATGATCTCGAAACCGGCAACGAAGTGCAACGGATTGACTACGATGTTTGGGGTGTTGTTGCGAGCGATACGAATCAGGGCTTCCAACCGTTTGCCTTTGCGGGTGGGTTGTACGATCCGCAGACCGGACTTGTGCGATTCGGCGCGAGGGATTATGAGGCGGAGACGGCTCGGTGGTTGGCGAAGGATCCAATAGGATTCGCCGGCGGGGATACGAACCTTTACGGATATATTGCTAATGATCCGGTGAATTGGATTGATCCGTCTGGGTTGGCACCTGTTGAATATTATTTGAATAAATGGATGTGTGGTTCTGCGAGCTGGGAAGAAGCTTTAAATAAAGCAAGAAAAGAGAAAATGGGGCCATTTGACCCGAGCGACCCTATGGACGATGATAACCGTACCGCTGCGGAGCATTACTTTTTTGCTCGGTATATAGGCTCCGGAGAAGCAGGTATAATTCCGGCAGTAGCTTTTTGGGCGTCAGGCTCCTATTGGGTGTACGGCTACCAAGTAGCAAAAATGATGGGCCTATATCCTAATTCCTCCCCACCAAGCTACGCACAGCTTTATTGGGGGGCGAGAGGATACACAGACGCTGTAGGTTTAACTGAGACCTTTCGTGGAAAACCAGGCGGTTCAAATTGCTCTTGCGGTGAGGAGTGATAGCAATGAACCCAAAATGGTTTTGGCTGGTATTTTGTTGTTTATTATTGCTTATTCTGATTAATAGAATTCTTGCTTTCAAAGCAAAAAACAATAAAAAATTATTGAAAATGCACGTTTATTTTAGCAGAGTCAATACATGTCTCGGATGGATTTTTCTGATTATGTTTTTGATTTCAATATTTATGGGAATACAAATGTTCGGGAATATGGGTTTGTAAAATAATTTGGGCTCTTTTAAAATTTGTGGTGGGCCAGAGCAGCAAGCGTAGCCTGGACAAGCGAAGCGCCGTCCGGGTACCCATCATCCGACGCGGAGCGTCGCTGATTCATTCGGAGACTTTATTAAGAGTCAATGTGATCAGGAGTGCAGAAAATGAAACAGGCTATCCGCATCTTAATCATATTGGCGATCATTGCTCTTTGGCTGTTCGCAAATAACGAGCTGACGGAATTAGTATCCGTTGCCTTTGCCGTCTTGGTGGCTATTGCATTGGCTATCGATTTGGCAAAAGTAAAAATGGTGTTAGCCGTTGACTCGGCGAAAGGGCGACATCAGAAGATTACTGTGTTATTGTTTCTCGTCGTTTCATTATTTGTGGTCTTTGCGATATGGGTGCGTTATGAAGTGGTGACGGAGGCCGATGAATTCGCTAAACAGTTTATAGAAAAACATGTTTGCCGCCCTACGCTATCAGAATTAGAGCTTAATGATGAAGGTTGGGAAAGAAAGCACTCTTCTATGGTAGTAAAGACGTTCAAAAAAGTAGGTGCCTCTCGAACAATTATCTATCGTGATATGGGGTTATTAAGATACGGTTTTTTATATGAAGGGAAGCGATCTTATGTTCTTCCTGAATGCAAAAAATAGACGATAGGAACGGTTTTTATGAGCAAGCGTAGGGCGGATAAGGCTGAAAGCTGCAATCTGCCGAAATCTTCAATGTGAAATGTTTCTGTGCTCATGATTGGTGATATTGCGTATCGGAATACATGCGGGTCACTCAAAAACCCGCTCAGTCCGAACGCCGTCTGGAAAGGTGTTCCGGACGGTATCGAATGGCGCACGGCCGCCCTCACCATTGTGGACGACACCTCTTACGTCGAAGAAGGTTACGGCATTCATGTTGAGCGTGACGCGCTAGGAAGAGTCACCCAAAAAACCGAAGTGCTGGACGACATCCCGGCTGTTCAGAATTACGAATACGACCTTGCCGGAAGGCTGGTTGGGGTCACGGGAGATGTCAACGAGACTTGGGGCTACGACACCAACGGCAACCGGACGCATCGCAACGGAAGTCTGGTAGCCACCTTCGACGTACAGGATCGTATCCTCACGCAGAGCGGCACCAGCTACAGCCACAACGCGCGGGGACAACGGACAGAAAAGAACCAACTCGGCCAGATCACGCGCTACGAGTACGATGTTTTTGGTGGGCTGAAACAAGTCACGTTGCCGAACAGCACCACCATCGACTACGCGCAAGACCCGTTGGGCAGGCGGATTGGGCGGAAGGCGAATGGCGCGTGGACGAACAAATGGCTGTACAAAGACCAACTGAACCCGATTGCGGAGTTGGACGCGAATGATCGGCTGAGAAAACTGTTTGTCTATGCCGATAAAGCCCACGTTCCGGCATACATGATTGCCTATGATATGAACGGTAACGAAACAGGGCAATATCGAATTGTTTCTGATCTGCTCGGCAGCGTTCGTGTCGTCTATGATCTTGAAACCGGCAACGAAGTGCAGCGGATCGACTACGATGTTTGGGGTGTTGTCACGAACGACACCAATCCAGGATTCCAACCGTTCGGGTTTGCTGGCGGTTTGTACGATTCGCTAACAGGTCTTGTGAGATTCGGCGCGAGGGATTATGAGGCTGAGACGGGAAGGTGGCTTGCGAAGGATCCGATTCAGTTTGCTGGTGGAGATACCAACCTCTTCGCGTATGTGGCGAACGATCCGGTGAATTGGATTGATGCAGGCGGACAAGCTAAAGTATGTGTGAGGCCTTATGGAGATAATTCGCGCACATATGGTCCTATTTCACACTCCCATATTATGTACGATGATGGAACGGATATAGGCTTTTTCCAAGATGGTGGAATACGGCCAGACGCCAGAGAAAATATGGAAAGATATGACCCCAAGTCTTGTAGGCATATAGGCAGTGATTATGAGGTGAGCGTTGCTGTTCAGGAGGTGAGCCCGCGCTATGGATATGGCAGTTATGACCCTGTCAGCCACAACTGCCACAATTTTGTTGTAGAAGTTGAATGGCGAGTAAAACGGCCAAAAAAATGAAAAAACATGATTAGGGTTCATACGGCGTAAACGACAACTGATGAAAGCATTTTGCGCTTTATCAAGGTGAATTTATGGAGAAAAACTCTGCGCTTGGTTTTTTAAGAAGGCACAAAGTATTGGCATCGTTTTGCTTAGTCCTTCTTTTTATTATTTCTATCGTGATCATCAGGGCACATTTATTCCTTAGTAACAAATGTCCCGGCTGCGGAGGTTTTTTCCTTCATTTTTATACGCCCAGTGGCTATTACGACCCTCTTTACAAGGAAACCCTTGTGTTTAAAAAAGGGGAGGTTTCTTTCTCTTTTCCAATCGACAGATATGGGAGTTATCTCATAGGGATTAGAAACGCAAATAAAAACAAAGAGAGCTTTCATTTCTCAAAAGATATTGGTTATAAACTTTTCTGTGAGAGCGTAATATCAGAGTCAGGGCCAAAGTTTGGAGTGCCCGGTGATACTTCCTTCGGATATAAAAAAATATTTTTTGAGGAATCTAAATTGCTTCGAATAGATACGCGAAGCGATTCTGAAAAAGAGGACTACCGGCGATGGTTTTTTACACCGCATCTTATTCTTTTGGGTAGTCTCAACGCTTTTGATGCAGGTAGCTGGATTTCTGGGGGGCTCTATGATGATATTGGACGCCGATACGATTGCGTTTTAGAGCTTCATATGGACGAAGCGGATTTCTTTGAAGGTAATCTTGTTGTGCAAAGGACATCACCTCATTAACTAAAATGTTTCTGTGTTTGTGATTGGTGATATTACGTATCGGAATACATGCGGGTCTTTCAAAGACCCGTTGAGCCAAAACGCCGTCTGGAAAGGTGTTCCGGACGGTATCGAATGGCGCACGGCAACCCTCACTATCGTGGATGAGACCTCGTATGTTGAAGAAGGTTACGGCATTCATGTTGAGCGTGACGCGCTGGGCCGCGTGACGAAGAAAACCGAAACTCTGGACGACATTCCGACCGTTCAGAATTACGAATACGACCTTGCCGGAAGGCTGGTCGGGGTGACCGGCGATACGAATGGAAACACCAGCGAATCCTGGGCTTACGACACGAACGGCAACCGCACGCACAGGAACGGCACACAAATTGCAACGTTTGACGCGCAGGATCGAATCATTCAGCAGAACGGAACGACCTACGAGCACAACCTCATCGGTCAGCGTATCAAGAAAACCGCTCCTGAAGGCGTCACAACGTACCGCTACGACAACCTCGGAAACCTGAGAGACGTTGTTCTTCCAAACGGAACGGCGATCACCTACGCCATCGACCCGCAAGACCGGAGAATCGGCAGAAAGGTCAACGGAAACTGGACACACAAATGGATCTATCAGGATGGCCTGAACCCGATTGCGGAAATGGATAGCGAAAACCGAATCCGTAAAGCCTTTGTCTATGCGGATAAAGGCCATGTCCCGGCGTACATGCTGACGTTCGACGAGAATGGAAACGAAACAGCGCAGTATCGGATCGTTTCCGATCTGCTCGGAAGCGTCCGCGTCGTCTATGACCTGACCACGGGTCACCCCGTTCAGCAAATCGACTACGACATTTGGGGTAATGTTGTTAGCGACACAAACCTCGACTTCCAACCGTTTGCTTTTGCGGGCGGTCTCTACGATCAGTAGACGAAGTTAACACGATTCGGAGCGAGAGATTATGAGCCTGAAACGGGAAGATGGACGGCGAAAGACCCGATAGATTTTGAAGGGGGCGATACAAATTTGTACGGCTACGTATTGAACGACCCGGTGAATTACTTTGATCCGTCCGGGTTGAAATATACAGCAGAAGAGTGCCGCCTTCTTATGGAACTGATTAATGATCAGAAAAAGATGCTCGAACATTATCAATATATGCTCAGAACAGGTAAGCCACTATATGGAACCAGTGCAGGTGTTTCTAATTATGGATGGAAAGAAGGGTGCAGGAGAACCTTTCCAGATGAAGGGCGTCGTTTAATGTGCGAAGCCCATGAAAGAGTTCATGATCAACAAGCGGCAGCCCAAGGGCTTGCGTTTATGCATATGCTTACCGCAAAAGCAATGAACAAAGAATCGTTTTACAACAAGATGCTGGCGTTTTTTGAGATCCCACCTACAAAGGCATGGATTGCTGTAGGAGAACGCTTATACGATGAGCATTGTAAAGACAAGTGCGATAAATAAACATGTTAAAGAAAAGAATTAACGGCGGCTCTTTTGCCGTGGCTATCGTTTATTTTATATTTTTCCTAGCTGTTTGGAGAATGTATTCGAACGATAGAGCTTTTATTAGAGAGGATCTATGGATGACTAGTGTGCCTCCAGTTTGTTATATTTTTATTGGGGCGCTAAGTTTTCTTATGATTGTTCTTAAGGACAGTTTATATGATAATAAAAAATTTGTTTTTATTGTTAACGTTTTATTGTTTGCAGCTTTGTGGTATCTAAGTGCGCTATTTCTAAAACCATATATACATTTTGCTTGTTTTGGCCTGCATGGGTTAGGGTAAGCAAGCGTAGCCTGGATATTTTTTGAATGATTGTTGTGAACTGCACTACTTCACGCTTTTCTAATCTCCGCTCCCTCCCCTTCAAGGGGAGGGCAGGGGTGGGGATGGGGTTCAGGAATCAGAGGTCGGGGATCAGGTATCAGAAAACCATCTCTCGCGGAGGCGTGGAGAATAATCGCTGTCTTTCTGCGCGCAGCGAAGCGGAGTCGCAGAATCCACATGCACTACTACATAAAATGCAAAAGGGCGGGTTTGAAACCCGCCCCTACACTCTTGATGGCGCCTTGTTCCCCGTCAAGAAATGGGGTGAGCAGCAATGGTTCAACAGTACCAGACCAAGCACCCAAACCTACGACCACGCCGAAGGTTTATGGACGACGACGAGCGAAAGCGGTCGCGTTTCCAAGACCTGGGTGGATGCGATTCATCGACCGCTCAAAGCCGAAGCGCCGGGCGTGCCGACCACGCTGTACTTCAAGAGATGTGGTCAATGAATAGCCCCGTCAACAATCCGTCCCATGCTTTAAAATAACCAGCTTGCTTCGGTTTTTCCGCATAGGGATTGCTCGCATTATGAAAGTCAGGTGGATATTTTTGATGTTGTTCGTTGGCGCTTTGTCGGCGTGCTCGGGAAAAAGCGATGCGGATGTCGGTCGGACGGGGTTGGTTTCCGGCGAGATCGCCGCGAGTCAGAAGTGGGATTTCCTGAAACAATTGAGCCATTACCGCGCTGCCCGTTTATCAAGGTACATGGATTATCTCGAAAAAAATCCCGATGTGGACGCGCAGAAGGCGGTGGTTTATGTAAACGCGGATTTGGACAAACCTTTTTATACGGACATCAAGGTGGTTTCTCAGCCCGAGGCTATTTTGGTTCTTTGCAATAAGTACAACAGTCTTCCCGCCGATTATAGGCCGAAGGATCTTGTCGATGTTGGTGGCGGGTATCTTTTGCGCGCGGAGGCCGCCGCTGCTTATCGGGAGATGATGCAGGCGGCGTCACGGGAAAAGCTGGCCTTTCAGTTGCGCTCGGCGTATCGCAGCTATGCTTATCAGCAGAGGGTTTATAACAGGTATGTGACCAACGATGGGAAAAGCAAGGCGGACACTTATTCCGCGCGTCCGGGGCACAGCGAGCATCAAACCGGGTTGAGTTTTGATATAACCCAGCCCGTGAGCGGCGGCAATCTGTCGTCAGCCAACTTTGACAAGACGCCGCAGTTTGCCTGGCTCAGTAAGCATGCTCACGAATACGGGTTTATTTTGCGCTATCCGGCTTCCAAAACGCGTATCACGGGATTTGTTTACGAGCCCTGGCATTATCGGTATGTGGGCAAGGAAGTGGCGAAGAAGATTTATGAGCAAGGTTTGACGTTTGATGAATATGCGGCGATGTATTTTCTTGGGGACTCCTAAAGCGGTTTTGGCTTAAACGCGCACAGCAAGCAACCCCATCCCCACTCTAACCCTCCCCTTGAAGGGGAGGGAACAAAACAGTACAACCGAAAGTGTGCACAGCTAAACAGAAAACGCTCTAGCGTGTTTTATGCTTGCTCGGGCACAGTGCAAATAAAAGCGAAAAGAGTGAATTTTTCTGGATTCTCGCTTTCGCGGGGATGACGGAATCACTCTTCGCGGCTTTGCGTGAGATGCCCCCTCTCCCGGCCTTCGGCCACCCTCTCCCGCGAGGGGAGAGGGTTGGATTCTGCGACTCCGCTTCGCTTCGCGCAGAATGACGTGCTCTTTACCGCGTTTCCGCGCCTCCGCGTGAGGTATTCTTTGCGTTCTTTGCGGTTAGATATTGTGTTTCGGTTCCCGGATGGCGCTTCGCTTATCCGGGCTACGCTAGCTTTTCTGATTTCTGGCATCTGACGTACATGTATCCGCGTCCGCGCAGGCCGATGATGCGCGCCTGGCCGTCGGGATGGTTGCCGAGTTTTTTGCGCAGGTTGCTGATGTGGACATCGAGGCTGCGATCATAGGCGGTCGGTTTCCGGCCAAGCGTCGCTTTGAACAGTTCGGTTTTGTCGATGGGTTGATCGGGTTGCGTCAACAGCGCTTCGAGGATTCGGCTTTCTGTCAGTGTCAGGACGATGTTGGCGGATTGACCCAGCCGTGTGGCGGTGCCGCGCTGCGGGTACAGTGTCACGTCGTCGAGTGTCAGGACGGTCGGCGCGTCGGCGGAAGCCGCGGTGGCAACGCGGCGACGCAGCAGGACGCGCAGGCGAGCGGTCAGTTCGCGCGGGTCGCAGGGTTTGGCAAGGTAGTCGTCGGCACCCAGTTCGAGACCGAGAACGCGATCGAGCGGTTCGCCGCGTGCCGACAGCATCAGCACGGGCAGCGATGTGTAGGATTCGCGCAGGGTTTTAAGCAGGTCGAGGCCGCTGCCGTCGGGCAGCATCACGTCGAGAATGAGCGCGTCGGGCAGGCGGTCGCGCAGCGAAGCGAGGGCAGAGCGCGCGTCGTGGCAGCAGCGCACGGCGAAGCCGTCCTGGGTCAGCCAGTTGGCGAGCAGTTCGCACAACGCTTGATCGTCGTCAACGAGGGTGAGGGTCGGGGCTTCGTTCATCGGTTGTCGTGGGTTGAGGTTGCCGCAGGAAGGGTGATCTCGACTTGAAAACCGCCATCGGGCGGCAGGCTGAAGGTGATGGTACCACTGTGACGCTCGATGGCGCGCTTGGTGATCGCCAGTCCGAGACCATAGCCGGTAGTTTTCTGGCCGGGCGCGCGCAAAAACGGTTCGCCTAAACGCGGCAACAGTGCCGGATCACAGCCGGGGCCGTGGTCGCGCAGACGCAGGGTGTGCGTTGCGCCATCGGTGGAAAGGACAACATCGAGCGCGGCGTCCGGCGGGTTGAAACGCGCGGCGTTGCGCACCAGGTTGGACAAGGCTTTTTCGAGCCAGGTCGGCCAGCCGTTCACCCACAGTTCGGCGGCAATTTCAAAATTGACCGGAAGGTCGGGGAATTCGGCCAGTGTTTCGTGAAGCAGGGCGCTGAGGTTGATCGGCTGCGGCGCTTCGGGTTGTGAGTCAGAATGCGAACTGAAGCGCGAGAGAGTCAGAATTTCGTCGATCAGCCGGTCGAGGTGGTCGCATTCGCGTTGCAATTTTTCCCAGGTTTCCGGCGATGTTTCATGCGCTTCGGCTTTACGCTCGGCGAGTCCCAATGCGATGCGCAGTCGCGTGAGCGGCGAGCGAAGTTCGTGCGATACGTCACGCAACAACTGGCGCTGGCTGGCGATCTGCGTTTGCAGGTGTTCGCCCATCCGGTTGAAGTCGCGGGCGAGCATGCCGAGTTCGTCGTGACGGCGGCTGATGTGGGTGAGTTGGGCGCTTTGAAAATCTGTTTTTTCGAGTTTTCCGACAGCGTCGCGCAGGCGGTGAATCGGTCGGGTGATCGACGAACTCAAAAGCCAGCCCACCAGGGTGATGGCGAAGAGCGCGATGATGATACTGAGCGGCCAGAACAACAGGCGCGATTGTGCGCGTACCTGACTGGCCGGCAGTGAGAAGCGGAAAACGTAATGGTTGCCGCTTGCCGAAGCGTAGTCATAGTTGAAATTGACACGGAGGTCGTCCCGATCAGAGCGACTAAGCCCCATGCTGCGGCTTCTTCCCGTTCCCTGCCGGATGCCCGATCCCGCGCTCGGTTCTGTTCTTTGTCTCGCGCCTGGGCGGCTGTCGCGGCGCGACATCAAGGGCGTCAACGAATCGCCATCGACGGAAAGAACGCCGACGCGAATGTTGTTGTCGCGTGCTTGCTGCAACGAGAACTGTTGTGCGGCGGAAAGCCCCTCTTTTTCATAAAGCGCTGTCCACTGCGGCGCGTAAGAGGAGAGGTTCGGGTAAAACGACATCAACCAACGCTCTTCGGTCATCCAGCGACCGAGCACGAACGTCAGCCCGCCGATCAACACGATGGCGAGCCAGAAACTCCAGAAGATTTTCCAGAACAATGAACGCATCTGAAAAATAGTACCGTATTTCATTTTCAGGGGGCAGAGGTCAGAGGTCAAAGGTCAGAGATCGGCGGACATCTTGCAAACCCCCGTCGGCTTTGCCGACACCCCCTTTGAAAAGGGGGCTTTTCGTTCTTTCGCGGCTTTGCGCCTTCGCGTGAAATGATGCTTTTCTGATTTCTGACATCTGTTCTCTGACGTTTGATAACCCCATCCCCACCCAAACCCTCCCCTTGAAGGGGAGGGCTTTGATCCCCTCTCCCTGTCATTCCCGCGAAAGCGGGAATCCAGTACATGATAAGGGGTAGGGGAGAGGGTTGTTGCAAGAATCAGTCGGCTCTGTTCTCTCTGTTCTTCTTCCGCTTTTCAAACCGCGCATCCCGGTTTTGCTTGCGGGTATCGAAGATCGCCTGTTGTTCCGGCGTCAGGACGGCGCGGATTTTCGCGTGCGTTTCTTCCCGATCCTGACACTGCGCCCTGATCTCGTCGATTTGCGCTTTCTGGTCATCGGTGAGGTTGAGTTCGCTCATCATGCGCCCGCCCTGGTGGTAGCCGGCGCCGTATCCCCTCTTGCCTTTCTTGCCTTCAAAACCCTGTTTGCCGTCAGCAAGAGGGCAATCAGATTGGGGGCAGTTGGCGGCAGGGCAGTTGGCCGGATCGGCGTTCGGGCACTGCGCCGTGGCGGTCAATGTCATGCCGAGAGTGGTCGCCAGCGCGATGGCGGTCATCATCAGTGTTTTCTTCATGAGGTGCTCCTTTCGTAAGGGTTGTCGGGTCGGTGGCGCCAGTATAAAAGGTTTGGCGTCAAGCGTTGTCAAGGGAATGTAAAGATTGGGTAAAAGTTTATCGGGCAGCAGGGTCAGAGGTCAGAGGGCAGAGGCGAGAGATGGTTTTCTGATTTCTGATCCCTGATTCCTAATCCCTGATTCCTGATTCCTGACTCGCCATCGGCAACTTGCCCTGAACGCCCTCGACGTAGTAGTCCATTTTCAGCAGGGTTTCGTCGGTGATGGTTTGGCCGCGAGCCAGACGTTCTTTGCCTTCGTTGTCCCGCATCGGGCCGGTGAACGGGTGTTGTTTGCCGGAGGCGATATCGGCTTCAGCCGCTTTGAGCAGCGCGACGACGTTGGCCGGAACGGTGGGATGGATCGGTCCGACTTTGATAAAGCCTTCTTTGACGCCGCCCCATATTTGCTTTGGTGTCCAGTTGCCGTCAAGCACGGATTGCACGACTCGGATGCAGTAGTTTTCCCAGTGGTGGGTGATGGCCGCGAGTTGCTTGTTGGGGGCGTATTTCGACATATCGCTGTGGTAGGCGATGGCATAGACGTTTTTGGCTTCTGCCGCCTGAACGACGGCGGGCGAATCGGAATGGTGGGTCAGAATGTCGGCGCCTTGTGAAATCAGTGTCTCGGCGGCTTCGCGTTCACGGCTTGGGTCGTACCAGGAATTGACCCACACGACTTTGACCTGCGCGATCGGATTGACGCTTCGCATGCCGCGCGTGAAGGCGTTGATGCCCATCACCACTTCCGGGATTGGATAAGCGGCGACGTAACCGGTGATGTTTGTTTTGGTCATCTTGCCGGCGATGATTCCGGCGAGATAGCGACCCTCGTAGAAACGGGCGTTATAAACCCCCATGTTTTTGGCTGTTCTGAAACCGGTGGCGTGCTCGAAAAAATGTTGCGGGAACTGATGGGCGACTTTCAGGGTCGGATTCATGAAGCCGAACGAGGTGGTGAAAATCAGTTGATGGCCGCTCTGCGCCAGATCGTGAATCGCACGCTCGGCATCGGCGCCCTCGGAGACGCTCTCGATGTGTTTTGTTTGAATTCGGTCGCCGAATTTTTCCTCGATGGCGATACGCGCCTGATCGTGTTGGTAGGTCCAACCGGCATCACCGATGAGGTCAACGTAAACGAAGCCGATCTTCAGCGGTTCGGTCTTGCTGGCGTTTTCCTGCGCGAAAGCAACCGTTGCGACCGATGACGCGCAGAATAAACCGATGGCGAGCATCAGGGATGTTTTGAGGTGAATCGGGTTCATCGGTTTCTCCTTTGCTGGAATGAGGTTAAATCGACGACGGATCACATGAGATTAACGTTAACACAACGAGGGTCGTTGAATGGTGGCAACATTGATAACAATTGTAACGGGGCTGTTCCGTACATTTGCGCCTGAAGCGGTGTTCGGCGTTCGTTACCGGCTGTTGTCGCCTACACCGAAGGTGTCGGAATGTCAACGGCGCGTTACGAAGGGCGTTCAAAATTTACGCATTCGCAGCGGTAAACGTTCTGTCGCGGTTCTCGGCGCCTCTTGCACACAGTTATCCACAAAAGTTGTGGATAAGGACGACGAGATTCTTTTCACATTTTTTTCCCAAAGGGAAATTATTTGACCATTGTCATTAAGATAAGTTCCTTCTCATTTCGGAAAAGACAATCTCACTTTTCTGGCGGCAGGCAAAGGAAAATTCTGGGATAATCTTCGTTTCTGTTGGAAAGAATTCGGGAAGATTGACGCAGCATGTCCGACGCAACACTGAACTCACAAAACAAATGGCAAGACCTCTGGCGATTGTGGCCGGCAATGCTGGCGATGACGGTGGTGGTGGTGTCGTCGAACTGGCTGGTGCAGTTTCCTATCAACGACTGGCTGACGTATGGCGCGTTCACTTATCCGGTCGCCTTTCTGGTGTCGGGGCTGACCAATCGTCGCGCCGGGCCACAGGCGGCGCGGCAGGTGGCCTGGCTGGGGTTTGCGCTGGCGGTGTGTATTTCGGCATGGGTGGCGCCGGTGCGCATCGCGGCGGCTTCCGGCCTCGCATTTTTGTGTTCGCAAATACTGGACATTTCGGTGTTTCACCGGTTGCGGCAGCAAACCTGGTGGCGAGCGCCGTTGATCGCGGCGGCGCTGGCGTCGATTCTCGATACGGCGATTTTTTTCAGTTGCGCGTTTGCCGGGACGGCGATGCCCTGGGTGACGCTGGCGCTGGGCGATCTGATGGTCAAACTGGCGATGGCGGTGTTTTTGTTGCTACCGTTCCGGCTGTTGTTGCCGGTGGTGCTTCGCAAACGCGCCGGTACGACGCCATAATCCCATGATTAAGCTGGCGATCGCGCGGCAGCGTTATAACCCGCACGGTGGCGCCGAACGTTTTGTGGCTCGTGCGCTGGAGGCCTTGAGCGCCGAAGATCGGATTGCAGTGACTTTGCTGGCGCGTGACTGGCCGGAAGGGACGATGTCCTCTCACGACTGGCATTTTCAGCGGGTCAATCCGTTTTATCTGGGGCGCACCTGGCGCGAAGTGTCGTTTGCTCGCGCGGTTCGCCATCGGGCGACGGAGTACGATCTTCTGCAAAGCCACGAGCGTATTCCCGGCGCGGCGATTTTTCGTGCCGGCGATGGCGTTCATGCGACCTGGCTGGAACACGATGCGCGAACGCGCAGTGCGATGGGTCGGATGGCGTTGCGCTGGAGTCCGTACCATCGCTACCTTTGTCGGGCGGAACGCGCGATGTTCGCGCATCCGGTATTGCGCTGCGTGATCTGCAATTCGCGGATGGTGCGCGACGATATCGCCCAACGCTTCGGCGTGCCCGATGAAAAGCTGACGGTGATTTATAACGGCGTGGATACCACAGCGTTTCATCCCGATGTGACGCATCACCGTGCCGAAATGCGCGCGCAATGGGGCATCGACGGCGAAGCGCCGCTGCTGGCCTTCGTTGGCTCCGGTTTCGCGCGCAAGGGTGTGGAAACCGCGTTGCGGGCGATTGCGCCGTTATCGCCGGTTCATCTGGTGGTGGCCGGCGAGGACAAGCGGCGGGCGCGTTACGAAGCGTTGGCGCGGGAATTGGGTATGGCGTCGCGGGTGCGTTTTCTGGGCGCGGTCGGTGACGTGAAGCCCGTCTATGGCGCCGCCGATGCATTCATTCTGCCGACGCTGTACGATCCGTTTCCCAACGCCTGCGTCGAGGCGCTGGCCTGCGGTCTGCCGCTTTTCACGAGCACGGGCTGTGGCGCGGCGGAATGGGTCAGCGAAGGTCAGAACGGCTGGGTGCGCGATGCGCTTGACGTATCGGGTTACCAGACCGCGCTGAGAAACTGGCTGGTGTACCGGGAAACGGAGGAAGGCCGTCGGGCGCTGCGCACAGCAGCACGGGCGACGGCGGAACCTTACACCCTGACGGCGATGGCAAAGGCGCTGTCGGTGTTGTATTTACAATTAGTGGCATGATTTAAAAATTAAATCTCTGAATTTATAGCTAAATTAAGAGACTTCTTGTTATCATAAAAGCATCTCTAGGCGCTACAAAGAAGCGGGAGGATCCGTTATGGCACACATAGAATGGGCAGACGAACTGAGTGTTGGCATCGAAGCAATCGATAAACAGCACAAGCGAATCATCGAGTATGTCAACAAGCTGTATGACAATCTGCATGACCGCCGTGCAATGGCTGAAGTGTTGGCGGACGCGGTTGAATACACAGAATCGCATTTCGGTTTTGAAGAAACGATGATGGAGGAGGCGGGGTATCCCTATTTGCGGGCACACAAACGCATCCATGATCTTTTCGTACGCCGTGTTGGAAAATACAAAGAGCGTTTCGTGGCCGGTGAAGACATTGGCGAGGAGCTTCATGACACGCTGGTGCGCTGGCTTATCACGCACATCAAAAGCGAAGACGCCAATTATTCGGCCAGCCTGATCGCCAGGTTCGGCAAAGATGAAGCGAAAATAACCAAGAAGAAAAAGAGCTGGTTCGCACGGCTTTTTGGTGATTGAGGGGTAGAAGTCAGGCGTCGGGAAGCAAAACACGGCGGACACTGTCCTTGCCGTAGCGGGTTTGTTTTGCGTTTGATTTCTGATCGCAGATGTCGTCTGATGGGTCAAGGCGCTGTCGGTGCTTCATATGAAGTTATCGATATGATTTAAAAATCAAATCGCCGGGAAGCGCCCGAAAGAGCCCTAATGAAGAAATTCCTTGTTACCATCAAAAGTTTTTCAAACGAAACAAGGGAGAGCGTTCGTTATGGCACACATAAAATGGACAGATGAACTGAGTGTCGGCATTGGGGCGATCGACAAACAACACCGGCGCATCATCGAATATGTCAACAAGCTCCATGACAACATGAATGACCGCCGCGCAATGGCTGAAGTGCTGGCGGACACGATCGAATACACGGAATCGCATTTCGGTTTTGAAGAAACGATGCTGGAGGCGGCGGGGTATCCCTATTTGCAGGAACACAAGCGTACCCATGATCTTTTCGTTCGCCGTATCGAAGAGTACAAAGAGCGTTTCGAGGCCGGCGAAGACATCGGCAAGGAGCTTCATGACGCGCTGGTTCATTGGCTCGCCAAGCACATCAAAAGCGAGGACACTGATTGTTCGGTCAGCCTGATCGCCAAATTCGGCAGAGAAGAAGCGGCGATAAGCAGGATGGAAAAGAACAGGCTCGGAAAAAGCTGGTTTACGCGGCTTTTTGCCTATTGAGGCATCAGGGTTCGGGAATAGGCTACAATCAACCCCTTTTCGTGGATCTTTTCTGGGCGCGCGGGGCGCGCCCGTTGATTTATGCCGACAACACCTTTTTCCAAACAGGTCGCTTTTGACGAGGCGCTGATTCGCAAATACGACGAATCCGGGCCTCGTTATACTTCGTACCCGACCGCCGACCGTTTTCACAACCGTTTTACCGAGGCCGACTACCGGAAAGCGCTGGCCGCGCGGCGCGACATGCGCCCGCCGGAACCGTTGTCGGTCTATGTGCACATTCCTTTTTGCAACACGATCTGCTACTACTGCGCGTGCAACAAAATCGTCACCAAAGACCACGGACGCAGCGCCAAATACATCCGCTATCTGGCGCGCGAACTCGATCTGGCGACGCGCCAGATCGAAGACCGTGAATTGCGGGCGCTGAAACAACTGCACTGGGGCGGCGGCACGCCGACCTTCCTGTCGCACGAAGAAATGCGCGATCTGATGGGACACCTGCGCAAACACTTCACCCTGACGCCGGATGCCGAAGTGTCGATCGAAGTCGATCCGCGCAAAGTCGATGAAGCGACCGTCATCCTGCTCGGCGAACTTGGCTTCAACCGCATCTCCGTCGGCGTGCAGGACTTCAATCCCGACGTGCAACAAGCGATCAACCGCATCCAGAGCGAAGAAGAAACGCTGACCGTGATCCACGCCGCCCGTGCGCACGGCTTTGTTTCCGTCAACATCGACCTGATCTACGGACTTCCCAAACAAACACTCGCCGGTTTTGCCGAAACCCTCGATCATGTGATCTCCGTGGCGCCCGACCGCATCGCGCTGTACAACTACGCGCACGTGCCGCACATGGCCAAACCGCAGCGTCGCATTCCGCTGGAAACTGTGCCGAAACCGGAAGACCGGCTGCGCATTCTGGCGCTGGCCATCGAAAAACTGGGTGATGCGGGCTATGTGTACATCGGCATGGACCACTTCGCCAAACCGGACGACGAACTGGCGCGCGCCCAGCGCGAAGGAACGCTGCACCGAAACTTCCAGGGCTACACCACCCATGCCGACTGCGACCTTCTGGCGTTCGGCATCTCCGGCATCGGCAAAGTCGGCTCGGCCTACGTGCAAAGCGTCAAAACACTGGACGAGTATTACGCGGCGCTCGACGCGCAGACATTGCCGGTATTGCGCGGCTACACCTTGACGCGCGACGACGAACTGCGTCGCGCCGTGATCCAGCAATTGATGTGCCAGTTCGAACTGGAACCGGCGAAAGTCGAAGCCAAATGGGGAATCCAATTCGACGAATACTTCGCCGCCGAACGCGCGGCCTTGCCGCCGCTCGCCGCCGACGGCCTGATCGAATGCCTGCCCGACAGAATCAAAGTCACCGACCGTGGCCGCCTCCTCGTGCGCACCGTCGCGATGGTCTTTGACCGCCATTTGCGCGAAGCGGAAACACAGGGGAAGTATTCGAAAGTGATTTAGCTGTCAGGGGGCAGATGTCAGATGTCAGATGTCAGATGTCAGATGTCAGATGTCAGATGTCAGATGTCAGATGTCAGAGGTCAGAGGTCAGAGGTCAGAGGTCAGAGGTCAGAGGTCAGGTATCAGAGCGTAGGGGCGCGATTTATCGCGCCCTGTTTTTTCTCACGCGAAGCCGCGAAGCCGCGAAGAAACGACAAGCCCCCTTTGAAAAGGGGGTGCCCGCCGAAGGCGGGCGGGGGTTTGGTTTGAAGCCCCTTCCCCCGCTTGCGGGGGAGGGGTGTAGGTTGGCGGTGAGCGAAGCGAACCCCAACACGGATGTCGCGGTTCGCTGCGCTCACCAGCGACCTACACGGTGGTTTGCGTCGCTGCTCGGCTTATCCACCCGCTCGCGGCCCCCCACCCTAACCTTCCCCCGCACGCGTGGGAGGGGATGCCGCCTCTCTTTTCTTCGCGCCTTCGCGTGAGGTGACGCCATTCTGATCCCTAATCCCTGACCTCTGATACCTGACCCCTGTTTTCAAATGCCATCAGATGTCGCGGTTCGCTGCGCTCACCAGCGACCTACACGGTGGTCTTCGTCGCTGCGCGGCTTATCCAGCCGCTCGCGGCCCCCCACCCTAACCTTCCCCCGCACGCGTGGGAGGGGATGCCACATCTCTTTTCTTCGCGCCTTCGCGTGAGGTGACGCCATTCTGATCCCTAATCCCTGACCTCTGATACCTGAACCCTGTTTTCCAACGCCATCAACATACCGACACCTGTTCCCTCAAAAAGTTCTTGCTTTTTGCATCGGGCAACGTTAGATTGTCCCGATCTGACATTCGTCGTCCTCATCCGAATCCGCTTTTTTATCATGGATCTGAGCAAAACCGTTTTTCCTGCACGCACCGAAACCCATCGCGGTTTTGGCACGATTCTTGCTCACTCACTCACTCACTCACTCACTCACTCACTCACTCACTCACTTTCCATCTTAAAAACTGACGCGCGTTCCGTCAGGAGCGCGCGCTGTTTTTGTAAACGCGTTATTTCTCAAGCCCTGTCTTCCATCGGAAGGCAGGGCTTTTTCGTTGTTTCACGTTTTTTTCTACCCAACTTTTACGAAAGGAGTTTTTCATGAAACGGTTTTTATTTTCTGTTCTAAGCAGCGCGTTGGCGCTCGCCCTCTCTGCTTCGGCGCTGGCCTAAGATGTTACCTATCCCGACGATTTTCCGCCTCTGACCTTGCAAACCATTCTCCGCGCTACAGGAGACTGGAACAACGTCCTTGCACCCAGCATCAACTGCGACGCTACTCCCAGTTGCAGAAGCGCCAGCGTAACGGGCACTGCGGCGGCTCCGGCCAATGTCGTCACACTCAATAGCGGCAACGTGGAGTGGGTTTTTGGCGCGGTGAATCACCAGGATGCGGATGCCGTTACCTACAACCAGGTTTTCATCAACGGCGGTGAGGTAAGCAGGGGTATTTATGCTTCGTATCACAGACCCGTCAGCGGCGCGGCCAATGCCTCGAACAGCAGCGTCATTGTCAGCGGCGGTACGATGGTGGCGCCTGCTTTTGGCGGGTTTGCCGCAAGCAGCGGCAACGACAACGCTACCGCGTCGAACAATATCGTTGAGATTTCCGGCGGAGCATTCGTCGACGGACCGCTCACCGGGAATATTGCCGGCGGGCGTGCTCTTAGCGGGTCCGGCGTCGCTACTGCAAGTAACAACATGGTGAAGATCAGCGGTTCGCCGAACCTCGCAGCTAAAATACTCTACGGCGGCTTTCCAAGCAGCGATGCTGGTGGTCCCCTCGTATCTACCGGCAATATCCTGCACGTGGCGACTACCGGGTTGGCCGTGAAAGGGTTGGACTGGTTCCAGAGACTGGATTTCCAGTTACCTGCCGGTTTGACGACAGGCGATACTGTGCTTACTGTTAGCGGCACGGCAAACATTGACGGTGTTCTGGTTAATATAAGCGCCCCCGGCTTGTCGGTGAATATTGGCGATGAGTTCGTCCTGATTGATGCAAGTGATCCGGGTGCGACTCTGAGCGGAAATGTGGCGCCAGCGGCGCGATCAGGCACACTCAATGGTCAGCTTTATACAATCGCGCGAAGCGGCAACAAGCTGGTACTGAGGATAAACCCGCAGGCATCGACGGCGACCTCCGTGCCGGTGATGCATCCGGCGATGTTGGTGTTGCTCGCGCTGGCGCTGGGCGGATTGGCAGGTTGGCGACATCGTAGGGCGTAGCCTGGACAAGCGAAGCGCAGTCCGGGAATCCTCTTTCCGGCGCGAAGCGTCGCTGGTTGGGTTGTTGGACTGCGCCGCTTCGCGGCTTGTCCAACCTACACGCTTCATAACGCTGCGGCGCAGAGCGTAAATCCATCACCCTCTCCCCCACCCCTCTCCCGCATGCGGGAGAGGGGATCGTTTCTTCGCGGCTTCGCGCCTTCGCGTGAACAGGGATCAGAGGACAGAGATTAGGGATCAGATCGGGCGGCAGATTGCCGCCCCTATGTTGCTATCGGTACGTTTTGCTCGTAGGGGAAGCAATCTGCTTCCCGTCGCCATCGTATGGATTCTGCGGCTCCGTTGCGCGCCGCGCAGAATGACGCAATTATTTACCGCGCCTCCGCGTGAGAGAGGTTTTTCTGATCCCTGACATCTGACATCTGACCTCTGATACCTGATACCTGATACCTGATACGCGAGATTACGGGATAATGGGCGGAGGTTTGGGATTGAGGTTGGGAAAAATGACAGGTCTTAACAAGGGTGGCAAGAAGCATCGTTTCGGCAAAGCCTGGATGCACGAGCATGTGAACGATCCGTATGTGAAGGAGGCGCAGCGGCGCGGTTTCCGCTCGCGGGCGGCGTTCAAGTTGCTCGAATTGGCGGAGCGGGATCATTTGTTGCGTCCCGGAATGACGGTGGTCGATCTGGGGTCGGCGCCGGGCAGTTGGTGTCAGGTGATACGCGAACGGCTGGGCGGGCAGGCAAAAATCATCGCGATCGACTTGCTGCCGATGGACGGGATGAGCGGGGTCGAGTTCATTCAGGCTGATTTTGCAGCGGAGGAGGGCTTGCGGGCGGTGCGGGAGGCGCTGAAGGGCGCGCCGGTCGATCTTGTGTTGTCGGACATGGCGCCCAATCTATCGGGGGTGGAGGCGGCCGATCAGGCGCGCAGCGTCGGGCTGGCCGAGCTGGCGCTGGATTTCGCGGCGCTTCATCTGCGCAAAGGCGGCGATTTTGCGGTCAAGCTGTTTCAGGGCGCGGGCAGCGATGCGTTTCGACAGCAGGCGGCGGCGCATTTCGACAAGGTGTATGTGCGCAAACCGAAGGCGTCACGCGGACGCAGCCGGGAAATTTATGTTGTCGGGAAGGGGTTTCGCGGGGCTTTGTAAACAAGGGTTTACCGGACGTGACAATATCAAAGGCTGGTCTTGGGGCGTTACCGCCGTTACAATGCCAAGTCAACGAAATTTCCGCAGCGCTTGGAAAAAGCAGGCGCGGCGGAGCCTCATCAGGCAAGGAGCAAGCATTGAATAATTTGGCAAAGAATTTTGGCGTCTGGATGGTGATTCTGGCGGTCGTGTTGATGGCGGTCAGGCAGTTTGAAAACCAGCAGAAGAGCAACGAACCGATCGCGTATTCCGATTTCAAGGAACAGGCGAGGCACGGTGATGTCGAATCGGCGGTGATCGACGGTCAAAAAATCCACTGGAAAGACAAAAGCGGCCAGAAACACGTCACTTACAGCGCCAGCGATCTGTGGATGGTCGATGATTTGATCAAACACGGCGTCAAGGTCGAGGCGAAAGAAGCCAATCGCAACTGGTTCATCGAAGTTCTGCTCACGTCGCTGATCCCGTTGCTGCTGATCGTCGGTCTCTGGTTTTTCATCATGCGGCAGATGCAGGGCGGCGGCAGGGGTGGCGCTTTTTCGTTCGGCAAGAGCCGCGCCCGGATGCTCGACGACTCGAACAACGCGGTGACGTTCGCCGATGTGGCCGGTTGCGATGAGGCCAAGGACGAAGTGCAGGAGTTGGTCGATTTTCTGAAAGACCCGTCGAAATTCCAGAAGCTCGGCGGTCGCATTCCGCGCGGTGTGTTGATGGTCGGCGCACCCGGCACCGGCAAGACCTTGCTGGCGCGGGCGATTGCCGGTGAAGCGAAAGTGCCGTTCTTTTTGATTTCCGGTTCCGATTTCGTCGAGATGTTTGTCGGTGTAGGCGCGGCGCGTGTGCGCGACATGTTCGAGCAGGCGAAGAAGAACGCGCCTTGTATTATTTTCATCGACGAAATTGACGCGGTGGGTCGTCAGCGCGGCGCCGGTCTCGGCGGCGGCAACGATGAGCGCGAACAAACCTTGAACCAGATGCTCGTCGAGATGGACGGCTTTGAAGCCAATGCGGGTGTGATCGTCATCGCGGCGACCAACCGCCCCGACGTTCTCGATCCGGCGTTGTTGCGTCCGGGACGTTTCGACCGTCAGGTGGTGGTGCCGTTGCCGGATATTCGTGGGCGCGAGCAGATTTTGAAAGTTCACATGCGCAAAGTGCCGCTGGCCAATGATGTCAGAGCGGACATCATCGCGCGCGGAACGCCCGGCTTTTCCGGCGCTGATCTGGCGAATCTGGTGAACGAGGCGGCGCTGTTTGCGGCGCGCGCCAACAAGCGGCTGGTCGATATGGAAGATTTCGAGCACGCCAAGGACAAGATTTTCATGGGGCCGGAACGCCGCTCGATGATTCTCACCGAGGACGAAAAACGTGCGACGGCGTATCACGAGTCAGGGCACGCGGTGGTCGCGCGTTTGCTGCCGGGAACCGATCCGGTGCACAAGGTGACGATTGTGCCGCGTGGGCGCGCGCTGGGCTTGACCTGGCAGTTGCCGGAGCGTGATCGCATCAGTTTGTACAAGGATCAGATGCTGAACACCATCTCCATTCTGTTCGGCGGTCGTATTGCGGAGGAGTTGTTCGTTCACCGGATTTCCACCGGAGCGTCCAACGATTTTGAACGCGCGACGAGCATGGCGCGCGACATGGTGACGCGCTACGGGATGTCGGAAAAAATGGGGACGATGGTTTATGGCGAGAACGACGGCGAGATCTTTCTCGGGCGTTCGGTGACGACGCACAAGAACGTTTCGGAAGCGACGATGCAGCAGGTCGATGCGGAAATTCGCCGGATCATCGACGAGCAATACGGGTTGTCGCGTCGCCTGCTCGAAGAAAACCGCGACAAGGTTGAAGCGATGACCGCGGCGCTGATGGAATTTGAAACACTGGACGCCGATCAGATCGACGACATCATGGAAGGCCGACCGGTCAGAGCGCCGAAGGTGAGCAGCAGCAGCGATGCTTCCAATTCATCTAACGACGGCGGCGCGGCTGTTCAGGAAAATCCCGACGCGGCGCCATCGGCCAATCCTGCGTGACGGTGACGCGCCAGGAGTTGCAAGGTTGGGGGAGGGCGCGCATGATGGGCGCCCTCTTTTGTTTTGATGACAGAGCGAATCGCATAAACCTTTATATTGCTGGCTTCGCCTTGCTATGATCGATTTTACGCCCACCCTCTCCCCCACCCCTCTCCCGCAAGCGGGAGAGGGGAACACAACGCGCGAAGGTTGGAATAGCTTTCTTCCTCCCGCTTGCGGGAGAAGGGGGCACAACATGCGGAGGCCGGGGCAGCTTCCCTCTCCCGCTTGCGGGAGAGGGTGGCCGAAGGCCGGGAGAGGGGAGTTAAATGGGTGACAAGAGAGCCACGCTGACACTGGGCGGTCGCTCTTGTGTGCTTGACCGCCCTTATGTGATGGGCGTCGTCAATGTGACGCCGGATTCGTTTTCCGGTGATGGCCAGTTGCCGGGTTTCGAGCAATCGCTGAAAGAAGCGCTGACGATGATCGACGACGGCGCGGACATGATCGATGTCGGCGGCGAATCGTCGAGGCCGGGCGCGTCGCCGGTTTCCGACGATGAAGAACTGCGGCGGGTGTTGCCGTTGGTCGAGGCGTTGGCGGCGCGCGGTGTGGTGGTGTCGGTCGATACTGTCAAGCCGACGGTGATGCAAGCGGCGATTGACGCCGGTGCGGCGATGATCAACGACATTCAGGCGTTGCAGGCGCCGGAAGCGTTGGCCGTTGTGGCGCGAAGTCAGGCGGCGGTGTGTTTGATGCACATGCAGGGCGCACCGCGCACGATGCAGGACGCGCCGGTTTACGGCGACGTGTTGGCGGAGGTGAAGGCGTTTTTGCTGGCGCGCGCAAACGCGCTGGAAACGGCGGGCGTGGCGCGTGAAAGGATCGCGCTCGATCCGGGATTTGGATTCGGCAAGACGGTGGCGCATAATCTCGCTTTGATGCACGGCTTGCCGGAACTGGCGGCGCTGGGTTATCCGCTGCTGGCGGGTTGGTCGCGCAAATCGACGCTGGGACATCTGACCGGTCGCGCGGTTGATGAACGTCTCGCGGCGAGTATTGCGGCGAGTCTGGCGGCGGTAGCGCGGGGCGCGAACATCGTTCGGGTGCACGATGTTCGTGAAACGGTCGATGCGTTGCGCGTGTGGTGTGCGTTGACGTAGGTTGGGGTGAGCTTGCGAACCCCAACATCAGGAATCAATTCAAAGCCCTCCCCTTCAAGGGGAGGGTTGGGGTGGGGATGGGGTTATCAGGAATCATTGATCGGGACAAGCGATGACGAAACGACGGTATTTTGGAACGGACGGAATTCGCGGGCGTGTCGGCACAACGCCGATCACGCCGGAGTTTGCGCTGAAACTCGGTTGGGCGGCTGGACGTGTGCTGGCGCGCGCGGTCGATTCGCGCAGAGACGATCACGCCGGTGTGCTGATCGGTAAGGACACGCGCTCGTCCGGCTACTTGCTGGAGGCGGCGCTGGAAGCGGGCTTGTCGGCGGCGGGTGTTGATGTTTATTTGACGGGACCTTTGCCGACGCCGGCGGTGGCGTATCTGACGCGGGCGTTGCGGCGCTCGGCGGGCATTGTCATCAGCGCGTCGCACAATGCGTATTCCGACAACGGGATCAAATTTTTCTCCGCCGCCGGAACCAAATTGCCCGACGCGATCGAAACGGCGATCGAGGAAGAAATCGAACAGCCTTTGCATTGCGTCGATGCCGACGCGCTCGGCAAAGCCTGGCGCGTCAACGATGCGGCGGGACGCTATATTGAGTTTTGCAAAAGCACCTTTCCCAACGAACTGGATTTGAAAGGCTGGCGCATCGTCGTCGATTGCGCACACGGCGCGGGCTACCATGTTGCGCCGCCGGTGTTGCACGAACTGGGCGCTGAAGTGATAGCCGTTGCCGCTGAACCGAACGGCTTGAACATCAATGATGGCGTCGGCGCGGTACACACCGCGTTTCTCTCCGAGCAGGTGCGGGCGCATCAGGCGGATCTGGGATTGGCGCTCGACGGTGACGGCGACCGGCTGATGATGGCCGACGCCAAAGGCCGCATCTACGACGGCGATGTGTTGCTCTACATCATCGCCCGCGATTATCAACGGCGCGGCGTGGCGATCCCGGGCGTGGTCGGAACGCTGATGAGCAACTTCGGATTCGAGCAGGCGTTATCGCGTCACGGGCTGGCGCTGGAGCGAGCGGCGGTCGGCGATCGCTATGTGATGGAGCAGTTGTTGCAGAAAGGTTGGTTGCTCGGCGGCGAAAATTCGGGGCATCTGATTTGTCTGGACAAACACAGCACCGGCGACGGCATCATCGCGGCGCTGGCGGTGTTGCGGGCGCTGATCGAACAACAGGTGTCGCTGGAAGATGCGGCGTGTGAAGTGGCGCTTTATCCGCAATGTCTGATCAACGTGCCGTTGAAAGCGGGTTGGCGCTGGAAGGACAGCGCGCGGTTGCGCGCCGAAGAAACAGCGATGGCGAAGACGTTGGGTCAACGCGGACGTTTGTTGTTGCGGCCTTCCGGCACCGAGCCGCTTCTGAGAGTGATGGTCGAAGCGGAAGACGAAACGCTGGCGCGCACTTCGGCGGCGCATCTCGCCGACGTGGTCAGAGCGGCGATGCAGGAAGAAACCGCTTCTTGAAACAGCGGCAACCATGAAAACCGCAACATGAAAACCGCAATGTCGTTTCAAGAGGTGTTGGCTTCAGAACCGGAGGAAAAAAGGTTTCCGGTCTGGCTGGAGCGTGTGCGCGAGGCTTACGGGGAAGCGAACGACACGTTGCTGGCGCAGGCTTACGACGAGATGCGTCAGGGCGTTGAAAAATGCGGAGGAGAGAACGTCAACGAGGCGGGCGAACCCTGGGCGGCGCACGCGCTGGGAATGGCGGGGATTCTCGCCGACCTTCATCTCGATCCGAAGACGCTGCTGGCAGCGTTGCTGTTGCCGTTGGCGCATCAGCCGACCTGGAACGATGAAAAAACACAGGAAGCCATCGCGCAGCGCTACGGCGATGATGTCGTGACGCTGATTCGCGGCACATTGCGGATGCAAGAGATTCACATGACGCCGCAAGGCATCGACGCGGCCGAGCGCAATCGGCAGGCGGAAAGTCTGCGCAAGATGTTGCTGTCGATGGTCGAGGACATCCGTATCGTGCTGATCAAGCTGGCCGAACGCTTGCAGACGATTCGGCGGCTGGCGTCGCACGGCGATGAAACGCTGCGACAAAAGGCAGCGCGGGAAGTGGCCGATTTATTTGCGCCGCTCGCCAACCGTCTCGGCGTTTGGCAAGTCAAGTGGGAACTGGAAGATTTGTCGTTGCGTATTCTGGAACCTGACGAATACCGACGCATTGCGATGTTGCTCGATGAGCGTCAGGTGGATCGCCAGCGCTACATCGAGAACGTGATCGACGCGCTGAAGAAAGAACTGGCGTCGGCGCACATCAAGGCCGACATCACCGGACGCCCCAAACACATCTACAGCATCTGGAACAAGATGCGGCGCAAGCAAGCGGAGATCGACGCGCTGTACGACATTCGCGCCGTGCGTATTCTGGTCGATGACGTGAAGGACTGTTATACGGTGTTGGGCATCGTTCACCATCTGTGGACGCCGCTACCGCGCGAATTCGACGATTACATCGCCAAACCGAAAGCCAACAATTACCGCTCGTTGCACACGGCCGTGATCGGGCCGGAGAACAAATCCGTCGAAGTGCAGATTCGCACCTGGGAGATGCACCGGCATTCCGAGTACGGAGTGGCGGCGCACTGGCGCTACAAAGAAAAGAGTTACGGACAAGCGGCCAAATCCGAAGCCGGTTTCGAGGAGAAAATTGCCTGGTTGCGGCAAATCCTCGAATGGAAAGACCTGGTGTCCGATGAACGCGAACTGCTGTCGGCGTTCAAGAGCAGCTTGTTCACCGACATCATTTATGTGCTGACGCCGCAAGGCAAAGTCGTCGATCTGCCGAGCGGTTCGACGCCGATTGATTTCGCGTATTCGTTGCACACCAATCTGGGACACCGTTGTCGCGGCGCCAAAGTGAACGGACAGATGGTGCCGCTCAATTACGTGCTGAAAAACGGCCAGCGCGTCGAGATCGTCACGGTCAAACAGGGTGCGCCGTCGCGCGATTGGTTGAACACCGAACTGCGCTTTGTCGCCAGCCACCGCGCCCGTTCCAAAATTCGGCAGTGGTTCAACCATCAACAGATTGAGGAAACCATCGCGCAAGGCCGCGCGATGGTCGAAAAAGAATTGGCGCGCGCCGGCGCTTCGTTGATCAAACTCGAAGGACTGGCAAGCCAGGGCGGTTTCGCCAACACCAACGATTTGTTCGCCAGCGTTGCGCGCGACGAAATCAGCCAACGGCAGTTGCAGCAATTGATTCAGGCTGTGGCGAAGCCCGGCGTCGCGGCACAGGAAGCGACCGCCAGCGCCGACGTGATCGAAACCAAAGCGCCCTCATCGGAACGGCAGCACAAGAAAGCAGCGGGGAGCGGCGGGGTGTTGGTGGTCGGCATCGACCGGCTGATGACCAATCTGGCGCGTTGCTGCAAACCGGCGCCGCCCGATGCGATTGTCGGATTCGTGACGCGAGAGAAGGGCGTGACCGTTCATCGCAACAACTGCGAAAACATCAAGCGCATCGAAGCGACGCGACCGGAGCGATTGGTCGAAGCGAATTGGGGCAACACGGCGGAGAGCGTGTTCGCCGTCGATATCGTCGTCGATGCCAATGACCGTCCGGGATTGCTGCGCGATCTCTCGGAAGTGTTTTCGCGCGAAAAAGTGAGGCTGGTGTCGGTCAACATGCAAAGCCGCCAGCACCAGACGCGCTTTCATTTCACCGCCGAAGTCAAAGGGCTGCCGCATTTGCAAACGACGTTGAAAGCCGTGCGCGAGATCAGCGGCGTTGTCGATGTGACGCGGCAACATTGAACAGGGATCAGAGGTCAGAGGCGCAGGCTGGCGATGAGCGGCCTTTAGCCGCGAGCGAAGCGTGGCGGGAATCCCAGCGCATAGGTCGCTGGTGAGCGGCCTTTAGCCGCGAGCGAAGCGTGGCGGGAACCGCGACGTTTGCCCTCACGCGAAGGCGCGAAGCCGCGAAGGAACGAATCTCCCCTCTCCCCTTGCGGGAGAGGGGTCGGGGGAGAGGGGTTATCAGGTATCAGAGGCCAGGTATCAGCAAGCGTAGCCCGGACAAGCGAAGCGCCGTCCGGGAATCAAAAACACGGTTAATCGCAAAGAACGCAAAGAAACGCATAGATCGCAAAAAAGAATTCTCACGCGAAGCCGCGAAGCCGCGAAGGAACGAAACTCCCCTCTCCCGCTTGCGGGAGAGGGGAAGGGGAGAGGGCGGTGGGGATGGGGTTATCAGGAATCAGGGATCAGAGGTCAGGAATCAGAACGTAGGGGCGCGATTTATCGCGCCCTGTTTTGCTTCACGCGAAGGCACGAAGCCGCGAAGGAACAAAGCTCCCTCCCCTTCAAGGGGAGGGCTGGGGTGGGGATGGGGTTATCAGGAATCAGAGGTCAGAGGTCAGGTATCAGAAAAACATAATCTCACGCGGGGACGCAAAGGAACGATCCCCTCTCCCGCTTGCGGGAGAGGGGTGGGGGAGAGGGCGTAGGGGCGCGATTTATCGCGCCCTTTTTGTGGATTCTGCGACGCCGCTTCCCGCCACGCTTCGCTCGCGGCAAAGGCTTCGCGCAGAATGACGATTTTTTTCTTTGCGCTCTATGCGTTCTTTGCGGTGAATTTTTTTCAACAAACCCCCGTCGGCTTCGCCGACACCCCCTTTGAAAAGGGGGCAAGGCGGGGGCTTTCTTTCTTCGCGGCTTCGCGCCTTCGCGTGAGGCAAAACAGGGCGCGATCAATCGCGCCCCTACGGGCAAGGCGCAGCGATAGGGCCGTAGGGGCGGCAATCTGCCGCCCGTAACGCACGTCCCGGACTGCGCCGCTTCGCGGCTTGTCCAGGCTACGCGCTCTCCAGCGAGGGGAGAGGGGAGAAAAATTTTTCGTGTCTTTCGTGCTTTTTGTGGTTAAAAAAATCCCGCCCAAAAACCTGCCGATCTCCTGTAAGATATTCCCCATTATTTTCGTTTCTCCCCTTTTGAAAGGAACCCTTATGTTCACCACCACGCCCACGCCCTCACGCAAACAACATATGCCCCCCCCCCCCA
>Ga0209737_10000547_pt1 | contig 30190 bp, 26 predicted proteins | sample TergutCu122P3_FD_187284 | JGI IMG/M metagenome (GOLD analysis project Ga0209737, IMG submission 187284) | Cubitermes ugandensis P3 segment gut microbial communities from Kakamega Forest, Kenya - Cu122 P3 (SPAdes) (version 2) | ecosystem: Host-associated > Arthropoda: Insects > Digestive system... | reverse complement strand
CCGGCGTTTTCTCCTGGATTTGTTACTAAGTGACCACGATACGAATTGTTTTGCCTGTACCAAAAACGGCGTCTGCGAATTACAACAGCTTGCCATCGAATACGGAATTGACCGAACCAGCTTTGAGGGTAAAAAACTCCAAATTTTTGCCCCTGATAATTCAAATCCATTTCATGAATATGACCCGGGACGCTGCATCCTTTGCACCCGCTGTACCCGGGTATGTGACTTGAAACAGGGACGCTTCGCCCAAGGGATTCTTGGACGTGGCCATGCAACCAAAATCGGTCCCGGTTTTGAAATCAATCGGGACGACTCCAATTGTGAATCATGCGGAAACTGTGTTTCAGCCTGTCCGACCGGCGCACTTTTTGCCAAAAACCAACGCTCTTACCGGATGTGGGAAGTAAGCAGAACAAGGACAACCTGCCCACACTGCGGTGTCGGCTGCCAAATGGATTTATTGGTCAAAAACAACCGGGTTGTTGGTGTTGAACCGGCAGACGGACCGTCAAATAAAGGGATGTTATGTGTCAAGGGTAAATATGCCTCATATCGTTTCATCAACTCACTTGACCGTCTGACCCACCCTTTGATTAAACGGAATGGAGTTTTTGAAAAAGCGGGTTGGGACGAAACCCTTACCCTGATTACCGAAAAATTTAGTGCAATTAAGGAAAAATACGGCGGTGACGCCCTTGCAGGATTTTCTTGTTCACGGGCACCAAATGAAGATAATTATTTATTCCAAAAAATGGTACGCACGGTTTTTGGAACAAACAATGTCGATAACTGTGCGCGGTTATGCCATTCAGCATCAGTACACGGGCTCAATATAACACTGGGTTCGGGAGCAATGACGAATCCCATCGCGGATATTACAACCGATATCGATGTCATTCTATTAGTCGGCTCAAATCCAACCGAAGCCCATCCGGTTATTGGTGCGAGAATAAGAAGGGCTGTCCGTGAAGGGACAAAACTTATCGTGGTTGACCCACGATGTATTGACATAGTCGATATCGCCACCCTCCATCTCCCAATTAAAGCCGGGACTAATGTTGCATTTGCCAATGGTATGCTTCACATTATCATCCGCGACGAACTTTGCGACATGGAGTTCATCAAAACACGAACCGAAGGTTTTGACGATGTCCGTGAAGCCGTAGCCGAATACACCCCGGAAAAAGTAGCTGAAATTTGCGGAATAAATGCAAACGACTTGGAACAAGCCGCCCATATGTATGCCAAAGCAAAGAAAGCACCAATTATATATTGCCTCGGCGTGACAGAGCACTCGACCGGAACAGTAGGGGTAATGACCTTGTCAAATCTGGCAATGGCAGTGGGTAAAATTGGCAAATCCGGTTGTGGAATCAATCCCTTACGGGGGCAGAATAATGTCCAAGGAGCTTGTGACATGGGATGCTTACCTTCAGTTTTCCCCGGTTATCAGCAGGTAGCAAATCCCCAGACGATTGAAAAATTTGAAAAAGTATGGAAAACCACTCTGAACCCTCAAGTCGGTTTGACCTCAACCCAAGTACTCAATGCTGCCGGACAAGGCAAAATAAAGGCATTATACATCTTTGGCGAAGACCCGATGGTAGTAGACCCTGATATCAGAGAAGTACATGAAAACCTAAGCAACCTCGATTTCCTTGTCGTACATGATTTATTCCTTACGGAAACAGCAAAACTGGCTGATGTAGTCCTACCCGGTGTTTGTTATGCCGAAAAAGAAGGGACGGTTGCCAATACTGAGCGACGCATCCAACGAATTCGTAAGGCAGTGGAAGCCCCCGGTGAAGCACGGCCGGAGACAGAAGTATTTTGTGAAATTATGACCCGGATGGGGTATCCCATTTCATATACAAATCCAGAAGAAATCATGCAGGAAATTGCCACGGTATCTCCACATTATCAAGGAATCAGTTTTAAGCGTTTGGATGCCGGGGAGACCCTGCAATGGCCTTGCTTAAACGAAACAGACAAAGGTGTTTATTACCTCCACAAAGATAAATTCACCCGTGGATTTGGACTATTTTATCCGGCAAAATACATACCGGCACGGGAATTACCCGACGATGATTATCCGCTGGCGTTAGTGACCGGGCGGATGCTTTACCATTATAATACCGGAGCGATGACCCGCCGGACGGAAGGTATTATGGAGCTTGCGGGGGAATCGTATGTTGAGATTTCTTATGCAGATGCCGCTGAGTTGGGGGTGAAGGATGGGGAGCGTGTGAAAGTTACTTCGCGGAGGGGTGAAATTGAGACGAATGCGCGGGTTGGGGATGTTGTTAAGACTGGGGAGGTTTTTATGACTTTCCATTATCCTGATGCTAATGCTAATTGGTTGACTAATCCTGTTTTTGATGATATTGCTAACATACCGGAGTATAAGGTTTGTGCTGTTAAGGTTGATAGAATAAGTTAGGTGTGGGGGTTACTGGCGTAAGTCAATTAGGCAAAAAACTCTACGCCACTACGGTCTAATCGGTTCTGATTTACGTATTGCCTCGCTAGAAGGCGACCTAAGGTGGCTGCGAGTTCTTTTTGCCTAATTTCCGAGGTTACGGCGGCTGTAAACTCCTTATGTCTAATTTCAAGGTTATTGGCGAGGAGTAAGTTAGATAATAAACAACTCGAAGCCGCCTTAGGTCGCCTTCTAGCGAGGCAATACGTAAATCAGAACCAATTAGACCGTAGCGGCGGAGAGTGTTTATTATCTAACTTACGGAGTTGACAATGGAACAAACTACTAAAATACCTGCAGAAAAATACAACTTTGCAACCGAAACAGTAATAACCTTCACTGATACTGTAATATGCGAATGCAAATTTACCCTTGAAGTAAAAGGTCAGAACCTGTATGAATTTACCTGCACCCCAAACCAGCTTGAAGAACTAATAACTGGTTTTCTATACACAAAAGGGATGATTATTCATTCGCATGAAATAGAGTGTATAAATTTCACTAATGATAGAACAAGGGCGGAAGTTTTGATATCCAAATCCAGTGGAAATCGTTTACCGCAGAAACATGAACCCAAAGAAATCGACATGGTAAAAGTACTCGACTTAGTCAAAACCTTTAACATAAAAGACGAACTCTTTGAACAAACCGGAGCACTACATTGCTGTTTGATAGCGGTGGAGGGTGTGGTGAAATACAATGTTCTTGATATGGGACGCCACAATGCGATTGATAAAGCAATTGGACTTGCCTTGATGGACGGGGTCGATTTTTCCCAATGTATGCTTCTTACCAGCGGACGCTTACCGGAGGAAATCGTAGATAAAATAGTGTATGCCGGAATACCCATCCTGGTTTCCCGTTCTGCTCCAACCGAACAGGCAGTACTTAAAGCAAAAAAATATGGGATCCGTTTACTGGGTTTCGCCGGACTTAAGCAGATAAACATATATTAGGGTGAAAAATGGAAAAAGTCAGCGCAGTGATATTGGCAGGTGGAAAAAACCGGCGGATGGGATGTGACAAAATACTACTTGAATATGGTGGAATGACATTTTTTGACCGCATCAACGCTGAACTTGAAGACTTTTCTGAAATATTGATTTCGATTGACCAAACCGGGCGTTATCCCGCTTTAAACGGTAAGATAATTATTGATAAACAAACTGATTGCGGACCCTTGTCCGGTTTGTCAAAAGCCCTGGAAATCTGTTGTTATGACTGGCTTTTTGTAATTGCCGTTGACCTACCCTTATTTACAAGAAAGCTGGCAGAATTACTTTATACAAAAATAGACAAAGAAGTCGATGCCGTAATCCCGTGTACCCGTGACGGACGTTTACATCCATTATGCGCTTTTTACCATAAACGAAACCTTCCAATTATCGAAAATCAGATGGCAGCGGGAAATTACCGGGTGATGGATGCAATAACCCAGATGAAAGTATGTGAAGTCAAACTTGGTGATACTGATCTACAAGATGAGATACTGGGGAATATCAATACCCCGGAAGACTACAAAAACTTGAAGGAAAAGCATGAAAAAAATCAAAATCAATGACATTATTTTTCTCGCCCTCTGTATTTCAATTGGATTTGTGTCAAAACGAGCGGTTGCGCCATTTACTAACCTAGCAACAGAGTTTTTGCGGATCCCGGGGGGGAGCCTGGCATCCGGGTTACCATTGATGTTTCTCTGCCTTGGAGCTTTTAAGGTAAAAAAGTTTGGTTGCGGGACTTTGATGGGATTGGTGCAAGGAGTAATGGCGGTATTACTCGGAATGGCTGGACCGCAAGGACTTTTCGCCTTACTTACATATACATTTCCCGGACTAATCATCGACTTAGTCGGAATAAAGAAATTTTTAAAACAAACTACATACTTTTTACTCGCTTGTACAGCGGGGACGGTAGGAAGTGCCTTATTCTCAAATATTCTGATTTTCCGGATGACGGGTTCTGTTTTGATGATGTGGGTTTTCGTCGGGACGCTGTCAGGATTAGCTTGTGGCTGGTTGGGTTCAGTGATATATAAACGTACTGAAAGAATGTGAGGTAGCAATGATTGATGAAAAAAGATATGCGGGTAGAATAATCAAATTAACCGTAGGTGAAGATGAACTGATCCGAAAACATTTTGTCCGCAAAGCGGCAAAGGAGAACGAACTTTTTTACCATAATGAGCTTGTGAAAGCTGGTCTTACGGTGCCGCGTCTATATAAAAATGCCGAAAAAGCAATATACTATGATTATATACCGAGCATTCATTATCTTGATGTCTTGGATATATGGGAAAGAGATGAAGATTCCGATTTTTCCATCTGGCAGCCGTTGGCAGAATGGTTGTGCAAGTTGTATAAAGAATGTCCGGGGGTGGTCGTCGGTGACCCCAACCTACGGAATTTTATTTTGGATACAGAAAGAAAGTGCTATGGGATTGATTTCGAAGAATATCGACAAGGTAAGATAATTGATGATATTGGTTTATTGCTTGCTTATATTTCGACTTATAAACCGGCCTATACAGAGGGAAAGAAAAAAGTATGCAACTACTTAATTGACTATTTCATTACCCATCTGAATATAACCCGCCCTGAACTTGTTATGACAATAACAAAGCAAATAGCGGAATTAGAGCATCGGCGTGCCGGTAAAATCATGAAAGGAAAGCGTAAATATAAATAAAACCATTTTTTTTCAATTTGTCCTTGTAATTTTTGGGTAAAAAAGGTAAAATATCAGTGCTGTGTAAATAATGTGTCGTTAGAAACTAAATTTTAGGAGGAAATAAGATGGCAGTAAAAGTAGCAATTAATGGATTTGGTCGTATTGGCCGCCTGGCTTTCAGGCAAATGTTCGGCGTTGCCGGATACGATGTAGTAGCAATTAACGATTTAACCAGCCCCAAGATGCTGGCGCACTTACTAAAATATGATTCAGCTCAAGGACCTTATGCTTTGGCAAGTAAAGTTACCGCTGGTGATGATTCAATTACCGTCGATGGCAAAACCATCAAGATTTATGCGAAGCGTGACCCCAAAGATCTTCCTTGGAAAGAGCATGATGTTGATGTTGTACTCGAATGTACCGGTTTCTTCTGCTCGAAAGATGCAGCCAGTGCACATTTAACCGCCGGAGCAAAAAAAGTCGTTATTTCAGCTCCCGCCGGTAATGACCTTCCAACAGTTGTCTTCAATGTTAACCATAATATTTTGAAACCCGAAGATACAATTATCTCCGCCGCTTCCTGCACCACCAACTGCTTAGCCCCGATGGCAAAAGCGTTGAATGATTTGGCAGAAGTCAAAAACGGCATCATGACCACCGTCCATGCTTATACCGGTGACCAAATGACCCTTGACGGACCGCATGCGAAAGGTGATTTACGCCGCGCCCGTGCCGCCGCTGCCAATATCGTACCTAACTCCACCGGTGCCGCGAAAGCTATCGGTCTTGTTATCCCTGCCCTTAACGGCAAACTTATCGGTGCTGCCCAGCGCGTACCGACAATTACCGGTTCAGTTACGATTCTTATCGCTGTTGTAAACGGCAAAGTAACCAAAGACGAAATCAATGCCAAAATGAAAGCTGTTGCTGACGAATCTTATGGTTACACCGAAGATGAAATCGTTTCCTGCGACGTTATCGGAAGTACCTTTGGTTCGATTTTTGATGCTACCCAGACTATGGCGACCGTTATGGACGATGGCAATACCCTTGTCCAAGTTGTTGCTTGGTATGATAACGAAAACAGCTACACCAGCCAGATGGTCAGGACGATTGAATATTTCGCTAAACTGTAGTTTTACCGTATTTTGCATTAAATTTAATGGGTTCGGTCCAAAGACCGAACCCTGAAATTTTGAAAGGATTATGAGATTATGGGATTAAATAAATTATCTATTGATGATATCGATGTAAAAGGAAAGCGGGTTTTGTGCCGTTGTGACTTTAATGTTCCAATGAAAGAAGGCGTGATTACCGATATTAATCGTTTGACCGCCGCCTTACCTACGATTAAAAAGATGGTTTCCGATGGTGGCAAAATTATTCTTTGCTCACATTTGGGTAAAGCAAAGGGTCCGACCCCAGAGCTATCATTAGCTCCGGTATCAGAAAAATTGACCGAGCTTCTTGGTCAAGAAGTAAAGTTTGCGGCTGATGATGAAGTGGTTGGGGTAAATGCCCGCGCTGCAATTGAAACCATGGCTGATGGTGATGTAATTTTGCTCGAAAATACTCGTTTCCGTCCGGAAGAGGGCAAAATGGGTGAAGCTTTCTCAAATGACCTTGCTTCCATCTGTGATATTTTTGTCAATGATGCTTTTGGGACTGCCCACCGCGCCCACTGCTCCAATGTTGGTATTGCCAATCTCAAAGAGATATCGGCAGTCGGTTATCTGGTCCAAAAAGAGATAAACTTCCTTGGTAATGCTGTTGAAAATCCGGTTCGCCCATTCGTGGCAATTCTTGGTGGCGCCAAGGTTTCGGACAAGCTGAATGTTATTTCAAATTTATTAGAAAAGTGCGATACTCTCATCATTGGTGGTGGTATGGCGTTTACTTTCCTTAAGGCTAAGGGTTTGGAAGTTGGTAAATCATTGGTTGATGAGGAAAAAGTTGATTATTGTAAAGAGATGATTGCTAAAGCGGAAAAGCTTGGTAAGACGATGATGCTTCCGGTTGACTGTGTGGCAACAGATTCCTTCCCTAGTCCGATTGATGCTGAGATTCCAGTGGTAAATATTGTGAATACAAACATGCCGGCTGACAAAATGGGGCTTGATATCGGAAGTGAAACAGCTGCTCTTTATGCGGAAGCGGTGAAGTCGGCGAAAACTGTTGTTTGGAATGGACCAATGGGGGTTTTTGAAAATCCGTTGCTTGCAAATGGGACAATAGCTGTTGCTAAATCACTTGCCGAGACTGATGCGACGACTATAATCGGTGGTGGTGATTCGGCGGCGGCTGTTATTCAGTTGGGGTTTGCTGATAAGATGACGCATATTTCGACTGGGGGTGGTGCTTCCCTCGAATTTTTAGAAGGTAAGGAGTTGCCGGGAGTGGCGGCTGTGAAGGATAAATAATTTAGTCCGTGCGAAGCCTACCATGTCTATACTCCAGCGCAGGGACGCTCGCGCTCGTGCCTCAGCGTTGCGTTACGTAAGCCAGTAAAAGACACTGGCTAAGTAACGACGCCGAGCCAAAGCCCTGCTTTTGGAGTAAAGACATGGTAGGCTCCGCACTCCTAGGCGAGGAGTAAGGAACGTCTGCTACGCAGCCGACGGTAAAAGGACTCGTAGTCGCCTTAGGTCGCCTTCTAGCGAGGCAAAAAGTAAATCAGTAGGAATTAGACCGTAGCGACGGAGAGTTTTTACCGTCGGCTGCGTAGCAGATGTTCCTTACGGTGTGTAAGTGCATAAAAAGGAGAAGAGTATGCCAAGAAGAAAAATTATCGCTGGTAACTGGAAAATGAACATGACGAAAACCCAGACCGTCGAATTAGTTAACACGTTGAAACCGCTGGTAGCCTGTGATGATAAGGATGTTGTTTTCTGTGTTCCATCCATAAATATTATTCCAGCGATGGAAGCAGCAAAAGGTTCAAATATTAATATCGGAGCGCAAAATATGTACTTTGAAGACAGCGGGGCTTACACAGGGGAGATTTCTCCTTTGATGTTGGTTGATGCCGGTGTTAAGTATGTTATTATCGGGCATTCAGAGCGTCGTGAATATTTTGGTGAATCTGATGAAATCATTAATAAAAAGGTGAAGAAGGCTTTTGAGTTTGGGTTAACTCCGATTATTTGTTGTGGTGAAACTTTGACTCAGCGTGAGCAGGGTATTACGATTGATTTTGTCCGGCAGCAGATTAAGATTGCTTTCCAAGGTATCACAGCGGAGCAGGCTAAGGTTTCGGTTATTGCTTATGAGCCGATTTGGGCGATTGGAACCGGGAAGGTCGCTACGACTGAACAGGCACAGGAAGTTTGTGCGGCGATTCGTGTTTGTATTGGTGAGATTTATGACCAAGCGACGGCTGATATTATCCGTATTCAGTATGGTGGGTCTGTGACCGCTGATTCAGCGGCTGATTTATTCTCGCAGGCTGACATTGATGGTGGTTTGGTTGGTGGGGCTTCACTTAAGCCGGATTTTGGAAAAGTAGTTAATTATAAGGGATAAAATGAACAACATCCTATATATGGTTATTCCGTGTTATAATGAGCAGGAGGTGCTTAGCGAAACGGCTGGGCGGCTTAGGGTGAAATTTGATGACCTGATTGGCAAAGGGAAGATTAGCGAAAAAAGTAAAATCATTTTTGTCAATGATGGCTCGAAAGACCAAACATGGCAGATTATCCGAAAGTTAAATCATGGTTCTTCAATGTTTGGCGGTATTAATTTGAGCCGTAACCAAGGTCATCAAAATGCCTTGCTCGCAGGTCTGATGACTGTAAAAGAAGATGCTGACATGGTTATTTCAATGGACGCTGACCTTCAAGATGATATTGATGCCGTTGATGAAATGGTTGATAAATTTTTACAAGGTATTGATGTTGTTTATGGGGTAAGGAATAATCGGAAAAAGGACAGCTTTTTTAAGAAGGTGACCGCTGAAGCTTTTTATCGTTTGATGAATGCAATGGGGGCAAACACGATTTTTAATCATGCTGATTATCGTCTGATGAGTAAGCGGGCTTTATATGGGTTAAGTGAATTTGGCGAAGTGAATTTATTTTTGCGGGGTATAGTCACGATGGTTGGGTATTCGCATGATACCGTATTTTATGAACGGGGGGAACGTTTTGCGGGTGAAAGCAAATATCCTTTCCGCAAGATGCTGGCATTTGCGATTGAGGGTATTACTTCACTTAGTACCCGCCCGATTCGAATGATTACGACGCTGGGATTCTTAATTTTTTTTATTAGCATTATAATGCTTATCTATAGTATCGTCAGATATTTTATGGGTGAGACGATAGTTGGTTGGACGACCTTGATGGTGTCCTTATGGGCGATTGGGGGATTAATCCTACTTTCGCTTGGTATAGTAGGGGAATATATTGGAAAAATTTATTTGGAAACGAAACGCCGACCGCGTTTCATTATTGAGAATTATTTAAAAGAAAGCGAGACTGATGAACGAAACGAATGAAAATTTAAACATTGAAGTGACAAATAGCGAACCCATTCTGACAAGCTACCATGATGCGGAGGTTGATGAGCGTGTACTCCGGGCAGTTAAAGGGATGGGTTTTGAAACGATGACTCCTATTCAGGAGCAGGCAATCCCGATTCTTATGGATGGCAATGATATTATTGGGCAAGCCCAAACTGGTACCGGAAAGACGGCGGCATTCGGTATTCCGATGATTCAAAAAATCGACCCGGAAGACCGTCGGTTACAGGCTTTGGTTCTTTGTCCGACCCGCGAGCTGGCGGTGCAGGTGACGGAAGAAATACGCAGGCTTGCCAAGTATATGCATAATATTAAAGTTGTGTCGATTTATGGTGGGCAGGAGATTTATCGTCAGATAAAGGCTTTAAGTGGTGGTGTGCAAATTATTGTTGGGACACCCGGACGGGTGATGGATCATATGCGCCGCCGGACGATAAAAACAGAGACTATCAAAATGGTGGTGCTTGATGAAGCCGATGAGATGTTAAACATGGGTTTCCGCGAGGACATCGAAACGATATTGAAGGATATTCCTACTGAACGGCAGATGGCATTATTTTCGGCGACTATGCCACAGGCGATTCTTGATATTACGCATGAGTACCAGAAAGACCCGAAGTTTATCAAGGTGACACCGAAGGAGATTACGATAGATTTAGTTAAGCAGGCATATTACCGGGTCGAGCGGAAGGACAAGAATGAGGTTTTGTGTCGGTTGATGGATTTTTACCAGCCGAAGCGGACGCTTGTTTTCTGTAATACCAAGCGGATGGTAGATAGTCTGAGCGAAGAGTTAAAAAGCCGGGGTTATCAGGCGGAGGGTTTACATGGTGATTTGTCACAGCATATGCGTGACAATGTGATGAATATGTTCCGTAATGGAACTTGCCAGATTTTGATTGCTACTGACGTTGCCGCCCGTGGGTTGGATGTTAGTGGTGTTGATGCAGTTTTTAATTATGATGTGCCGGAAGATATTGAGTATTATGTCCATCGGATTGGGCGGACAGGACGCGCTGGACGCAAAGGGCGTTCGTTTACATTGGTAAGTGGGCGGGAAATTTACAAAATCCGCGATATTGAGCGTCTTTGTCATACCAAGATTCAGGAGCGGACGATTCCGAAGGCAGCCGATATTACGCGGGTTAAAGCGGATGTGATTTTCATTGAAGCAAAAGAGCGGATTGAAAATCACAATTTGGATGAAATTATTGCCCGGATTAGTAAAGCGATGGAAGCTTATGATTTTACGGCGATTGAGTTGGCGGCTGCTTTTATGAAGGAAAAGATGGGTGCGGAGATAGCTGATATTAAGGATGAGAAGCCGTTCTTTAAGAGTGAGCGGGTTAAGAGGGGGGATGAGAAGGCGGGTAATAGGGGTAAAGCTAGTTCGCGGCCTTATAGTACAAGGCGGTCTGATGGGAAGAAGCCGGATTCTGGGCGTTGGGCGGATTCGTATCGGGGGGGGCAGGATAAGGGGAAGGGGTCTGGGGGGAAGGCGTCTCATAAGGAAGGTAAACCATCCCTTCGGGATGGTTCGGGGAATGTGTTTGGGAAGGCGGCGGAGAGGTTTGCGGGGAAGCCGGGGTCTTCGGGGAAGAAGAAGTCATCATGGAGTTGAGGTTGGGTATATTCCGGTTTAAGAAGAAGTCGTCATGGAGTTGAGATTAAGTATGTCGCCGCGTGGGCGAAAGCTGCGATTCACCGTCCGACCCGCTTGCGCTCCGAGAGAAACGTTGCGTTACATAAGCTCGTAAAATACACGAGCTAAGTAACGACGTTTCTCAAGGGTCGGACTATAGAATCGCACTTTCGCCCTCACGATTAAAGTTATTGCGGTTTGCTCGCGGTGATATATTGTGTGGAATGAAATGAAATGACATATGTAGGGCGGGGGCTTGCCCCCGCCGATGTTTTAAATATCGCCTGACATCTGGGCTTTCTGTAACTTATAGTAAATACCTTTTAGCTCCATGAGTTCTTTGTGGTTACCTTCTTCGGCGATTTTGCCATCATCTATGACGAATATGCGGTCAGCCCGTTGGATAGTTGATAAGCGGTGGGCAATTACAAAGGAGGTTCGTCCTTTTAATAGGGATTCGATTCCTTTTTGGATTAGTAATTCGGTTTGGGTATCGATGCTGGAGGTTGCTTCATCGAGTATTAAAATTCGGGGTCTCGATACCATCGTCCGGGCAAAAGCAAGGAGTTGTTTTTGACCGATTGATAGTCCGCCTCCACGTTCGCTTAGTTCATGGTCATATCCTTTTTCAAGGCTCATAATAAAATCATGGGCGCAAACTGCTTTTGCGGCTGCTTCGATTTCTTCATCGGTAGCGTCCAGTTTGCCGTAGCGGATATTGTCACGGATAGTTCCGGTGAATAGGAAGTTGTCTTGTGTCATGATTCCCATCTGACGGCGTAGGCTTTCGATAGAAACGGTTTTTATATCGGTGCCGTCAATCGCAATGATTCCCTGTTGGACATCATAAAAGCGGCTGATTAGGTTAACTACGGTTGTTTTGCCGGCTCCGGTTGGTCCAACCAAAGCGATTGTTTCACCTGGTTTTACATCAAAGCTGACATCATCAAGTACGATTGTTTCATCATCATATGAGAAGCTGACGTTGGTGAAATTGACCGAGCCGTTGATTAGTGGTAATTCGGTGACGTTGTCGGCATCGTTTATTTCGGCCGGGGTATCAAGTATTTCAAAAACTCGTTCTGCTCCGGCGATGTTTGTAATTAGTTGGTTATAGAAATTGGAGAGGTGCATTATCGGCATCCAGAACATCGCGATATAAGCACCAAAGGCAATAAAGGTTCCCAGTGTTATCGAATCAGTTCCAATGATTTTGATACCGACATAATACATCATAATTAAGCCACCTGCCCAGCATATATCAATGATAGAGAAAAAGAAGTCATTTAAGCGGACAGCGTTGACAAATGCAACGCGGTGTTCGTGTACCAATTCTTCAAAGTCATCGCGGACTTCGTGTTCGGCGGTAAAGCTTTGGATTATACGGACACCGGATAGGTTTTCATGGATAAAGGCATTTAGGTTTGACGATTTCTTGCGGAAAATCTGCCAGCGTTTGTGGGAAAAATACTGGATTAGGAAAATACCTATTGCCATAAAAGGTATTGTACATAGGGCGGCGGCTGCGAGGCGCGGGTTTTTGATAAACATAATTACTACAACTGCCGTGACGGTAATGAAGTCGGGGAGTAGTATCGTTACGAAGTTGGCAAGGACGTCTTTTAGTGAGTTGATATCACCGATGATACGCGCCAGTACTTTTCCGGTTGGTCGGCTGTCAAAAAAGTGAAAGTCGAGGGTCTGGATGTGGGTATATAATTCCTGTCGGATCGTCACGAGGACGTTGTTGCACATATCCGCCATCATATACATACGGATGCGGACGCAGACGACCATTCCGAAGTTGATGGCAACCGCCAAAATAAGCAGGTTTATTAGTCCCCGGAAATTGCCGGGGCGGATATAATCGTCTATCGCGGCTTCCATGATAAGGGGGTTAACTAAGGATACCCCAACTATGTAAGCCATGATGAGAAAGACTATCATGATTTTTTTCTTGTAGACGAGCATGTAGCCAAGCATCCGCATGATGGTGACGGTTTTCTTGACGTCTACGGTTTTCTCGTCGTCCTTGATTGCATTTATTGGCATGGTGATTACCTTTCTTTGACTGTCTTTTGAATGAGATTGCTATATGTCATTGTGGGCTTGACTCGCAATCTCAAGCTATAATCTCTCCGTACTGTGCTTGGTAAGTTTCGTAGTATAAGCCGCGCTTTGCCATCAGTTCGGCATGGGTGCCGCGTTCGGCAATCTCACCTTTGTCGAGGAAGATGATTTCGTTGGCATGGCGTACGGCGCTGATACGGTGTCCGATGATAATTTTCGTTGCGGGCATTTTCTTAAGGGTTTCTTGGATCATCAGCTCGGTTTCCATATCAAGTGCCGAGGTTGAGTCATCGAGTACAAGGATTGGGTTTTTGCGGGCAAGGGCGCGGGCGATGGTAATCCGTTGTTTCTGACCGCCGGATAAGCCGACACCACGTTCACCGATTACGGTATCGTATTTGTCTTCCATTTTTTCGATGAAGTTATCGACCTGGGCATCACGGGATGCTTTGCGGACTTCGCTCAAATCCACAATGTTTCTTTTGCCTAAGCGGACATTTTCCGTGACAGTATCGGAAAAAAGGAATACATCCTGCATGACTTGGGCAACTGCGCCCCGTAGTTGTTTTAGATACATATGGCGGATATCAACATCATCGACGTAGATAGTCCCGCCGGTAGCATCATAATAGCGTTGCAACAGGTGGATAATCGAGCTTTTGCCGGCTCCGGTCGCACCCATGATACCAATCGTCTGACCGGGTAAGGCGGTAAAGGATATTCCTTTAAGTATCTCGAACTGGTCTTCTTTGTGGAAGGAAACGTTGTCAAATGTAATTTTTCCTTTGACCGGGTCAACCGAAATCGGTTGCTCAATTTCAGTAACGGAAGGTTTCTCGGCATATATTTTCTTTATTTTCTTATTCGAAGCAATTGCCGATGCCAGTCCATTGGTCAGCCAGCCAAGCATTTCCATCGGCCAGACGATATTCGTTGAGTAGTCTACGAATGCACCCAGTGTACCCAAGGTGATTTCCCCCTTGATAACCATATACCCACCCTGTAGGAGAACTATTACCGGCAGGAGGCGGGAAATCAATGAAAGATAAGGGTAATATTTGATGAAGACTTTTGACTGCTTCATGTTTAATTCTTTGTAGCGTTTGTTTTTGGAGAGGAACTTGCCGATTTCATATTTTTCACGAGCAAAGGATTTGACAACCCGTACTCCGGCAAGGTTTTCTTCCGCAACTGTATTAAGCTCGGCAGTCTGTTCACTGATTTCTTCGTAAACTCCGCCCAACTTTTTCTCCATCACAAGTGCTATCGTCGCGGCAATAACCATACAAATCGTCGGTAATATTGCTAGTTTCCAGTTGAGGCGGTACATGAAAAAGAGTACCAGTCCGGTATGGAAGCAGACTTCTATCATTAAAAAGCCAACATAAGAAAGACCATCCCAAATGCGGTCGATATCGTCTTTTACCCGTGCCATCAGTTCGCCGGTGCCGGTGCGGTCAAAGAAGTCCATGCTGAGTGATTGGATGTGGCTAAAAATATTTTTGCGCAGTTCGCCGGAAATCCGGGCGCTGACAACATCAAAGGTAAATTCTTTGATATAGTTGAAGGTCGCACGGGAGAGTCCGATTCCAAGCATCATCAAAAGGATGCCCCCAAGCTCGCTTATATTCCCACCGACGATGACATTGTCAATCAGGCGCCGGTTAATCAAGGGGGAAATCATGTCAAATACGATTGCGGTAATCATTACGGTGATAGCCAAGAGATACGCAAACTTGTATTTCCAGATGTAGTAAGATAATTTTTTCATGTTAGCCTCTGTTTTTGTCAAGAACATATGTTCTGATACAATAATAAACTCTGTTGCGGTTTGTGTCAAGGGGTTTTGAGTTGCTCTGTACATAAAAAACCGCTATGGTTATATTTCTACGGAAATTACCATAACGGACTTGTAGGCACAGCTGAACCGGTTAAGGCGGTATCAGGCAGGGCTAACTCCGGAGGTAATTTCATGGGTAGCTGTTTTTACTACTTTTTTTGCAACAGTGGAAAAAATCATTTTCATGGTTTTACCTCCTTTCTATAGTTTTATAAGAATGCTTGCATTCTTATCCCGGCTGCGATAGCAGACATTTTTATGGGTTACAAATCACAGAATACGACAGTTTTGTTTGAATGTCAAGAGTGAAAATTAAAAATATGGATTTTTTTTTAGAAGGGACGAAGTGACGAAACAATCCTATTGTTCTTGACTTATAGAAATGATGCTGATAAAGTGGATTAATCGTAGCGCGATTAATTATGAGGATAAAATATGTACACGATGTCAGCGAAGTTAACTTTTCATATCCCTTATGCCGATTCCCTGAAAGAAAAACGGAAGGTCTGTCGAAGTATTGTCGATAAAACAAAAAACCGCTTTAATGTGTCTGTTGCCGAAGTTGATACGCAGGATACCCATCGGACTTTGACAATCGGGGTTGCGATTGTGTCGGGTGAGTTGGGTCATGCGCGTGAATCACTGGATAAAATCGTGAATTTTATGGAAGAGCATGCGGAAGCGGAACTGGTCGGGGTGGAGGAGTTTTGAGGATAAACTATGACTAAACAAAGCAAAATTTATGAATATGATGCTGTAATCCAATCCTCGGAAGTTGGTAAAGGTGGTGCTTTTGTAGTCTTTCCATATGATATCCGCGAGGAGTTTGGCAAAGGGCGGGTTAAGGTATCTGCTACTTTTGACGGGGAGCAGTATGTAGGGAGTATAGTGAATATGGGGGTAAAAAATGAGGACGGCTCGGTGTGTTATATTATCGGGGTACGGAAGGATATTCGGGCGAAGATTGGGAAGCAGGCGGGGGATGTGGTGAGGGTTACGATAAGGGAGCGAGAGTGAACCGCCCCGCGTTGTCATTGCGGGCTTGACCCGCAATCTCATAAGGTATGGAAAAAATGTTAGGAACGGGAGAATAATTATGATTATGCTTACAAAAGCCGCTTTTTCAGACTGTGAAGAAATGCACCACATACGTTTTAGTGTTTTTTCTCCATTGCTTGAAAAATATCAAGATTATGATACAAATCCGGCAAACAAGCCCATAGAACATATTATTCAAAATATGCAAAACAACTCATTTGATTTTTTTCTAATTAAATTAGACATAAAAACAATCGGTTATATTCGCATAAGAAAAGCAGATGAAAATAAATGTAATTTATCACAAATAGCAATTCTGCAAGAATATCAGGGGAACGGTTACGCACAAGAAGCTATCAAGCAAGTTGAGTTGCTTTATCCAAATATGAATACATGGGAACTTGAAACTATTAAACAAGAGAATAAACTTTGTCATCTTTACGAAAGGTTGGGATATGAATTTACAGGCAAAGAAGAAAATATAAACGATAAAATGGATATAGTTTTTTATGAGAAGCACATTCGTAAATAATTAATTGTATGCACTCTAAAAGTTGGTTCTAATCTAATACACGCATATGAGGGAGTGTCCTTAAATAAAGACTGACGGTTCGGTTTGTTACATCATCGGTATTCTTAAAGATATACGCGCGAAAATCGGCAAACAACCAGGGGATGTGGTAAAGGTTACGATAAGAGAGCGAGAGTAAGAAACGAAGAAATTTTATATAATCGGAGGTTGAAATAAATGCCAAAAACACCATTCAATAGTCATAAACCCGGTAAAGAACCTAAATGCAAAAAATGTCCGCCGTTCGAGGAAACGGTTGCTTTCTATATCGAAAACGAACTCGACAAAAAGCGGGCGCTGGATTTCGGCGCGTGGCTAAGAAAGAACAAATTGTCACCGTCAGCCGGAAACAACGGGTATAGTTGGTATGTGAAGTTTTATTATGTCGATTATAATGTTTACAAAAACGATAAATACCATCGCAGCACATATCACGGCTGCTATATCAAAATGTTTGGGGATACATGGCATATACTTCCCTCCAAGGATATTCTGGAACATATTCTTTTACGCGAAGATTTAAAAGAAATAATATGGGACAGTATATTCCCTTGTTTCGGTTGTAATTACGGTTGCTTTAAGCATACCCACAACACGGAATATAAAATTAAAATATTCGGGCGCGAATTTATCGGTAAGGGGATTTGCCTCCGTAATCCGATTTGTTTTTCCAATCCTGATGATAGAACTCTTGATGTCTTGAAAGAGGTTTTATCGGCGCGAAAAGACAGCGGTGATTTGGAAATAAAAAAGGATATGAGCATATATAACTACGGAATGATATAATCGTGCGGGTTATTATAAGGGAGTCTGGTAAAGGTTAAATATGATTGTTCCAGTAACAAGGGATACAGAAAAAGAATGGGCAAAAATGTGTGTAGCTTTGTGGCCTGAGGATTCATATGATGATTGGATTCAGGAAGGAGGTAACCTAATGACCAACAAAGACATCATGCAAATTGCAATGGAACAGCATGCGGTAGATATGAATTGTCAGCCTGAGGATTTTATGAGGGCTGAAAATGTGGTGGTGATTTCGAAGCCGCATGAAAACGCCCGCCGTTATTTGAACCTGCCTTTTTTCTTTGATATTGCTACATATGGCAATAATATTGTAGCATCTGTTGATGAGCGGGTTTTTGAATTTGTGAAAAAGTATATCGACACTGATTATCCCCATGGTTGCTTTGAAACCCCGCAGATACATCACTTATCATATGAATTTGAAAAGTTTGGTTTTTTGCCCTGTTATCAAGCAGAATACTGGTTGCCGGACATGACGGTATTAAAAGCACTGCCTTGTATATATGAATTTCGTATCATGGAAACGGAGGATTTTGCGGATTTATATCTTCCGCAGTGGAGTAATGCATTATCACCATCACGACCGCAATGTGATAAACTTGCAATAGGTGCTTATGACAAAGGTACATTGATTGGTTTATCCGGCTGTTCCGCTGATTGCGATACAATGTGGCAAATCGGTATTGATATTCTGCCGGAATACCGGAGACAGGGAATTGCATCGGCATTAACATCACATCTGGCAGTGGAGATACTTGAGCGGGGAATCGTTCCATTTTATTGTTGTGCCTGGTCAAATCTAAGCTCCGTGCGAAATGCCATCAAGAGTGGTTTTCGTCCGGCATGGGTTGAGCACACAGCGATTGAAAAAGAAAAAGCGCTTGAATGGAATGCGAACCGGCATTTTACTCCTTCAAATTGACGAAGGTTTTGATTTTGCATAAATTTCTGCAAAATAGCCCCCCATATTTGTTGACATCATTCACATTTTCTGATACCATTATTCTATGAAAAGATTATTGATGAAACAATTAATCGCTTGGAAAGCGAAAAAAAGCAAAAAACCTTTAATCATCCGCGGCGTCCGGCAATGTGGAAAAACCTATTTAATGAAAGAATTTGGGCGTTTACATTATGATGATGTCGCTTATTTTAGCTTTGAAGATACTCCGGCATTGGGGGAAAAATTTGAACTTGATTTGCATCCGGCACGGATAGTCAAGGAATTGGGGATATTACGGAACAAAACAATCAAACCGGAAGGGACGCTGATTATTCTTGATGAAATTCAGCAATGCGGGAAAGCGCTTACAGCTCTTAAATATTTTCAAGAAAATGCACCAGAATACGATATTATTTGCGCGGGGTCGCTGTTAGGCGTTTCATTAAGCGAAAAAACATCTTTCCCGGTGGGGAAAGTGGAATTCCTGACTTTGCGTCCACTGTCTTTTCATGAATTTTTGCTGGCAGATGGCAGAGAATTATTAGTTGAGGGTTTGCATGCCGGTGATTTGCTGACTGAACAGACAGCCGTGGATTTACGCCGGAAATTGCTTGACTACTATATTGTTGGTGGTATGCCTGAAGCTGTACTTAAATGGATTTCATCCGGATACAATATCGAAGAGATGGAAGAAGTGCAAAAGCATATTCTAGAAAGTTATGAAGTTGACTTCATAAAACACGCCCCAGTGAAAGAATTTCCCAAGCTTTCGGCGATTTGGCGGGCGATACCATCACAGTTAGCCAAAGAAAACAGCAAATTTATCTTTAGCCAGATTAAAGATAGCTGGCGTGCCAAAGATTTGGAAGATTCTTTAGAGTGGTTGATTCGCGCCGGTCTTGCGATAAAGGTTGAAAAAATCGATAAACCCTTTATCCCGCTTTCAGCTTATGCCGATCATAAACATTTCAAGTTATATATGTGTGATGTTGGTTTGCTTAGGGTAATGGCAGGTTTGTCGCCAAAAGCGATTTATGATACAAATAACATATATACCGAATTTAGGGGAGCACTTACTGAAAATTTTGTTTTATGTGAGCTTATCAATATTTATGGCGAAGCGCCATATTTTTGGAAGTCAAATGGTAAGGCAGAAGTGGATTTTATTATCCGTGACGATGAATATATTATTCCGCTTGAGGTAAAAGCAGGACGGGCGACAAGGGCGTTTTCATTAAGCGAATACCGTAACCGTTATGCACCGGAAAAGGCATTTGTGACATCTATGGAATTGAAATTAGGGACGATACCGCTGTATATGCTGTGGAAGATTAGGGATTATGTGAGGCTAAACAAACCAACCTAATCCTCATCATTGTCCTTTTCCATAGCCTTCTTCAATTTTGCCGCAATCCTATCCATCATTATCCTGTCGTTCTTGAACTGACCTATGAACATATCGAAAGCGAGTAGGAGCAAGATGCTGTAGCTGTTGGCTTCAATGAAATAACGGAGGTTTTCACCAAGCAAAGAGGGGTCGAATGTGATTAGCTGGGAAATGACGAGGATAAAAATATAGAACATATACAGGTCTGTTTTAAATGAACCACAATATTTCATGATTTTGTTTATATGATAAACAACTTTCCCGGGGTCCTTCTCTTTTTGAATTTTTTTGATGAATTTGTCAGATTCCATTGACTTAAGCGTTTGTTCATCCATCCACAAGATAAGGATAATCAACACGATATTCCACAAATAAGCAAGCAACAGGGAAAAACCATTAAGCCAGGTAAAACCGAAATATAATATAAGTCCGAAAATGGCATTTGCCAACAAACTAGTAATTATGTACTTCACCGCCATCCCAATTTTTCCCAACATCTTTTGTCCTCCCATTTCCTTCTTTTCCTTATCCAACCCTTGAAAACGCTCCGGAAAAAATGTTTCCGTACCGCAGTACTTGCAAAACCTCTCTATTTCGTCATTTGTACGAGAGCACCTGGGGCAAATTTTCATTCTTTACGCAGCTTCTCCTTAAAATACTCTTCTTTCAACTATAACTTGATGCAGGGCTTTCCATCCAATTCCGTACATTGAAAATACTATACATTCACACATAAAGCAAGCATAATTTGTAACCGATTGGATTGTAACCGATTGGTATGTCTGATTGAAAAGCCACTTTTCGTTGGCGGTTTTTATTGACCTTTATCCGAATTGTTTATATACTGGAAAAATAGATATTATTGTTATGCAAAAATACTTAATTAGAGGTTGTTCATGAAAAAAATACTGTACATTTCACTGGTAATTTCGTTACTCTTTACTATTAGTGCTTGTGCCCAGACACCGGAAGAAACTATTAATATCCAAGAGTTTGAGGATAGAATAGAAATACTTGAGGGTAAAATAGAAAAACTTGGGGGTGAAAAAGCGGCTTTGGAAACGGTTGTTAGTGAGCGGGAAGCAACCATATCCAATCTCGAAGCTGCTTTGGCGGATGCCTTGAAAGAGCCGATTTTACCGCAAATCACCGGGCAAATCCGCGTTTTTGAAAGTGGGAAGGCGAATATCTGGTTATTTCCCGAAGGGATATTTGTTGCCACTCTTTATCACAATACCAAAATAACGGGGACTTTTAGCGAAATGACACAGGGGGGTGAGACGGCGGTGTTGTTTACTTACCGGGGAATCCATACTGTCGAGGACGGGGTGAGTTGCTTTAACGCAACCGGGTTGACAACCGTGGTCGGGGGTATAGTCGATGGGGTTTTGACCATCCCGGAGGATTGGGATGATGGACATGGACACGGTAATGATTTCGTTTATAAGGCTGCCCCTTTTTATGATAACGATGATGATTGTGGCGAAAACCACGGACATGATGGACATACATGTAGTGGGCATTGAAAAAATGAGATTGCGGGTCGGAGCCCGCAATGACGCGGTATTCTACGTCATTCCGTGCTTGGCAAGATCTCGTTAAAGTGAGTTGCGGAATCTCATGCAATAAAGAAAGACATATATGAAAAAGAAATACTTTATTATATTAGCGCTAACTTTAATGGCAGTCCTACTTTCCGCCTGCGCGGCAAGTGACCAACCCAAGGAGCAGGAAGAAAAAATAACCATCGTCGGCACCACTTTTTCGCAGTATGACTGGGTCCGGCAAATAATCGGCACGGAAAAAATGGAGCGGTTCGAGCTTAGTTTTTTACTCGACAACCGTGTCGATCTTCACAGCTATAACCCCTCTGTCCAAGATATTACGAGGGTAAAAACCGCCGATGTATTTATCTATGTCGGTGGTCACTCCGATAGTTGGGCGGATGATATTCTGGCGGAAACAAACACAACGATGATAAAACTAAATCTCCTCGAATTGCTTGGTGATGATGCGTTGATTTTTGGGGATTTTTGTGATACCGACTGCGATGAAGAACATGAGCATGATAAACCGGAATCTTCGATTCCGAACGATGAACCAGGCGTGGACGAACATATCTGTCTGTCACTTCGTTTCGCCAAAACCATAAGTGCTGCGATTGCCGGGATATTGTCGGAAGTTGACCCAGCAAATGCCGGGATATATCAGGAAAATGCCGAACTTTATATCAACCAATTGTCAATCTTGGATGCCGAATACCAAGCGGTGGTAGATACGGCATCGGTAAAAACCTTGGTATTTGCCGACCGTTTTCCCTTTCGTTATATGATGACAGACTACGGTCTCACATATTATGCCGCCTTTTCCGGTTGCTCCGCCGAAACGGAAGCCAGTTTTATTACCGTTATTTCCCTTGCTAACAGGCTTAACCAACTTGGATTACGTTCGGTTATGGTAACGGAGACTTCGGACCAATCCATCGCTCGAACCGTTATCGAAAGCACCAACACCAAAAACCAACAAATACTGGTGCTTGATTCACTTAAATCGGTAACGGCGATTGACGCCCAGAACGGCGTGACCTATCTTTCGATTATGGAGAGCAATTTGGAAATATTAAGAGAAGCGCTCAGGAGGTAAAAATGCCACAACTTTGCATAAAAGATTTGAACCTTGGATATGAAGGAAGACAGGTTGTTTCCGGTCTTACTTTTGATGTAAACGAGGGTGATTATTTATGTATCGTTGGCGAAAATGGTTCGGGTAAAAGCACCCTGATGAAAACCCTATTAAGCCTTAAAACACCGATGTCCGGTTTAATCGAATTCGGTGATGGATTAAGGCAAAACGAAATCGGTTACCTGCCGCAACAGACGGCAGTCCAAAAAGATTTTCCCGCTTCGGTAAGGGAGGTAGTCCGTTCTGGTTGCCTTAACCGTACTGGATTACGCCCATATTTTATCCAAGAAGAGAAACTGATGGTAGAAGAAAACATGGAAAAATTGGGGATCAGCACCATTGCTAGGAGCTGTTACCGTGAGTTATCGGGCGGACAACAACAGCGGGTGCTTCTTGCCAGAGCCTTATGTGCTACCCGGAAGATGCTCTTGCTTGACGAACCGGCGGCAGGACTTGACCCCAAAGCCTCCACAGATATGTATGACTTGATAAAAGCCTTAAATGAGGATGGCATTACTATCATCATGATTTCCCATGATATTGGCGCCGCTGTCAAATATGCCTCGCATATCCTGCATATTGGTAGTCAGTCAGTATTGTATTTTGGTACAAAGCAAGATTATCTTGGTAGTGCCGCAGGGTCGATTTATGTAAGGGGAGATTGCGGGTCAAGCCCGCAATGACGCTATTCGCAATGACGCTATTCGCAATGACACTACCCGCAATGACTATCCACAACAATATAGGGGGAGCTTAGATGACTATAATTTTGAACGAACTGAATATGTACTTCCAATTTTCCTTCGTGCGTTATGCAATGATAGTCGGTATCCTGATTGCGCTTTGTTCATCACTTTTGGGAGTGACGCTTGTATTAAAACGGTTTTCATTTATCGGACACGGACTATCCAATGTTGCTTTCGGAACAATTGCGGTGGCAACGGCACTTAACCTGACCAACAATATTCTATTGGTGCTTCCAGTGACTATCCTCTGTTCAATTTTGCTGATGCAGACAAGTAAAAGCACAAAAATAAACGGTGATGCCGCCATCGCCATGATTGCGGTGGGGACAATGGGTATCGGTTACCTTATCTTAAATCTTTTTCCCAGCTCCGCCAACCTTACCGCCGATGTCTGTGCCACCCTGTTCGGCTCCACCTCAATCCTGACGCTGACAAAAACCGATGTATATTTGTGTATCGTTTTATCTATCTTTGTCACGGTGGTATTTTTACTTTTTTACCACAAAATATTTTCCGTGACCTTTGATGAAGATTTCACGACCGCGACCGGAACTAAGGCAAAGACTTATAACCTGATATTGGCTGTTGTTATTGCCGTGATTATTGTGCTTGCCATCAACTTGGTCGGAACGCTTTTGATTTCGGCGCTGATTATTTTTCCCGCCTTATCGGCAATGCAAGTGTGCAAGAGCTTTAAAACCGTCACCATCTGCTCAGTTATCGTTTCGGTAGTGTGTGCCACCCTCGGCATCCTGATATCCATCCTTTTAGGGACACCGGTCGGCTCCACCATTGTTGCAGTGGATATCGCGGGATTTTTGGTATTTGCGGGTGCCGGTTTTGTTATACGGAGGATTTAGCGTGAAAAGATATATTTCAATAGTTTCACTTCTATGTTTCATCAGCTTTTTGACAATAGGTTGTGGAGTGGAGAAAAATACTGACGATGACCTTGTTATTGATATAGTAGAAATGAGTGAAACATTGGTTGGTGCAACCATGCTCAATATAATAAACGAACCTGAACGTTACATGGGTAAAACGATAAGGGTAGCAGGCACTTACCAACCATTTTACTGGGATGAAGAGGACCGGTACTTTCATGATTTAGTCATCGAGAGTCAAGCAGGCTGTTGCCCCAAAATACTGGAGTTTATCTTAAATGATGAAGACTACCCGATGGTCGGAACAATGATTGAATTAGTCGGTATCTATAGCAGTTATGAGCTTAATGGGCAGGTGTTTAACTATCTGGCTGTTGAAACAATAAAATCCCTCTTTTGAAAGGAGCAGTAGTAGATGAAACTAAATTACAAACGCACTTTACTAATTAGTTTTGCCTTCATGTCATTGTCGGCTTTTTGGCAAATGTATGACAATGTCATACCCCTTATTTTACAAAATCCGTTGACCTTTGGATTAGGTGAAACCGTGACCGGTATAATAATGGCGATTGACAATGTTCTTGCCATTTTTCTGATGCCGTTTTTCGGCGCTTTGTCAGATAAAGCAAATACCAAAATCGGTAAGCGGATGCCTTTCATCGTCTTTGGCACCATCGTTGCCGTTGTCATGTTATTAACCTTAACTGTTGCCGAGCGCTTAGTCAGCCTGCCATTATTTATCGTTATTCTGTTCATTCTCTTGATGGCGATGTCACTATATCGCAGCCCGGCGGTTGCCTTGATGCCCGACCTTACCCCGAACCAGCTCCGAAGTAAAGGAAATGCCATTATCAACCTGATGGGTGCAGTCGGTGGCGCGTATGCCCTCGTGGCAATCATGGTTTTCACCCCCAAAAATTTTGCAACTGACCCATCTCATCTATGGATAGCTGAAGGACACCCGAATTACCTCTGGCTCTTCGTCGCGATTGTCGCATTTATGCTGATTGCAGTAATGGTGCTTTTTGCCACAATCAAAGAACGTAAAATCAGCCACATAGTCAAAGAAGAAATCGCCTCATACGAAAAAGTGACCGGAGAAAAGGTTGAAGTCGAGATTGCCGGTGAAGGAGGGGCGGAGGACAAAAAAGCCGCTTCGACCGGTCATGCTTTCCGTCACTTGGATGCCCCGGTCCGTAAGAGCATGATTTTCCTGCTTGCTTCGATATTCCTGTGGTTCACCGCATATAATGCAGTAACAACCGCTTTTTCCCGTTACGCGATAAAAGTGTGGGGAGTAGAAGGCGGCGGTTACGCCCAACTTTTGATGATTGCAATGGTAACCGCGATTATCGCCTTTATCCCGATAGGCATTATTTCAAGCAAAATCGGTCGTAAGAAAACAATCCTCATCGGAATCGTCTTAATGAGTGTTTGTTACTTCCTTGCCGCTTTTATGACCTCGGTAAATCCACTGATGTACGTCTTCTTTGGAACAATCGGGATTGGCTGGGCGTCAATCAATGTCAATTCTTACCCGATGGTGGTTGAAATGGCAAAAGGACACGATATCGGCAGGTTCACCGGAATCTATTATGTATTTTCGATGTCGGCGCAGATTTTTACCCCGGTTTTCTCCGGCTTTTTACTGGAACACGTTTCTTACAAAACCCTTTTCCCATACGCGGTTATTTTCTCCGTCCTTGCCTTTATCACCATGACCCGCGTATACCATGGCGACAGTAAACCGCTGAGAAAAGTTGCGATTGAAAACTTTGATGTAGATGATTAAACGGACAGTTCGTCAAAACAGGATAAAATATGACATATTTAATACTAACCCTACTAACCATATGCTTCTTATATTTATACTTAATCATGCCCGCTTTGCGGCGAAAACCCGGATTTAACGAAATAAACACGGTCTATTTCGCCCATCGCGGTTTGCATGACAATAATCCATCCGGGAGCGGTCACCACTCCGAAGGAGGGGTTCCAACCGCCCCGGAGAACTCCCTGAAATCATTCGAATTAGCAATCGAAGCCGGATATGGCATCGAACTCGACATTCAACTTTCAAAAGACAATCAAGTCATTGTTTTCCACGATGAAACCCTTGAGCGGATGTGTGGAATCCCCGGTGCAGTTTTGGATTATACATATGACGAACTAAAAGCATTACCCTTGCTGGGCAGCGACCAACAGATTCCCCTTTTGACCGAAACCCTAAAACTTGTCGCTGGACATATCCCCCTTATCATCGAGTACAAAATCGTCAAACACAACCTCACAGTCTGCACCCTCGGTGATGAAATCCTCCGCGACTACCAAGGTCCCTATGTAATCGAATCCTTTCATCCATTCGCTCTACGCTGGTACAAAAAGAACAATCCCACAGTCATCCGTGGACAGTTAGCGACCCGCTTCATCGTCCACAAAGAATACCGAAGCCTCCAATACTGGTTACTCCAAAACCTACTCCTCAATTTCATCACCAAACCCGACTTCATCGCTTTCGAATACAAATATCCCCGAATGTGGTCCCGCTCCCTCTGCCGTTACCTCTACCAAAACCCCGCCGTCACCTGGACTATCACCACTCCCGACGCCCTAGAAAAAGTAAAAACGAAATTTGACTGGTTTATATTTGAGGGATTTGACTTGAATAAGAAAAAAATTTGAAGGAGTGAGGAAGGCAAAAACATCTCGCAAGCGCCTTTAGCCGCCTTCTAGCGCAAGACAACCAATAACAGAGGCAGTTAGGCGTCAGCGCTGGAGAGAGTTTTTGCCTGCCGAACGGACTTGACAGTACAATCCCCCCCCAACGAACGGACTTGACAGTACAATTTTTCAAAAATTTAACCATTTTTCCCCTATACAAAACCCTAAAACATTGATATAGTATTTAAGGACACTTTTTTACTCTATTACAAACTAGTGGCACTCCCCACTAAATAAATATTTACACGAAAGGAACATATTAAATGGCAAAATGGGTTTACAATTTTGAAGAAGGCAGTGCGGACATGCGCAATCTGCTGGGCGGAAAAGGCGCCAACCTGGCTGAAATGACCAACCTTGGTCTACCAATTCCCGAAGGATTTACCGTCACCACCGAAGCTTGTACCGATTACTACGAACAAGGAAAAGTTATTTCAAAAGAAGTTGAGGAGCAAATATTTGCCTGCCTCACCGAACTCGAAAAGAAACAAGGCAAAAAATTCGGCGATACCGAAAACCCCCTCTTGGTTTCCGTCCGTTCCGGTTCCCGAGCATCAATGCCCGGCATGATGGACACCATCTTGAACCTCGGACTCAATGATGTATCAGTTGAAGGAATGGCAAAAAAGAGCGGCAATCCCCGCTTTGCTTACGACTCATACCGCCGCTTCATCCAAATGTTCGCTGGCGTTGTCATGGAAATTGACAAAGACTACTTTGAACATATTATTGATGAGGTAAAAGAAGCTAAAGGCGTCAAATTTGACAACGAACTTACTACCGATGACCTTAAAAACCTCGTCGTTCGTTTTAAAGAAGTATACAAAAAGCAAAAAGGTGATGACTTTCCGCAAGACCCCAATATCCAATTGATGGAAGCCGTCAGGGCCGTTTTCCGCTCATGGAACAATGACCGCGCGATTTACTACCGTCGTATGAACGATATCCCCGGCGATTGGGGCACCGCTGTTAATGTCCAAGCGATGGTCTTCGGCAATATGGGTGATACCTCCGGAACCGGTGTTGCATTTACCCGTAATCCCTCGAATGGCGAAAACAAAATCTACGGCGAATACCTCGTTAACGCTCAAGGCGAAGACGTTGTTGCCGGTATCCGTACACCGCAACCGATATCCGAAATGGAAAAAGGCTGGCCGGAATGTTATAAGAGATTTATCGAAATCACCCAAATCCTTGAAAAACACTATAAAGATATGCAGGACATGGAGTTTACCGTTGAAGACGGAACCCTTTATTTCCTTCAAACCAGAGCGGGAAAACGGACAGCTCCCGCCGCTTTGCAAATCGCTGTTGATATGGTAAACGAAGGCATGATTACCAAAGAAGATGCCATCCTCCGTATCGATGCCAAATCCCTTGACCAACTATTACATCCGACCTTTGACCCGGTTGCCCTTAAGAACGGCACCGTTATCGGACAAGCCCTGCCCGCTTCACCGGGAGCCGCTGCCGGTCGCGTATATTTCACCGCCGCCAGTGCCAAAGCTGCCGCTGATGCCGGAAACAGAGTTATCCTTGTCCGTATGGAAACCACCCCCGAAGACATCGAAGGAATGCACGCTTCCAAAGGAATACTCACTGTCCGTGGCGGAATGACCTCACACGCCGCCGTTGTTGCCCGGGGCATGGGTGTTGCCTGTGTCTGTGGTTGTGGCGAAATCACCATCGATGGTGATAAGAGCTTTACCCTTGGTGGCAAAACCTACAACGAAGGTGACTATGTTTCACTTGATGGTACCGCCGGAAAAGTTTATGACGGTGATATCCCAACTGTTGAAGCAGAAGTAAGTGGCAATTTCGGTATTATCATGGGATGGACTGATGAATTCCGTACCATGGGTGTACGTGCCAATGCCGAAACCCCCGAAGATGCGAAGAAAGCCCTTGAATTTGGTGCTGAAGGAATCGGACTTGCCCGGACTGAGCATATGTTCTTTGAACCGGATCGTATTCCGAAGATTCGTGAAATGATCCTTAGCAAGACCGTAGAACAAAGGGAAAAAGCCCTTAATGCGTTGATTCCGTTCCAAAAAGGCGACTTTAGAGGTATCTACGAAGTCATGGGCGAACTGCCGATTACAATTCGTTTCCTTGACCCGCCTCTCCATGAGTTTGTTCCAACCAACGAAGATGACATCGCCGCCCTTGCCAAAGATATGGGCTTGAGCGTCAAAGAAGTTAATGATGTTATCACCTCACTCCATGAATTTAACCCGATGATGGGTCACCGTGGACTTCGTCTTGCGGTTACATATCCGGAAATTACCCGTATGCAGACCCGCGCTGTCATGGAAGCCGCTATTGAGGTAAGCAACGAAAAAGGCATCAACATCGTTCCCGAAATCATGATTCCTTTGACTTGTGAAAGAAAAGAATTAGCCTTCATTAAGAAAGTTGTTGTTGAAACAGCCGAATTAGTTAAGAAGGAAAAAAATTCCGACATCAAGTATCTGGTTGGAACAATGATTGAAATCCCCCGTGCTTGTATCTTGGCTGACGAAGTTGCCGAAGAAGCTGACTTCTTCTCCTTCGGAACCAACGACCTTACCCAGATGACATTTGGTTTCTCTCGTGATGATACCGGAAAATTCATCGATGATTATTACAAACACCAGATATTCGAATCAGACCCGTTTGCCCGTCTTGATGCCAGTGGCGTTGGCGTTCTCGTCAACATGGCGTGTGAAAAAGGCCGCAAAGCTAAACCCGGTCTCAAACTCGGTATCTGTGGCGAACACGGCGGCGATCCAAGTAGCGTAGAATTCTGCTTCAAAGCCGGTCTCGATTATGTATCATGTTCACCATTCCGCGTCCCGATTGCTAGACTGGCAGCAGCCCAGGCAGCATTACACGCCAAAGCAGGCGCGAACAAAGTTATCCACGGATAGGAAAATGAAGAATTAATCACAAAACCGATGGAGGTTTCCAAACTTCCATCGGTTTTATTTTTTTGAAAAAAGTAGGAAATTTATGCAAATTTAGACAAAATGCAAAAAAATAGTATGATTTTTACGAAATATATGTTATAATGCAATATAGTTATTTAGGTAGTGTAAAGTAATCTATGAAAAACTGTGAGCCAATAAAAAAGGCTCAACCGAACCTTGAAAATTGCAGATATGTTAAAGAAAACTCTCCGAGGGCTTAGGGCTTTGCCCTAAGGACCCACAAGG